>Ga0302324_100002493_pt1 | contig 42499 bp, 29 predicted proteins | sample Palsa_T0_1_FD_201949 | JGI IMG/M metagenome (GOLD analysis project Ga0302324, IMG submission 201949) | Peat permafrost microbial communities from Stordalen Mire near Abisko, Sweden - Palsa_T0_1 | ecosystem: Environmental > Terrestrial > Soil > Palsa > Peat permafrost | place: Sweden: Abisko...
AAGCTGCAGCCGAGGCTGGCTTGCGTGACCGTAAATATCCGGCCCGCGATGGTCATCGTGCCGGTGCGGCCGAAACTGTTGGTGTCGGTGTCGGCGGCGACCGTGTAACTGACCGTTCCGCCGCCGCTTCCGGAAGTGATGGTGATGAAGCCGCTGTTGCTCACGTCCGTCCAGTCGCAATTCGTGCCGGTGGCGGTCACCGTCACGCTGCCAGGACCGCCCGCTGAACTGAAGTCGGCGCTGTTCGGAGTCAATCCGTAACCGCAGAGACCAGCGTTGATTCTAAATACGGCGCCGTAGCCATCCACCCCGCCTCCGGAGGCCGTTCCATAGAGGGCACCATCGTTGCCCTGCACAAGCGTGGCATATGAATTGGCCCCATCGATGCCGCCGGTAAAGGCCCAGAGATTCGTGAGATCGCCGCCCGGGCCAAGTCGAAACACGGTGCCGAAGGGACTCAACCCCGATCCCGATCCGGAGGTGGTGCCGTACAAATTACCGTCGTTGCCTTGCAGGAGCGCACCCTCCGGGCTGGCCCCGTCGCTGCAACCGGTGAAATTCCAAAGATTCGACAGGCTGCCGCTCGGACTGATCCGGAACACAACGCCGTCGGAATATGTCCCTCCTGCGCTCGTCGTCCCGTAGAAATTGCCGTCGCTACCCTGGATAAGATTGGCAAATGAAGAGGCCCCATCGGGACCGCTGAAGGAATACAGACTTGTGAAGCTGCCGTTTGAACTGATCCGGAACACGGTGCCGGAGCCGACCGTTCCGCCGTAGTAGGTTGTTCCGTAGAAGTTGGTGTCGCTTCCCAGTACAAGCCCACCAATGGGATAGGCCCCATCGCTATAACTGAACGAATACAGCGTTGTCAGACTGCCGCCGGGAGTGATCCGGAACACGGTGCCGTAGCCGTTCACACCACCCGCCTCGGTCGTTCCGTAGAAGTTGCTGTCACTATCCTGCACGAGCACAGCAAACGGATAGGCCCCATCACTGTAGCTGAACGAGTGCAGGTTGGTCAGGCTGCCGCTGGGAGTGATTCGAAACACCATGCCATAGTCGCTCGCCCCGCCTTGGAAGGTCATCCCGTAGAAATTGCCGTCGCTGGCCTGGATGAGCCCGGCGTAGGGCGTGGCACCATCACCGGGGCCGTTGAACGAGTGCAGATCGGCCAGGCTGCCACTCGGACTGATTCGGAACACGGTGCCAGAGCCGACCGTTCCGCCGGAATAGGTGGTCCCGTAGAAATTGCTGTCGCTTCCCAGGACAAGTCCGCAAACAGGATAGGCTCCATTGCTGTAGGTGAACGAGTGAATGTTCGTCAGGTTCCCGCCTGCCGAGCCGCCATAAGAGATCGAGGCGAAATTGGCCACCAACCCTTCGTTGCCTGCCGCCGTGAAATTGTAGCAGGCTGAAGTGCTGACCACGTTACTGTTGACCGTCCAGTTCACGAAACTATAGCACGGGTTCGGGGTCGCGCACACAGTCAGGCTCGAGCCACAGGTGATCGTACCGCCACCGCTGGTCGATCCGGCACCCGCCGGGGAGGAACTGGTGCTGATCGTATTGGTGATCAGAATGAAGTTGGCCGTCACATTGGCATTGCCGTTGGGCGCAAAGGTATAACAGGCCGAGACGCTGACCACGTTGCTGTACTGGTCGCTCCAGTTCGCGAAGGCGTAGCAGGGGTTGGCCGTCGCGCATACCGTGGCATTCGAGACACAGGCCACCGTGCCGCCGCCAGTGGTGGAGCCGCCGCCCGCAGGCGAGGAACTGGTGCTGATCGTGTACGAGGTGGTGGAAGTGAAGTTGGCCACCAAGGTGCGGTTGGTGCTGACGGCGAACGTATAGTGTGGCGAGGTGCTGACCGTCGTGGTGTCTTCTGTCCAATTGACAAAAATGTAGCAGGAATTCGCCGTTGCCGTCACCGTGGCTGTCGTCCCATTGGTATAGGCTCCATTGCCACCGGTCGTGCCATCAGCCGGGGGGGAGGGACTGGTCGTAATCGTGTAAATGATCGGCGCAACGACCGTAATTAAATTCGCCTGCGTATTGGTGCTGACGCCGGCGGGGCCGCTCGCAACCAACGTGACGGTGTCGGTGCCTACTCCGTAGATGTGGGTAACGCTGAGGCCCGTGATATTGGTCGTGCTCCCGTCGCCGAAATTCCAGAATCTGTTGGTGATCGCCCCGGTCGAGGTGTCGGTAAAGATCACGGTCAGGGGAGCAAACCCGTTGGTCGGCGCCGCTGCGAAACTCGCCACGGGCGGGGGCAGGGGGAGCGTGTAATCGACCACCACGGGCAAGTGATCGCTGGCGCCGGTGAGATCTTCCAACAGTACCGCGGCGGAAAGACCAGTGAGATTCGTCAGCCTCGGGTCCAGATCGGCCAATGCGGTATTGCCACCACTATTCACGCTGCCATCGTAAGGCGTCGTGCCATTATTGCCGAACGCATGGTAGCTTCCGGGAACGTACTGCAAGCCCCCCGCCACGTCGTAATACACGTTGCTCGTCATCACCTGAAGATCGTCCCGGTATCCGAGTTCGTAGCCATGTTCGGTCATCATGAACAAGACTTGCGTACTGGTGGTGTAGTCGCTCCAATCGATGCCGGTGTTGTCCATCGGGTTGAGTGGGTCGAATCCCTGGCCCTGCAGTATTCCGTTGGGTGCGGCATTGGAGAGGATTGTCTGGTACATGGCTTCGGCGCTATTGTCGACATTGTAATCGCCCACGTACAGCACCCGGGCATTCGCGGGCAAGTTCGACGCTTCGTCATTGCGGATGATTATGGCTTCGCCCAGGCGGTCAGCCTGGTCGGTCGCGTCCGACCCGTTCGCGGTCGATTTGTAGTGGCTCACGTAGACGTAAAACTCGTTATTCGTTCCGGCCGTGATACCGGCTGGGGCGAACTCGTAGCGCACAACCTGACGGTATTCGCCGTTCCCGCTGGGGACGCCCCCTGTCGGCGTGCCGACTCCGACCGAGGCGATCAGTTGCAAGGTATTGGTGTTGTAGACCATGGCGTTGGGGCCATTTCCATCCGCGTTATTGCCGCTACCACCCTCTTCCGTCGCTTGATAGGGGCTCATCGCATACCCGGCCGGATTGGTATAGTACGCGTAGAACGCGTTCAACGCGTTCACGATCGGCTGGACGGTGGTCGTGTTACTGGTCGTTTCTTCCAGCGCGAGAACGTCGATGGGCTGCGCCGGATCGCCGGCGACAATCTCTTCTCCAATCCCTTCCAGTACGCCGCCGTTCGTCACGCTTCCGGTACAGTTGGTCGTCCAAGTGTCGCCGGGGCCGTTGTAGGGCATGATCAAACCACAGGTTGGGCTGACAATGCCAGGAGTGGCAATGCCAACAGTGTCGGCTTGGATGTTATAGCAAACGACACGGACCGTTCGGGTCGTTTGAGCGGAAGCAACCGCCGCACTCTCGCAGGCCACAACAGCGGCCAAGCAACCCAGGAAGCAACGGACAATCATGGCTTTAAGTAGAAGCTCGTTCTTCATTTAGAGACCCGTGACGTAAATGTCGCCCTATTGGTGGTGAGGCCAAACCTTTGCAGACAACGTGTTCACGACCTGTCTCAATACTTGAGGCTTAGTCCATCCAATCACCCCCATTTTCCCCTTTACCTATGACACCGTCCAGCACGAAAAGGCGTGACAAAAAACCGGTGGGAAACCAGTATCTGTAGGCCTCCATTCACGCAACCGAATTCTCTGGATGGCAATGCCTCTCGGACATCGCCTCGCAAATCAGCATCCCGGCAGCAATCCATGCCGTGGAGATTTTTTGGGGAAAATCCAGCACGGAGCGGGTTTCGGGTGTATAATTACGCTGGCGCGCAAGGCAATCATTTGGGCGCGGCCGCGATGCACGGCAGTTAACGACCGAAATGGAACAACTGTCTCGTTCACGACTCGGTGAACAAACATGCGGCTGCGCCCTTTCTCTTCAGTTCATTCTACCGTCACACTCTTGGCCAGGTTGCGCGGCTTGTCCACGTCGCAGCCGCGGATGACGGCGATGTGGTAGGCCAGCAGTTGCAAGGGCAGGACCGACAGCAACGGCTGGAGGCACTCCAGCGTGTCCGGGATGTAGATCACATCGTCAGCTTTCTTATGAATGGCGTCATCGCCTTCGGTCGCGACGACGATCACGGGGCCTTTGCGGGCTTTCACTTCTTCAATGTTGGCCATGACCTTTTCGTACACCGGGTTCCTCGGGCAGATGAAGACTGATGGCGTGCGCGGATCGACGAGCGCGATGGGACCGTGCTTCATCTCGGCGGCGGGATAGCCTTCGGCGTGAATGTAGGAAATCTCCTTCAGTTTCAACGCGCCTTCGAGCGCCACGGGAAAGTTGACCTGGCGCGCGAGGAATAGGAAACTGTTCGCGTCGCAGTATTTCTTCGCGATGGCCGCGATGGCGTCGCTCTGTTTGAGTATGCGCTCCATCTTGGACGGGATTTCTTCCAGGCCGCGGAGGATTTCCGTACCGCGCGTGGATGCGAGATGGCGCATCCGGCCCATCAATACCGCCAAGAGCGTCATGATCGTGACCTGCGACGTGAACGTCTTCGTCGCCGCCACGCCGATCTCAGGGCCGGCGTGCATGTACGTGCCGCCATCGACCTCGCGGGCGATGGTCGAGCCCACCACGTTGACGATACCGAGCGTTTTGTGGCCCTTACGCTTGGATTCGCGCACCGCACCGAGCGTATCGATGGTTTCCCCCGACTGGCTGATGGCGAACACGAGCGTGTGCTTCTCGACCGGCGCGTTGCGGTAACGGAATTCACTGGCGTAATCGCACTCGGTGGGAATCCGCGCGAGGTCTTCCATCAGAAACTCACCGACCATGCCGGCGTGCAGCGCCGTACCGCAGGCGATGTAAATGATGCGGTCCACCGCGCGCAATTCGCCGGGAGAAAGGTTCAAGCCGCCGAGCCGCGCCGTGGCTTCCTCGTGGCTGATGCGGCCACGGATGGCGTTTTGCACGGCGTGGGGCTGCTCGAAGATCTCCTTGAGCATGAAATGCGGAAACTTCCCGCGTTCGACCTCCTCCGCCGCGAACTCGACCTCCCGAATCTGGGGGCTCACGCTGGCCGCTTCAATGGTGGACACTTGAAAGTCGTCGCGCATAAGGGTGACGATTTCGAAATCGTTCAGGTACACCACACGGCGCGTATGGGCGATGATGGCGCTGACGTCGCTGGCCAGAAAATTCTCTTCCCGGCCGACGCCGATGAGTAGGGGGCTGCCGCGGCGCGCACCGACAATCTGGTCGGGGTGATCGGAATGGACTACCGCGATGCCGTAGGTACCGACAACGTCCTTGAGCGCGCGGCGCACGGCTTCGGCCAGCGTAGAACCATTGAGCTTCGGGTTCTCGGAGTGAACGGCGTCGTAGTGCTCGCCGACAAGATGAGCGAGCACTTCGGTGTCGGTCTGGGAGACGAACTTGTGCCCTTTGGCGAGAAGCCGATCCTTGAGAAGTTGATGGTTTTCAATAACGCCATTGTGGACCAAAGCGACCTTGCCCGATTGGTCGAGGTGGGGGTGGGCGTTGGCGTCGGTCGGGGTGCCATGGGTGGCCCAGCGCGTGTGGCCGATGCCGACATCGCCCTTGGCAGGCTGTTTGGCGACGACGGCCGCCAGATCGTTGATACGGCCACTCTTCTTGCGGAGTTCGAACTGTTTATTATTGATGATGCAAAGCCCGGCGGAATCGTAACCACGGTATTCGAGTCGTCGGAGGCCTTCGAGGATGACGTTTTGAGCGGGTTTCCGGCCAATGTAGCCGATGATGCCACACATATGGCACTATCCTTGTCTGAAGTCGCGCAACGGCGATCCAACCGCCCGAAACATCCGGGCATCGGCGGTAATGGCGGACCACAATGGCGTGGACTTCGTATCGAAGTATTTTTTTTGCCGCCGACAAGGGATAATCTATCCATCTTTACCAGATTGTCAATTGACGGCGCGAAGGGGCTATGACTACTATCGCGGCATGGCGCAGTTAGGACTTAGACCGGTCACTCCCACCAACGTGCTCGGGGTCATCATGGGCGGAGGCGAAGGCCGACGACTCTTTCCGCTGACGAAGGAGCGCGCGAAACCTGCCGTGCCCATTGCGGGCAAATATCGGCTGGTGGACATCCCGATCAGCAACTGCATCAATTCCAACATTCGCCATATTTACATTCTGACCCAGTTCAATTCCGCGTCGCTGCACCGGCATATCCACCAGAGCTATTCGTTTGACCGTTTCTCCCGCGGGTTCGTGGAGGTCCTCGCCGCGCAACAGACGACCGACAATATGGGTTGGTATCAGGGAACGGCGGACGCTGTGCGCCAGAATCTGCGGTACTTTTTGGAGCAGAATTACGAGTACATCGTGATCCTCTCAGGCGATCAACTGTACCGCATGGATTTTCGGAAGGTCCTCCAGCAGCATCTGGAATCCTACGCGGACATTACGATTGCGGCGATTCCGGTCCCGCGCCATGAGGCGAGTTCGCTGGGCATTTTGCAGGTGAACGAAGAGAAGCGCATCGTCCGCTTCGTGGAAAAACCCCGGGACGCGGCACTTCTGGATGAGTTGAAGATTCAGGACCCGTTGCTGTCAAACCTGCGCATTACCAGCAGCGAAGACCACTACATGGCGTCGATGGGGATCTATGTGTTCAACCGGGAAATTCTCCGCAAGGTGTTGGACAACGAGAAAACCGACTTCGGCAAGCACATCATTCCCGACGCGATTGGGCGGCACCGGGTGTCGGCGTACTTTTTTCAGGGTTACTGGGAGGACGTGGGGACGATCCGCTCGTTTTTTGACGCCAATCTCGCGCTGTGTTCACTCAAGCCGTCGTTCAACTTCTTCGACCGTGACGCGCCGGTATACACGCACCCGCGATTCCTGCCGTCATCGAAACTGGTGGAGAGCAACATCCGCAACGCACTCATCGCCGACGGATCGGTGATCTTGCGGTCGCGTATCGAGAACGCGGTCATCGGCGTGCGCTCGTTTATTGGAGCGGATTGCACGTTGCGGGACGTCATTATAATGGGCTGCGATTTCTATGAGACGCAGCACGAGATGCTGGAAGAGGACGCGATGGGCATCCCGCACATGAGTATCGGGCGCGGCTCGAAGATCGAGCGGGCCATCATCGACAAGAACGTCCATATCGGCGAGGGAGTCGTGATCGCGGACAAGAGCAATGCCCCCGATTTCGACGGCCCGAACTATTACATCCGCGACGGTATCGTCATCATCCCCAAGAATGCGGTTATCCCGGCCGAAACCAAAATCTGAGTGTGCGGGGAATGGAGCATAACCCAAACACAAGCGACGAGTGATTGGCCTTTTGGACGTTGAAGTTACCGCCAAAGCGACGACAATGGGCTTTACGCAAGCGCACCAATTGCTCTAAATCATGCACGATAAGCCAGATGCCCGGGTGGCGGAACGGCAGACGCACCGGACTTAAAATCCGGAGGAGTGTTAAATCTCCGTGAGGGTTCGAATCCCTCCCCGGGCACCCGCCTTCGCTCGGAGCTACGGCGGGCAAGTTTCTCAGAAGAATGAACTCGAGATGCCGGAACTTCCTGAAGTCCAAATCTTGGTGAATCAATTGGCGCCGCGACTGACGCGGGCGCGCGTTCGGGAGATTGAAGTCTGCGATCCAAAGATCAAGCTGCGACAGAATCTTGCGGGACGTTTGGTTGAGCGTGTGTGGCGGGCGGGGAAGAACATCATCTTCGATTTATCGGGCGATCGGCACCTGGTCGTGCACCTCCGGATGACGGGTTGGTTTGAATTCGATGATCCAGCCCGCTATCGGGCGGCCATCCACACATCCAAAGGGACGGCTTATTTTGAGGACGGACGGCGATTGGGCACGATGCAGATTGTGACATCTCCAGAACTTGAGCGTGTTTTAAAGCGAGTCGGCCCCGACCCTCTTTTGGATGGGAATGATCTGGCACGGTTGCGAGGGACCTCCCGTCCAATCAAGGTCGCCTTGCTGGATCAGCGCTTGGTGGCCGGCGTCGGCAACATTTATGCGAGCGAGTCGTTGTGGCGCGCGCGGATCAACCCCCGGCATCGGGCGGACCGGTTACGGCTCGCCGACATGCGGGCGTTGCGGCGGGGTATTGTCACGTCGATGCGCAAGGCAATCCACTACGGGCCGCGCATCTTCGAGGTGCAGCGGTTTGCCGTCTATGACCGAGAGGGCGCTCCCTGCCGCCGGTGCGGCACGGCCATTCGTCGAATCGTACAGGCCCAACGCAGCACGTTTTATTGCCCCAAATGCCAGCGGTAAGACGAGTTTTTGGCGTTTAACTTGCTTTTCTATAGGCCCATAGCGAAAGTTGAAATGCAGGTTGACGGGTCTTGAACAAATGCGGATTTCCTCGAAGCAATGGTGTGTCATCATATTTGCGGCGAGTCTGGTTGGCTGCAAACGTCCAGTGACCGCTCCCGTGGGGCCGGGGAGACCGGCCCCCGAATTGACCGGTGGCTTGACGTGGTTGAACTCGACGCCGGTGACCCTGGCAAGTCTGCGCGGGAAGGTCGTACTGCTGAATTTCTTCGAGTACGGTTGCGTCAACTGCCTCCGCACGTTTCCGTACCTCGACGAGTGGCGGAAACGCTACGCGAGCGATGGGTTGGTCGTCGTGGGCGTCCACACGCCGCAATACGGGTTTTCCATGGACCCGCAGAATGTGTACGCGGGCGTGAAACAACTCGGAGTGACGTATCCCATTGTCGTGGATAGCGATTTCCACATTGCGGACGCGTATGGCAATCGCTTCTGGCCGCATTTCTTCCTGATCGACAAGAACGGCCTCGTTCGCTTTGATCACGCGGGTGAGGGGTCATACGCGGAGATGGAGTTGACGATCCAGAAACTGCTCCACGAAATCGACCCGTCCCGAGAGTATCCCGCGCCGATGCGGCCCGTGCGCGACACCGACAAGCCCGGCGCGGTGTGCTACCCGATTACTACCGAGCTATACCTTGGCCAGACACGCGGGCAATTGGGCAATGCCGGTGCCGCCGTTACAAATGGAGCCGCGCTGTTTGTGCTGCCGGAGAAACTCGAGGAAGGGCGGATCTATGCGTCTGGCGAATGGGCCAATCGATCCGAATACCTGCGTCACACCCGTGATACGGACGAACCGCAAGATTTTCTCGCCTTGCGCTATCGCGCCACCGAAGTCAACGTGGTGATGAAACCCGAAGACATCTACTGGCTGCGGGTATTCGTGAAACAGGACGGCGCATGGCTGCGCAAGGAAATTGCCGGCGCCGACATCAAGTTTGACGAGGAGGGGCGCAGCTACGTTGAAGCCCGAAGCCCGCGCATGTACAACCTCATCGCCCAACAACCCTACGGTTCCTACGAGCTTCGGCTCATCGTCCAAAGCCGCGGGCTGTCCGTCTATTCCTTCAGCTTTGGTACTTGCGAAATGCCGTCCGGTGAAGATAGATTGCAAACAGAAGGAAAACCATCATGAACACACGTAGTATCGTTCCCGTACTGGGTGTCGCCGCGCTGGCGGCGGTCATCTCCGCCTCCGCTCAGGTCGTCATCAGCGGCGCCGAGTCGTCCGACAAGACAGCCACGAGCTCACAGGTCACGATCAATACGGGTGATCGCAATATTGTCCCACTCATCAAGGAAACCAAGGACACGAAGGTCGACGCCACGACCACGCGCACCGAGGCGGTGACACAAGCCCGCCTCAACGATGGCAGTTACTTTAACTGGCAGCGGAGCACCACGGTGAAGAAGGAGCTTTCCCCGAACAATACCGTCAGTTCGACCGATGTGGTCGAGAAGGATCGACAGGGGCAAGACCGGGTCTCCCATCACACCGAGGAGACGGTCAATAAATCGTCCTCGGGTGAAACGGACCAGACGAAAGAGTATACACGCAACAGCAGCGGCCAACTTGTCCTCGACCGTGTCGTCGACGCAACTACCGTCAAGGGGAGTGGTGGTGTGGCCAACACCGTCCGTGTTGAAAAGACTCCCGATGTCGATGGAAACCTGACCCTGCAGAAGCAGGTCGAGGAAGTTGTCGTCGACCACGGCGCGAAGGGGAAGGTCATCACCTCCACCACCAAGACCGCGGACCATCTCACGGGTCAACTTGCCGTCGCGGTGGAAGAAACCACTTCCATCACGACGCAAGGTGCGACAAGGCAAATTGAGAATGTTTCACGAATTCCTGGCCCCAACGGCTGGGAAGTGAGCGGCCGTTCGACCACAACCGAGACGACTGCGCCGGACGGTTCCGTCAGCCGCGAAACAATTGAGCAGGGGCGCGCCAGTTACTCGACGAAGACGGACAGCGCCACGGCGGAGCCGATTGTCCCGCAACGCAAGGTTGTCGAACACGAAGTCCACAAACCCGACGGCACGACCGCCCTGCAGCGCGACGTATTTCATCGGGACGTGAATGGCGACTGGAAACCGGAGTCGTTTTCGACGAAGGCGGCCGACAAGGCGCTTCCCTGACGGGCGACTGGTTCCCGTTCCGCGGCTACACGCGTTCTCTTCCCGCGTAGCCGGAGTCGGTATCGTGCCAGAACTCGATGTCATCCTCCTGGAGTTCCCAGCAAAGAAATACCTCGCGACCATCACGGATGTGGGGGAAATCCACCAGTCCGCGCTCGAAATCTTTGATTTGGATTCCCATTCCCTGGATGCGGTGAAGTTGGACGTTGAGTTGGAGCATGTCCATGAGCAGGCCCGAAACCTTTTCGCCGCCGACTTCGGCGCCCGTTTGCTTCAATTCCTCGCCCAGTTCGGAGTCGGTCCGCTGCACGACATCACGGCGGCGGTGCACATCCCGGAAAATACTGCGAAGCTCCGGAAGCAGCGCCCGGGCTTCGTCCAACGTGAAATGCCTTTGAAATTGGTGGGCCATACGCGGCGCGGTGTTACGGTTTCTTTGTGGTGTGCTCCTGAAGTCCCTGCCGGGCGGTATTCCAGGACAAGGTCGCACACTTTACACGGACGGGGAACTTCAGCACGCCTTCAAGAGCTTTCAAGTCGCCCATCTCCTTGCCTCCGAACGGCGCATCGCCCCGCATCATCTTGAGAAAACTGCCAATGAACTGTTCTGCTTCAGGTAATGTTTTGCCAATGAGTTTCTGGGTCATGATCGATGACGAGGCGGTGCAAATCGAGCACCCTTTGCCATCAAACTTGAGTTCGACAATCTTGTCGCCCGCGAGCTTTGCTGTCACCTCAACTTCGTCGCCACAAAGCGGATTGGAATCGTGCGCTTCAATATCGGGCGGAGCCACCTTACCCTTGTTGCGCGGGCGACGGTAGTGATCGAGGATGATTTCGGAGTAAATGTCTTCGAGCATGACAGGCCCAAATTACCACAAGACGTGACCGCAGGAAGGAAAATATAGCGAGCTTCGCGATGAGGACATCGCAAATGATCCGCACTTCTTGGTGCGATCCTGGTAACTCAGCGGACGATGATACGGCGCGCATGGCCGCGCGTGCAGACGCGGACCAGTCCACGGTTGAGCAGGTCGGCGACAACCAGGCTCACTTCGTGATCGTTGCGCGAGAACCGGGAAACGATGCCAATGACATCTTGCAAGGTCATCAGGTGCTGCTTGATTCGGTTTTTCATTATGGTCTCCTGCACAGTTAGACGCCGGAGGAGGCCATTTCGTTTCAAAATAGTTCCAACGATTTTGTTCCGAATCCTTTGACCACGCCGGCAGGCAGTTACGCCTGGTCGATGTCCACTCGCGAAAGCTCAAGTTTCAGGGCCGCCAATGCCCGGTTGATATCGTGGATGAATACGATGAGTGATCCAATCAGGCACGCCAGACACACGATAAACAACGCGCAGATGAGCCACGCATTCTCCATCTGTAACAAGGCTGTAACAAATAGTACGATGATCAAAATGGCCGCAAACAGCGCACTCGTGGACGCCAATGCAATCGAGAGGCGGATCAAGCGCGCCCGCCTCCACAACACCCGAAGTTGTTTGGCGCCTTTCGCACGGTCTTCCTGACTGGCACTGGAAAGTTCGCGCCCTACGATTCGGGCCCGGTCAATCGTTCTGGCGAGCCGATTCGTCATCGTGAGCAGGAGCAGCCCAACGCCTGAGATCAGGATTGTAGGGCCGATGGCCGTCTGAAGAACCGGAATGAGTTGCGCGACGGACAGTGCCTGCATGTTGTCTCCGAACCAAGACTAGTCCGGGCCCATCACGCGGTCAATTTGAAATCGGCCCAATCCTACCGACGGGTCAATAGCCCATCGCGCGGCCTGTGGGACACGCGCCGAAGAATTTCTTGGCCTTGTGGAGCATCTCAATGAAAACGTCGACCTCTTCGCGGGTGTTGTAGAGGTAGAAACTCGCGCGCGCGGTGGCGGCAAGGCCGAGTTTCTTGTGCAAGGGCATCGCACAATGGTGGCCGGCGCGGATGGCGATACCGTCCTGGTCGGCAAACGTGGCAATATCATGCGCATGCACATCGCCAAGTGTAAACGCGACCAGCCCGCCGCGTTGTTCCACGTTGGTCGGGCCGTACACGGTAACTTCGGGAAATTCCTTCAGGCGGTCGAGCGCGTACTGCGTGATTTCCTTTTCGTGCTGGCGAATCTTATCCATGCCGATGCGCGTCAGGTAATCAACCGCGACGCCCAAGCCGATGGACTCGGCAATGTTCGGCGTGCCCGCCTCGAATTTATAGGGCAGGTCATTGTACTTGGCGTGGTCGAACCACACTTCCTTGATCATTTCGCCACCGCCCATGAACGGCGGCATCGCTTCGAGAATCGCGCGCCGACCATATAACGCGCCGCTGGCTGTCGGACCGCACATCTTATGACCGCTGAAGGCAAAAAAATCGCAGTCCAGCGCCTGCACGTCGACGGCCATGTGCGGGATGCTCTGAGCGCCGTCCACGAGGACCACCGCGCCTTTCTTGTGTGCCGCGTCAGCAATCTCGCGGACGGGATTGATCGTCCCAAGCACATTGGACTGCTGCGTAATCGCGACAAACCGGGTGCGGTCCGTGATTAGTTTATCGAGGTCGTCCAGCCGCAGCGTGCCGTCAGCGTTCAACCCGATGCGATTGATGACGGCACCGGTCTTTTCGCAGACCTGATACCACGGCACGGTGTTGCTGTGGTGCTCCATGAACGTGGTCAGAATCTCGTCGCCCTTTTTGAGATTGGTGAGCGCCCACGAATAGGCCACAAGATTGATGGCCTCCGTGGTGCCTCGGGTAAAGATCACTGACTCGGTTGACGGCGCATTGATGAACTTCGTGACGCGTTCCCGGGCGCGTTCGTATTCTTTGGTGGCGCGCTCGGCGAGCGCGTGAATGCCCCGGTGAACATTAGCGTTGTAGCGCTCGTAGTAGTCGTTGAGCGCTTCGATGACAACCCGAGGTTTTTGCGAGGTGGCGGCGTTGTCGAAATAAATCAACGGCTTGCCGTGGACTTTCTGCTGCAACACCGGAAAGTCATCACGGATTTCTTCCCGCTCGACGTCATCGAAACCGAGGTTCATTGCTTCCGCACGACCTTTTGATGGATCAGACTGGCGAATTCCTTCTGCACGCTCTCGACTTGAATGCGCGCGAGAACGGGTTCCAGAAACGCCTCAATCAGAACGTCCCGCGCCAGTTCCGGCGTCAGCCCGCGGCTGCGCAGGTAGAACAACTGCTGCTCTTCCAGTTGCCCCACCGTAGCCCCGTGCGTGCAGCGCAGTTGATTGGACTCGATTTCGAGAATCGGCCGCGTGTCGCAGCGGACTTCCTTGCTGAGCACGAGGTTGCGGTTGGCCTGGTAGGCGTTGGTGCCGTTGGCGTTCTTCTCGACCTTGATCAGGCCCGTGTAATTGCTGACAGCGGAATCGCGCAACACGTTCTTGAACATCAGATCGCTGGTCGTGTTGCCCGTCTTGTGATGTTGCTTCGTAAACTGGCCGAACTGCTGGTTGTGATCCAGGACCCCGACCGCATACATGAAACTCGTGCCGCCTTCGCCTTCCATGACGCACTCCACATCGTACCGCTGGAAGGACGCGCCGAACATGCCGAGGACCCAGTCGATCTCGGCATCGCGGGCGACGTGCGCGCGCTTGAGCGTGAAGTCGTACACATTCGGCGAGAAATTCTGCTCACTGATGTAGTGGAGGTGGCCGCCTTCCTTCACGAAAACCTCCGTGCCGCTGGCGTGGATGCTGGGCGTGCCGTTGGAGCCCACAGGTGGCCCGCCGATGAACTTCTGGACGAGTGTTGCCTCGGCACCTGGTTCGACCACGACCAGCGTGTGCGGAAAACCAGCGGTGTTCTGGCCGGTGAATTCGTAGACGACCTCCAACGGCTGGTCGACACACACATTGCGCGGAACGTAGAGAAACGCGCCATTTCGCCAGAGCGCGGCGTGAAGCGCATTGAATTTCGAAGGCTCATCGGGCGCAATGCTCTTTCCCAGGTATTCTTTCAACACCTCGCTGTGTTTGGTCAGAGCGGTCCGCATATCGCAAAACACGACGCCCTGCTTGCTCCACGCGGGCGGCAACGCTGTCAGCCGCTCGGTGATCGCCGGTTTATCAGCGGGCAACGTGATCTTGTCGAGTTTGAGCGCGCGGATGTCGAAGCGCTGCCACTCCACATCGCGTTTGGTCGGCAGCGGAAGCCTTTCGTATGTCTGCCACGCCGCAAGTCGCTGGGACTTGAGCCACGCCGGTTCGCCCGAGGCGATGGCTTCGAGGTTCTGTTGTGTGAATCCAGTCGTCATGGTGAATTGGGGCGGGGGCAGGGCCACTCCGCCTCCACTAGGTTCTCGGTCAGCCGTTGTCCGGCTACCCGACTGATCCTTCCATCTGCAAATTGATGAGCCGATTGATCTCCACCGCAAACTCCATGGGCAATTCCTTGACGATCGGCTCGATGAAACCGTTGACGATCATCGACACCGCGTCCTCTTTCTTGATGCCGCGGCTCATAAGATAAAAGAGTTGTTCCTCGGAAACATTGGACACGCTCGCCTCATGTTCGATCGTCGCGAGGTCGCCATCGATTTCCATCACGGGATAGGTGTCGGAGCGGCTGACCGGGTCGAGGATCAACGCGTCGCAATTGACCTGCACGCGGCAATTCTTGGCCTCTTCGTTGACCTGAACCAGCCCGCGGTACGACGCACGTCCGCCGTGGCCGCTGATCGACTTGGAATTGATCCGGCCCGTGCAATTCGGCGCAAAAAACACGAGCTTGGCACCGGCGTCCTGCCACATGCCTTTGTCGGCAGACGCGAGGCTCAAGATTTCACCATGCGCGCCCTCGCCAACCATGTAACACGACGGATACTTCACGGTGCGCTTCGAGCCGAGGTTGCCGTCGACCCATTCCATCACGGCGTTCTTGTAGAGGAACGCGCGCTTGGTCACGAGGTTGTAGACATCGGTGCTCCAGTTTTGAATCGTCGTGTAGCGGCAGCGGGCGCGGTCTTTGACAAAAATCTCGACGACCGCCGCGTGGACCGAGTGCGTCGTGTACACCGGCGCGCTGCAGCCTTCGACGTAATGGCAGAAACTGTCGTCCTCGCAAATGATGAGCGTGCGCTCAAACTGGCCGAACTGCTCGGCATTGATGCGAAAATAAACGGAGAGTGGAACATCGCATTTCACGCCCTTGGGGACATACACGAACGAGCCGCCGCTCCAGAACGCGGAGTTGAGCGCCGCGAACTTGTTGTCTTCGGGCGGGATCGATTTCGCGAAGTGCTCCTTGAAGATATCGGGATATTGCTTCATGCCCTCGTCGCAACTGAGGAAGATGACGCCCCGCTTCGAGAGCGATTCCTGAATGTTGTGGTAGGCCATCTCGCTGTCGATCTGCGCGCCCAGTCCGCCGAGGAGCTTCTGTTCCTCCTTGGCGATGCCCAGTTTGTCGTAGGTGCGGCGAATTTCTTCGGGCACGTCCTCCCACTTGTTGGCCGACTTGTCGATGGGACTCATGTAGTAGGTGATCGCGTCATAATCGATGTCGCGCAGGCCCGGCATCCAGGCCGGCAAATCCTGCTTCAGAAACAGGTCAAGGCTGCGGTGGCGGAATTGGCGCATCCAGTCCGGCTCGCCCTTGACATCGCACATGTAATCGATGACGGCGTGCGTCGGACCCTTCGGAACCTTATGAACGCTTTTCAGGTCGTCGTGGAAGCCCTCTTTGTAGGCGCCTCCCAGAATCTGGTCAGTTGCGACGTTGCTCATGAGTACTTCCTTTATCGCTTCGCGCTTACGGCTCCCGGCTCGGGCTCTTTGACAATCCAATCATAGCCGTGCTCTTCAAGATGCGCGGCGACCTCCGGGCCCCCTGACTTCACGATCTTGCCATCGACCAAAATATGCACGAAATCAGGGTTGATGTACCGGAGGATCCGCTCGTAGTGGGTAATGATGAGAATGCCCAGGTTCGGTCCCCGCAGTTCATTCACACCGCGCGAGACAACCTTGAGCGCGTCGATGTCGAGACCGGAGTCCGTCTCATCCATGACAGCGAACTCGGGTTCGAGCATCATCATCTGGAGAATCTCGTTCCGCTTCTTCTCGCCGCCCGAGAAACCCTCGTTCAGGTAGCGCTTCATGAATTTCTCGTCGATATCGAGGACCTTCATCTTCTCTTCGAGTTTCTGGTAGAACTCGGTGACCTCCATCTCGTGACCCGTACGGGCGTTGCAGGCGAGGCGCAGGAAATTGGACTGGCGTACCCCGGGGACTTCGCAGGGATACTGAAACGCGAGAAACAACCCTTTGCGGGCGCGTTCGTCAGTTTCCATTTCGAGAATATTCTCGCCTTTCATCAACACCTTGCCGCCCGTAACCGTATACTTCGGGTGGCCGAGAATGGCATTCGCGAGCGTGCTCTTGCCCGAACCGTTCGGCCCCATCAAGGCATGAACTTCGCCTTTGCGGACGACGAGATTGACGCCCTTTAGAATCTGTTTTTCTTCAATATTGACGCGTAAGTCTTGAATCTCAAATGTATCGGCCATGGTCTGACATCCTCAGGCGAGTTCGGACACCTCGCTAAATCCGACAATTTTTGTCCGATTCCAATTCCACTATAGCGCGGTGAAGGCGGGTGTCAAGTGCGCAACAATCGAGCTCTTCCAATTGGGTTCGTTTCGCAGAAGGACGCAATTCCTTCCGCACCATTCTCTTCCCATCCAAAGAACCAACGGGATTATACCCAATCGGCAGCCTGGCGTCGAGAATAAACAGGCACAGGCCATTCCGCCGGCGTTTTGGGTCAACGCAGGCGGCGCGATCGCGTTGCCCAGCGGTATTTGGAATGCGGCTGACCGAGCAGTTGGATACGTTACTTTGCCCCCGACTCTGTTACCGTGAACGTCTCGCCGCCGATGGCGATTGAACCGGTCAGCGCCGTGGTGTTTGTGTTCGCCGCCACGGTGTAACTGACCGTCCCGTTGCCCACGCCACTGGCGCCCGCCGTGATCGTGATAAATGGGTCGTTGCTGACCGCCGCCCATGTGCAATCGCTGAGGTTGGCCTTCACCTTCACGGTCACCGAGGCGCCCGCCGCCTTCAGTTTGGCAGTCTTGGGACTGAGAGTGAGTTTGCAGCCTCCAGGCAACTGTGTGACCGTGAAACTCTGGCCCGCAATGGTGATCGTCCCGCTGCGCTCTGTGGAGTTTGTGTTGCCAAGGACGGTGTAAACGACCTTGCCGTTGCCCGTGCCGCTACTGCCGGAGGTGATCGTGATGAATGGATCGTTGCTCGCCGCCGTCCACGAGCAGTTGGAACCCTTGACCTTCACACTCACGTTTTTCGAGCCGCCCTTGGCAGTCAATGTAACGCTCGCTGCGCTCAACGAGTAGGTGCAGATCCCGGGGGGTGCGCCTGACTGCGTGACTGTGAACGTTTGCCCCGCAATCGTCATGGTGCCCGTCAGAGACGTGCTGCTCGTGTTTGGGGCGACGGTGTAACCGACCGTACCGTTGCCGGTGCCGCTGCTCCCGGAGGTGATCGTAATGAAGCCATTATCGCTGCTGGCCGTCCAATCGCAGCCATCGGACACGCTAACGCTGACCGTATTAGAGCCACCCGCCGCATCGAACACGGCATCGGCTGAACCGATTGAAAATGTGCAGTTGTTGCCGATAGGGCCAAGCCCTACATTGAGTTTGAACACGGTGCCGCAGCCCAGAGTGCCACAATTCGTGCTCGTCCCGCCTCCACCGGTCGTCCCGTAGAAATTGCCGTCGCTGCCCTGCACCACCCCTACGGGGCCCTCCCCGTCATTGGGGTAGCCGGCAAAGGGGAAGGAGTAAAGATTCGTATAGCTGCCGCTGGGACTGATCCTAAAAAAGGTGCCGCCGGAGTTCGCCCCGCCGTCAACGGTCGTCCCGTAAATATTCCCGTCGCTCCCCTGCACTAGCCCGCCAGGACCGAGTCCATCAGTGGGGTAGCTGCCAAAGGAGTAAAGAATCGTGTAGCTGCCGCTAGGACTGACCCGAAATACGGTGCCGCATCCGCTGTCGCAATTGGCGCTCGTCCCGCCGTCAAAGGTCGTCCCGTAGAAATTGCCGTCGCTGCCTTGGACCAGCCCAGCATATGGATGGGCCCCATCGGTGGGGTGACCGGCAAAGGAGTAAAGAATCGTGTAGGCGCCGCCAGGAGTGATCCGAAACACGGTGCCGCATCCGCCGCCGCAATTGGTGCTCGTCCCGCCGTTAAGGGTCGTTCCATAGAAATTGCTATCGCTGCCCTGTACCAGCCCGGCCTCTGGAGAGGCCCCATCCGGGTTGCCGCTAAAGGAGTGAAGGTTCGTTTCGCTGCCGCTGGGGCTGATCCGAAATACAGTGCCGCATCCGGCGCCGCCGCAATTGGTACTCGTCCCACCGTTAAGGGTTGTCCCGTAGAAATTGCCGTCGCTGCCCTGCACCAGCCCGGCCTCTGGAGAGTCGTTGGAAAAGCTGTGCAACGTGGTCAGCGTGCCCGACGGACTGATCTTGAACACCGTGCCGCCGCCGCTCGTCCCGCCGTTGAGGGTCGTTCCGTAGAAATTGCCGTCGCCGCCTTGCACCAGCCCGGCCTCTGGAGAGGCCCCATCGTTATAATCAGGGGAGCTGCCGAAGGTGTAAAGAACCTTGTAGCTGCCGCTGGAACTGATCCGAAACACGATGCCGACGATGTTCGTCCCGCCGTAGGTTGTCGTACCATAGAAATCGCTCTCACCACCCTCTACCAGCCCGGCAATTGGAGAGTTCCCATCGGCGGGAAAGCTGCCAAAGTCGTGAAGAACTGTCTCAGTCTGGGCATTGGCCTGGAACGTTTGGCTAGCCAAAATTACCAGGGTGATCGCCAATGGAATGCGAAGAGTTTTCATCACGTTTCTCCTCTTCTCCGTCTGTCGCCGCTCCCACTCAATTCGGTGGCGGTATGAGCACGCGTCACTTTGCTCCGGACTGGGTTACCGTGAACGTCTCGCCGCCAATGGTGATGGAACCGGTGACGGCCGTGGTGTTTGTGTTCGCCGCCACAGTGTAACTGATCGTGTCGTCGCCCAGGCCGCTGGCACCATCCGTGATCGTGATGAAGTCGTTCGTCGTGGTCGCCGTCCACGTGCAATCGCTGAGGTTGGCCTTCACCTTCACGGTCGCCGAACCGCCCGTCGCCTTGAATTTGCCATCCTTCGGGCTGAGCGTGAGTTTACAGCCTCCCGCCGCCTGCTTAACCGTGAACGTCTGCCCGGCAATCGTGATCATCCCACTGCGCGTCGCGGTGTTGGTATTGCCCGACACGCTGAAATCAACGGTGCCGTTGCCCGAACTGCTCGCCCCGGCGATGATCGTGATGAAGTCATCGTTGCTGACCGCTGTCCACGAACAACTGGTGCCCTTGGCTTTCACCTTCACGGTTTTCGTGCCACCCTTGGCCGGCAAGCTGACGCTCGTCGCGCTCAGGGTATAGGTGCAGCCACCGCTGTTGGTCGTGCCGGACTCGGTGACCGTGAACGTCTGGCCGGCGATGGTCATCGTGCCGACCTGCTCATTCGTGCTGGTGTTCGCGGCGACGGTGTAAGCGACCGTGCCGTTGCCGGAGCCGCTGCTGCCGGCGTTGATGGTGATAAAGCTGTCATTATTGGTTGCCGTCCACGCGCACCCGTTGGACGCGGTGACGCTCACGATATCGAAGCCGCCTGCCGCGTGGAACGCGGCACTGGTCGGGTTGACCGAAATCGTGCAGTTGGCGCTGATAGTGCCAAGCCCCACATCGAGTTTGAACACGGTGCCGTAGCCGGTTTCGTCGGTGGCGGGATCGGAATTGGTGCTCGTCCCGCCGGAAGAGGTTGTCCCGTAGAAATTGCCGTCGCTGCCCTGTATTAGCCCGGCTTCTGGATTGATCCCATCGTTGGGAGAGCCCGCAAAGGAGTACAGACTCGCGTAGCTGCCACTGGGGCTGATCCGAAACACGGTGCCGTAGCCGTAACCGCCAGTGGCGGGATCGAAATTGGTGCTCGTCCCGCCGTTGACGGTCGTGCCGTAGAAATTGCCATCGCTGCCCTGTACCAGCCCGCCTAGTGGCGTGGCCCCATCGGTGGGGTAGCCGACAAAAGAGTGAAGAATCGTTTCGCTGCCGCTGGGACTGATCCGAAACACGGTGCCGCATCCGTCGAAGCAATTGGCGCTCGTCCCGCCGAAGCGTGTCGTCCCGTAGAAATTGCCGTCGCTGCCCTCCACCAGCCCAGCATATGGTTCGCGTCCATCGCTGGGGGAGCCGACAAAGGAGTGAAGAATCGTTTCGCTACCGCTGGGACTGATCTGAAACACGGTGCCTTCGAAGTTCGTCCCGCCGAACTCGGTGGTTCCGTAGAAGTTGCCATCGCTGCCCTCCACCAGCGCGCCTAGTGGTTCGCTTCCATCGGTGGGGGAGTCGACAAAGGAGTGAAGGATCGTTTCGCTGCCACTCGGGGTGATCCGAAACACGATGCCGCATCCGCCGCTGCAATTGGCGCTCGTCCCGCCGAAACGTGTCGTCCCGTAGAAATTGCCGTCGCTGCCCTCCACCAGCCCGGTATATGGATTGGCCCCATCGGTGGGGGGGCCGGCAAAGGAATGAAGCTTCGTATAGCTGCCGCTGGGACTGATCCGAAACACCGTGCCGAAGGTCGTCCCGCCGAGAGTGGTCGTCCCGTAGAAATTGCCATCACTATCCTGCACCAGCCCGGCATATGACTCGGCCCCAGAGCTTCCAAAGGAGTAAAGATCCGTGTAGCTGCCGCTGGGACTGATCCGAAACACGGTGCCGATGTCGTCTATCCCGCCGTAGGGGGCCGCCCCGTAGAAATTGCCGTCGCTGCCCTGCGCCAGCCCGGCAACTAGATCGCTTCCATCGGTGGGGTAGCCAGCGAAGGAGTGAAGAGTCGTCTCCGTCACCGTCTGTGCGCTGGCACGGAAGGTCCGACCGGCCACAACGACCAGGACAATGACCAATGAAATGCGAAGTATCTTCATAATTTTTTCTCTTTCATCTTTATCGACGCCAAGTTGCCAAAGAGGCGGAACGGAACACTGTTGGTGAAGGGGCACAAAGTGAGCGTCGCGTCTGCCTGGCACGCGTTACCATACAACCCGCGCGATGTGCTGAAGGTCAAAGCGCACCAAGTTCATGGATAGGCAGCAAAAGAAACGCAAAGGAGAAGCCATCCTCTTCACCCTCTCCAACGGGGCGAAGTACAACAAATGATCGCCCTGCGGTCAAGATAATTTGGGCTTTACGAGGTTGCGACGACATGTAACGTGGCCAATTTGTCACCACACTACATGACACATGGCGAGCCACACGTGCGCCCGCCGTTGGACAGCGGGCAGACACGGGCCAGCGTCAGATTATTGAAGGTGGCGATCCGTGGATCGCTCGCTCTAGGCGTGGTGCTTGTGATGCTGGTGGTGGTGCTGATGCGAGTGCTGGCGTTGGTGATGATGACTGATGGTCGTCGCGAACGCACCCGGTGCAACAAATCCCACAATCACTGTCACGAAAAAAATCCCGATGATCTTGCGCATACCAATTCTCCTTGCGTTGTACAGCAAACTTTCCATTCTCGGTCGTTTCCGTCCGCCATCCCCACGACACTGTCGGCGAACGAGAGGATAAACACTCAAATCGGAGGAAGGTTTCGCGGATTCTTAAATTCGCGCTAACTCAGCAACTGCCGCAGCACAAAGGGCAAAATGCCGCCATGGCGGTAGTATTCCACCTCGATGGGCGTATCAATGCGCACGATAAGCGGCACTTTCTGCTGGGAGCCGTCTGGGCGGTGAATCACCAGCGTCAACTCCTGCCGGGGCAGGAGCTTCTCCGTCAGGCCGAGGATATCGAACGTCTCCGAGCCGTCGAGTTTCAGCGTCTGGGCGGTCGTCCCTTCCTGGAACTGGCAGGGCAGCACGCCCATGCCGACGAGATTGGAGCGGTGGATGCGTTCGAAACTCTGGGCCACAACAGCCCGTACACCGAGCAAGCGCGCGCCCTTCGCAGCCCAATCCCGCGAGCTGCCCGTGCCGTACTCCTGGCCAGCGAATACGACGAGCGGCACCGCCGTTTCCTGGTATTTCACAGCCGCATCGTAGATCGATATCGGTTGACCCTTGTAGCGGGTCACGCCACCTTCGACGCCCGGCAGCATGAGATTCTTGATCCTCACATTGGCGAAGGTGCCACGGGTCATGACGCGATCGTTGCCGCGGCGCGCGCCGTAGCTGTTGAAATCCGTTGGTTCGACGCCATGCTCGATCAGGTATTTACCAGCGGGCGAATCCTTCTTGAAACTGCCGGCGGGCGAGATGTGGTCGGTCGTGACCGAATCACCGAAAATGCCCAACGCACAGGCGCCGTGGATATCGCCAATCGTACCGGGTTTCATCGAGAAGTCCTCGAAGAATGGCGGTTCCTGAATGTACGTGCTCTTGGCGTCCCAGCGGTACACGTCGCCGACGGACGAGGGGATGTCGTTCCACGCGGGGTTTTGCGCGGCGAAGTCCTTGTAGAGCGCGCGGAAGACTTCCGGCTTGAGCGCGCTCTTCATCGCCTCGCGAATTTCCTGCAACGTCGGCCACAAATCGCGGAGGTAGACATCTTTTCCGCTCTTGTCCTTCGCAATCGGCTGGGTCGTCAGATCAATATCAATGCGACCGGCCAAAGCAAACGCCACGACCAGTGGCGGGGACATGAGGAAGTTGGCTTTCACGCTGGAATGAACACGGGCCTCGAAGTTGCGGTTGCCGCTGAGGACGCTGGCCGCGATCAGATCGTTTTTTACCACCGCTTCCTCAATGGGAGCGGGCAGGGGACCCGAGTTGCCGATGCACGTCGTGCAGCCGTACCCGACCAGGTTGAATCCGAGCGCGTCGAGGTAGCGCTGCAAGCCCGTCTTGGCCAGGTAATCGCTGACGACGCGTGAACCCGGCGCGAGCGAACTTTTCACATACGCAGGAACCTTCAACCCGCGCTCGACCGCTTTCTTCGCGAGCAGACCGGCGCCGAGCATCACACTGGGATTCGAGGTGTTTGTGCAACTCGTGATGGCCGCGATCACGACCGAGCCATGGCCGATTTGCCAGTCACCATCGCGCGTTGGCACGGAGTTGTGGACATCGTCGGGCGTAGGATGCTGGTCGCGCATCTCCGATTCGCTGTCCGAGACGAGGTCGGTGCCGCCATCTCCCTGAAGTGGTTGCTCGACTGGCGTAGAAGAGCCAAGGTGCACCGCAACGCGCTTGCCCAATTCCTCGCGCGGTTTGCTGTACCCGTTTTCTGTCAGCGGCTTCGAAAACAGTTCGACAAACGTGTTTTTCAATTTTGGCAGCTCAATGCGGTCCTGCGGACGCTTCGGGCCCGCGACACTGGGTTGCACATCGGCGAGATTGAGTTCAAATTCGACGCTGTAATCGATCTCGCCTTTGCGTGGAATGCCAAACATCTTCTGCGCCTTGAAATAGTTCTCGAACGCCGCGACCGTGTCGTCGCTGCGTCCCGTGGCGCGCAAGTAGAGCACGCTCTCTTCATCAACGGGGAAGAAGCCCATCGTCGCGCCGTATTCGGGCGCCATGTTGGCAATGGTCGCGCGGTCGGCCACGGGCAACGACGCGGCGCCTGCTCCAAAGAATTCCACAAACTTGCCGACGACCTTCGCTTTGCGCAGCATTTGCGTGACGTGCAATGCGAGATCGGTTGCCGTCACACCTTCGCGCAGCGCACCGGTCATATGCACACCGACGACTTCGGGCGTGAGGAAATACACCGGCTGGCCGAGCATGCCCGCCTCGGCTTCGATTCCGCCCACGCCCCAGCCGACGATGCCGAGCCCGTTGATCATGGTCGTATGCGAATCTGTGCCGACCAGCGAATCGGGATAGTAAACGTCGCCCGCAGACAATACCCCCTTCGCGAGATACTCCAGATTGACCTGGTGCACGATGCCGATGCCGGGCGGGACAACCTTGAAGGTCTTGAACGCTTGCTGGCCCCATTTGAGAAGTTCGTAGCGCTCGCGGTTGCGCTTGAACTCCATCTCGAGATTCTGCTTCATGGCCTCGGCGGTGCCGAAGAAATCCACCTGCACGGAGTGGTCCACCACGAGATCGACGGGCACGAGCGGCTCGATGATCTTCGGGTCCTTCTTCATGCGTGCGACCGCCGAGCGCATCGCCGCCAGATCGACCAGCAGCGGCACGCCGGTGAAATCCTGCAATACGATGCGCGCCACGATGAACGGGATCTCCTCCTGCGCCGGCGCTTTGGCGCTCCAATTGGCCAGCGTGCGCACGTCGCGCTCGGTTACCTTCTTGCCGTCCACGTTGCGCAACACGGATTCAAGTACGATGCGGATGCTGATGGGCAATCGCGAAATCTTCGCGATACCCGCGGCTTCCAGCGCTGGTAGCGAGTAGAATTTCCCCTTGCGACCGCCACCGAGATCGAAGGCTTGCAGTGAACTGAACAGATTATGTGAATCGCTCATCGCCATCGCATTATACGAAGGTCGGCGCGTTAGGCAAGCGGCGGGTTGGCCGTCCTTAACTGGAAAGCCCCGAGCGGGAGGCTCGGGGCTTTCGCCGCGGGGTTGTGCAGGACTCCTACCGATCAGAATTATTCACGACGACGGCGGTAGAGCAGGCCACCCACGAACAACGTGCCGAATAGCGCCAGCAACCCGGCGGAAGGTTCTGGTACGTCCTCGGTTTGCGGTGGCTCCGCGGTGATGCGGACGAGCATGTCGTTGAAATCACCGTACCCACCTTCGTTGCTGCCGAGCTGCGACAAGCTCTGGTCCTCAATACCGATCCAATAGACCTCGGCTCCCGCCGCCGCTGATTGCTCAAAGACAACGAAATGCTGGTGCGACGTATCGCCCTTGGGGTTCAGCGATGACTGTGTGAAAAACGTCCCCAGGTTGCCGGCCTGCAGATAGAACCCATAGTCCGCGCTGGGCGAGAATGTGTTCGTGTCGGGCGCCGAGTCCGGACCCGAAAATATCTGATGCAACACGGACGGGTCCGCGATGTTGTACCAGCCGAATGCGTTGATGTTGGATTGTCCGGCAAGCTCCAGTTGCAGGCTCGCGACGCTGAATTGCTCGTCTCGCTGGAAATAGAAATTCAGGTCCGCAGTGCCATTTGTGTCATCACCACCACGACTGGAATCGTAGGAATTGCCCCAGAACGGCACCGACCCCGGCGCGTCTGGGAGAGAAGCGGTCAGCGCGTTGACCATGAAAAACCCGACGTTCTTCCCGTAGCCGTCTTGTGACGGGTTATCCCAGTACGGATGACCATTCTGGGTTAGATTGGACGAATTCCACGCCTGAAACGCAGCGCCGCTCGATCCATGAATGGTGTCGGCGAAAGCGGCGGTTCCTGCGGCAAACGTGACAATAGCAAAGCAGCCCCATACAACTCGTGTAATACGCATACGTCTCCCTGGTTTTGTTCCTATACAACCCGACTCTTCGCGCGCCCTCAGTCCCTATAACCACGAAAGCGCAAAGTCTGGATACGTACCATGGAAACCATCGCTTTGCAAGGGGAGTAACGCCTTATAAGCCACATTTTTACTGGCTTGCAAGGACGCTGTGGCAGAGGATGATAGAAAGAAAACGCCCCGACCGGCCGGGTCGGGGCGTAAAAAAACTGCCGTTGCGAGGGCCGTGTTACTTCAGTTGCGCCAGCGCGGCCTTGATCTTGTCGAAGCTCGGCAACTGGCCCGGATCGTCACTGGATTCAGCGTACTGAACAACTCCGTGCGTATCGATGACGAACGCCGAGCGCTTGGGAACGCCGCCCATGCCCAGATTTTTCTGCGGGAGGAAACTGTCGTAGGCAATGCCATACGCATGCGCCACTTTGTGCTCGTAATCGGAAAGCAGCGGCACGGTGATCTTCTCCTTCTCCGCCCACCCGGCTTGCGCGAACGGATTGTCGCCGCTGATGCCAAACACGTCGGCATTCAGGCTGGTATAGGCATTTAAGCCCTGGCTCACTTCGCACATCTCCTTCGTGCACACGCCCGTGAATGCCATGGGGAAGAACAAGAGGACGGTGTTCTTCTTCCCGAAGTTACTGCTGAGCTTGATCTTCTTCGGCCCCTCGGCCGCTTTCGTGCTCAATTCAAAATCCGGTGCCTTCTCGCCAACTTTCAGTGCCATTACAAGAATCTCCTGTTTAAGTTTTCGCGCAGACTATGCCAGATGCTTAACGAAAATGTCGAGAGGCAAAGGCGCGGCCAGAACCTGACTTCAAATAGCGCTCAAACGCCAACGCCGCATCGCGCTCGGCAAAAGAAACGGCAACAGTGAGTCCCCAGGGGCGGTGCTTGGAAGTGTGCGTGCAATGCCCGGCATTATGGTCCACGAGGCGCTGTTTGACGTCCTCCGTGAAGCCAACATAGTGCTGTGCCGGATTGGAAATACTGCGAAGAATGTAAACGTGGTACATCGCGAATGCCTTTTCCCGCACGCATCGGTCCGCCTTCGCCAAGGCTACGGCGGACATCCTCCGCTCGGCCCCTTAATCTGAGATCGAGTATCGCCTGATTTGTCGAAGGATGGCTTGCCAGCCGTAGCTCGGCGTCAGCCGAGCGGAGGATGGTGGACGATACAGGACTTGAACCTGTGATTCCTTGCCTTGTGCGTGATTTGCGATTTTACTCAGCAAATGGACGCTCGCGGACGCCCTTGACAGCAGTGGACGTTATGCGATATGGTTATGCCAGATTCAACAGGAGCGTGACCAAATGGCAAGCGTGCACAAGCAGAAGGGAAAGCCTCACTGGTTTTGTAGTTTCTCAACATGGGACGCGGAACAGTCTAGGATGGTGCGGCATTTCAAGTCAACGAAAATGACCAACAAGCAGGCGGCGCTGGAAGTCTGTCGGGCGATGGAAAAAACGGCGAAGGTCGGGCGCAGCGGCAAGTTGACGCCAGAGACGGCGCGGGAAATTGTTAGTGCTGCCGTGGCCGACATTTTCACCGCCGTCAACGCCGAGACGATGCCGAGTGCCAGCGTGAAAGCGTGGTGTCGGCAGTGGCTTGACGGGAAGGAGATCGAGGCCGAGCCGGCCACAGTGACGCGCTACGGCTATGCGCTGGAACACTTCCTAGACTTCCTGGGACCGAGAGCCGAGCGCGATATTGCGTCCATTCGTCCCGCTGACGTGACAAGATTCCGTGACGAACAAGCCCGCTTGAGTCGCGCCACAGCGAACTTGGGCGTCAAAGTCCTACGCGCCTGTTTCAACGCGGCGGTCAAGCAAGGGTTGTTGACCAGCAACCCGGCGAAGGTGGTGGACGTATTGAAGCAACGCGGCGAGAGCAAACGACGGGCGTTCACACTGGATGAATTGCGGCGGGTGTTGGCCGCTGCCAAGGGTTCGGACTGGTACGGCGCAACGTTGACCAGCCTTTACTCCGGGGCGCGGCTGTCGGACACGGCGCGGCTGACTTGGCGTGCGGTGGACTTGCAGCAAGACACCTTGGCGTTCGTGGCGAAGAAAACCGGGAAGCGAGTGCTAGTGCCGTTGGCTAAACCGTTGTCCGAGTATCTGGCCGGCCTGCCGTCTGTTGACGACCCGGACGCGCCGCTGTTTCCGAGCTTGGTAAAACTGTCCGTGTCCCACCTGTCGGACGGCTTCCGTGAAGTGCTGGTGTCGGCAGGTATGGCCGAACCACGAAGCCACGAGGCCACCGGCAAGGGACGCAACGCGGCGCGGCCAGTGGCGGAGTTGAGTTTCCACAGCCTGAGACATTCCTTCGTGTCCATCCTGAAAAGCACTGGCGCGAATGAAGCCGTCGCCATGGCGTTGGCCGGCCACGAGACGAAGGCCGTCAGCGCAAACTACACGCACTTGGACACCGCCACACTACGCGATGCGATGGACAAGCTGCCGGACGTGACGAAAACGAAGGGGGCAAAGTGAAAACAAAAACCAACCACGAACCGGAGCAGACAATCCACGACCGCCAAGCCCTCGCGCTGACCGTGGCTAATGAGATCCGTCGTGTTCCGTACAGCAAACGAGCGCAGCCTTCAGTCATCGACGTGATGGAGCTTCACAAAGCACTGAAGAATGCAGAGAGTGACTGCGACCGACGAAAACGCGAACTGGGCGAGGCGCGGATTGGCGAAGCATTGGGGAAGTGGACCGTATTGAGCGGTAGGTCAACACTGAGCTTTGGCACCAACACAGTCCCGGACATTGTCCACGAACACCCCAAGATTGATCCCGACGTGTCCCAGTGGCTTGAGTGCGTCGCGAATCAGGAGAACCTAAGCGATGAGACATTCGACCGAATTGGACGGATCATCTGCCAGGCGCTTTATCAGTCCGACGTGTCCTTTTTTGACAGCCTGCTGCGCACCTTTAAGAATTACGACCCAACCCTAAATCGAACGCAAGTTCTAAAGCAGCATTTGTTGCTTGAGAAGCTCTTCGCTGGTGGCGCGCAACTGATTTTTCGCTCGTACTACGAGTTGACAAGGATAATGCGCGATCGGCTCAGCAGGCCGAAACTGCAACTCGGCTATGCGCTGCGACGCCATTGAGAAACTGGCTGTACAGCCTACCGCACCAACCAAGTCCACGCTACTAAGAATCCACGCCGGAAAAGTCTTGCAATGCGTGGGCGAAGAGCGTAGAGCCTGCCTCGGCGAAGGAATACGTAGCGCGAATAGCGTGTAGAAAAAAACATCACATAGATTTCGTGTAGCTTCGGCTACGGTCTCATCTGAAAACCGCGAATTTTCGTCACAGGACCGTCCGAGCGCGCGCCCGCAAGGGCGCGGCTTGGCGTGCTCTTGTGGAAGGCGCTTCGCGGTGCCTCAGATGGGGGTGCGTTGAGTTCGCGCCCCTTTTGGTCTGTGGCTCGAAGCGGTGAGGTTCGGCGAGCATGAAGACAACGAGTGAGGATGTCGGGCGGCGAGTGAAGGCTCTTGTTCTGGCTTGTGTGGTTGTGAGGTTGACTTCGCAGGCGCTGGCGCAGGACGTCACGATTACGAATCTCGATCAATTGGTTCAGGAGGCGCTGAGCGCGAATTACAGCATTTATATGCAGTTTTCGCCGTGGGATTGGCGAGCGTATCCGACCGACTGGCCGTTGTGGTGTGATTCTACAAGCCTGTCCTGCCTCGACTCGTTGCCAACGTCCACCAATTTCACCACCAGCATTGATTGGAGTAACGTGCCCCTCGCGTCGGTCATTTTGACGAAAAATGTGCTTTCGGGGCTGACGGCGGTACAATCATCAGACTCGACTGATGTGGTCGCCACTATCGCGGCTCCAAGCGGCTATCAACCCTACACAAACTCGGCGAATCACTGGCTATGGATCTGGTATGTCGAAGCCACGAACAATTCCGACTGGTGGGGGCTAACGCCCGACCAAATACCGCCACCCATTATCACGTTGCGGACGTTTCTGGCAGACAGCAACGCCTATTACTCGGTCTATGCGAGCAACGTAGAGGCAGAGACTGAAGCAGAGGCAGCGGCGCAATCAAGCGGAGGCTTCTTCTTTCTCGGCGGCGGAATGACGATGGATGATGAGGAAGGCGATCCCTGCACAATCACCAATGACGCCGCTCCATTCAGTGTCGTGTCGATCACGACGAGCACCCAAGGTTGCGATCTGGTCTGGAGCAGTTGCACCGACCATATTTATGTCGTACAGAGCGAGAGCAGTCTCACGCCCACCTCGTCCTGGACGGATGTGGCGTGGATGTTTGGGACCGATCAGGAGACAACTTGGACCGATACCAACGCCGTTGGATTGACTCAGAATTTCTACCAAGTGGTACGGGGGAATCCAGACACATTGAACTTCGGGATTCCGTACTGGTGGGCGGTGGAGAACGGGTTTGACCCGCTTGACCCGAATCTGGCTCTCGAAGACCCGACTGGCGACGGGTTCACTCTTCTGGAGGACTATGTAAACGGGACAAACCCACATGTGACGAATACGACGCCGGTGTTCGTCATCAACAACGGCAACTCGTACACCACCACGCTCAGCATCCCCGTCCAAGCGACCAGCACGAACTACCCCGAGATTCGTGTGTGGCTGGATACGCTGTCCACCAACGTGACGCTGCTTACCAACACGGGCGCTCCCGTCACCTATACTCTGCCCGATGAAGGCGATGGCGTGTATGGCGTCTTTGCACAATATGCAGACACCAACGGGACTCCTGTAAGCCAGGTGTTCGGCCAGTCAGTGACACTCGATCGCACAGCGCCTGTAATTTCGATTACGGCTCCGGCCAGCAACGCAGTGCTTAATCAGGCGTTCATGACATTGGTGGCAACGGTATATGATCCGGTGGGGACGCAACCGAATATCACCGCGCCACTGTCCATCTGGATAAACGGCGAGCCGTATTGGGAGCGGGCGGGCACGAATCTCGTTGTCGAGCGCTTTCCGATTCCGGTGCCCACCAACACATTCACAGTCACTATCCGTGCGGTAAACTCGGCCGGTCTTACCAACACCGCCAGCCAGACATGGACGGTCAATACCGCCACCGCCACCAACGCGCCCAATCTGTTGTCGGTGAATCTTTCCTCCGAAATGCTGCTGCCGAACGTGAATTCGATTTGGGTGGAAGGGACAGTAGACAATGACTATGCTCTGATCCGCGCGATTGTCTCCGCTGCTTCGGGTGGCGTAATAACCAATTCGCTGACTGTGGGTCAGAACCAGTATAAGGGGCTGGTGCCGCTGGGGACCGGGACGAACAAACTGGTTCTGGTGGCTTCGGACGCAGCGGGCAATACCAGTTCCAATGTGTACACCATCATTAGCGCAACGGATTTTAGCGCGGCGATCACCAATCCAGTGTTTGGCGCGTTCGCCGCCGCGCCGTCCAATCATGTCAGCGGCTACGTCAGCGCCCTGTATGACGCCGGGTTACCGACGCAAACGAACGTCACTAGCGTGATCATCAATGGCGTGGCCGCCGTCTTGGGGACCAACATCGATGCGTATGGGAACATCTCCTTTACCACGACCAACATGATTCCACTGGGCGTACCCATTACCGGCACCATTGCGGGGCCGGGGATTCCGACCGATCCGCCAAGCCTGCCGCCGATGATGTCGCAGGCGTACGAAATCACCGCCAAGGAGACTGTATTGGATAGTATCGCAGCAAGCGAGGGCAACCCACCATTCAACATGACTTGGAGCACGGTGAGCAATTGTTGGCAGGCAGATGCAAACCGGGCAGTGTTCACGCACGACTACGCCGTCACGAACGGCAGTGTGCAAGAACAGGGCTCCAACCTGTTTGAACAGCCATCGCCCCAGTGTCAAACGCTGCTGAACCCCGACCAGATCAACTGGCAAGGTAGCTCCAACACCTTTACCGAGACTTTGCCGGGGCCGATAGGCGGGTCATTGTCCTTTGGTGTCGATGGGTACCAGCACGGTGCCGGCGAGCAATACGGGGTCGTGATCGCCAGCTACAATCCAACTGACAACACCTGTACCTACCAAAACGAGACCGACGCTCTGCGCACCGTGCTGCGGCAGAAGAACGCGGGCTGGGTGACGTTTCAGGCGGCAGCGCAATCTCCCACGAACGCTACGGTGGTCTTGACATTCGAGGGCGTGAACTACGCTGTCCCCAACAACGTGGCCATGGATCTGAGCCAGGTACAATTCCGCGGGCAATCTCCGGTGAGCAACGACAGCCAATCGGTGAGCTACCTGATGACGACAAGCCCCGGCCAACAGTACACAATCAATCAGGACGATTTCACCTGGCCGTCCTTTTCGCCAGCGACCAACTACACGCACACCTACAACGACACCTACGATACGTGCCCCATTCTGAAGTCGTACGCCTGGGCAGGGAACTACCTCACTGACCTCCACTGGTTGAATTGGACGGGGTTCACGAATCATTCGCCGGTGCACATCCTGTGGACGAACAGGGTGGACATCACCGGCACCTCCGGTAATTCGATTATCGTCGGCCAACAGGTCAACCTCACGGCCACAATCGATACGCCCGGCATCGCCACGAGCAATTTCACGTGGTCGGTGTCCGGTTCGGCCATCAGCAATTGGGTCGTGGCCAGCGACAGTTCCTCGGCGCAGGTGTTACCCTTGACTCAGACAAACAATCCGACGATCAGTTATTATTGGGTGAGCGGCGGCCAGCAGAACGTCTCGTGCTCCGTCCTCCTGAACAATGGATCGATTGCCACCAGTCAGGCCGGCTTCACCGTGCAGCGGCCGAATAACGGCGTGAATGCGGTCAGTGTTGGTACCATCACCTGTGATGCGAATTACTACTTGCAAGGTGTCCGTGTAACTACCCCATATCTCCATTTTGGCGATGGTGCGAACAACCCTGGAGTTTTGTTCACGAACGTCCCGGACCCGAGTATTCAGGGGTCAAACCAGTGGGTGCAAATCGCAGGTCTGGCACAAAGTGAAACGGCAAACGCTGGCACGCTGTGGCTGTACAATGCGAGCGGGGTAGACGGTGCGTTCCCTTATCAATCTGTACGCGCGCCACAGGCTGTTGCTGATTCACCGGGATTAGGCAACCCGGATACCGCCAGCGGACTGAACACCAACTACACGGCGGCGACGGTCCAAAACGGTTACGATATGTGGCTTATGTTTGTACCGACGAACGGGGTCAATAACATGTGGGTTCCGCTCAAGAAAGTCCACTGGGGATGGGGTGGCGCAGCTACAAGGAGCGGGACGGTCTGGAGCCTGACTCCAGGGAGCGCGTCCGTGACGACCCCGGCTGTGTCTGATACCCCTAACGCCGCTAGCTATCCGACCTGGACTCAGCGAGCACAAGATGGGCTGTGGATCCCGCAGTAATCTCTCCAATGGTGAACCGTATGATACTTCAAAATGAATTCTTGCATAAGCTTGCTTGGACCTTGGCAATGACTGCCTCACTCCTTTCGACTAGTAGTGCGAGCTTCATCAAATTGAAGGCCCATGATGACTGTATCAACTGCGATCTATCGAACGATGAGATGAAAGAGCGTGCGTGGGGCCCAAAGACCGAGGTGGTTCGGCTATCCATGCACGTTTCCAATCAGGTTTATGCGGTTGGGCACCCAGTCATCGCCTCGGTTGCCATGAGGAATACAACGGATCATTCGATTGGTTATCCGATGTCATTTCCAATTTGGGCGTTTGCTCTTTCAGTTGAGGACGAAAGAGGCGCGGAAGTACCGCTTGCTCGTTGGATGCAGAATGTGGATGGACAGGCGGTCCCGATTCGCGACAGCCCGCATCAACCGCATGAAGATATGGGCGGCATTGTCAATGCTGACTCCGGCGTACGTTTGGATCCTCAGAAGGCCATCAAAATGCATTTTCTCCTCGACAGGACATTTGACCTGACCAAGCCCGGTAAGTATTTCGTGACCGTCAGATACCGCATCCCCAAGTCGGGCGTCACGAACGAAGTCTATGTCGTATCCAACACGGTGACCGTTGAAGTCACCGCTGCGAGTTCGGGAGAGCCGAGTGGTAAATGAATCGGCTGCCAACGTGTCCTTTACCACCAACATGATTCCACTGGGCGTACCCATTACCGGCACCATTGCGGGGCCGGGGATTCCGACCGATCCGCCAAGCCTGCCGCCGATGATGTCGCAGGCGTACGAAATCACCGCCAAGGAGACTGTATTGGATAGTATCGCAGCAAGCGAGGGCAACCCACCATTCAACTTGACTTGGAGCACGGTCAGCAATTGTTGGCAGGCAGATGCAAGCCGGGCGGTGTTCACGCACGACTACGCCGTCACGAACGGCAGTGCACAAGAACAGGGCTCCAACCTGTTTGAACAGCCATCGCCCCAGTGTCAAACGCTACTGAACCCCGACCAGATCAACTGGCAAGGGGGTTCCAACACCTTTACCGAGACTTTGCCGGGGCCGATAGGCGGGTCCTTGTCCTTTGGTGTCGATGGGTACCAGCACGGTGCCGGCCAGCAATACGGGGTCGTGATCGCCAGCTACAATCCAACTGACAACACGTGTACGTACCAAAACGAGACCGACGCTCTACGCACCGTGCTGCGGCAGAAGAACGCGGGCTGGGTGACGTTTCAGGCGGCGGCGCAATCTCCCACGAACGCCACGGTGGTCTTGACATTCGAGGGCGTGAACTACGCGGTCCCCAACAACATGCCCATGGACCTGAGCCAGGTACAATTCCGCGGGCAATCTCCGGTGAGCAACGACAGCCAATCGGTGACCTACCTGATGACCACCAGCCCCGGCCAGCAGTACACAATCAATCCGGACGATTTCACCTGGCCGTCCTTTTCGCCAGCGACCAACTACACGCACACCTACAACGACACCTACGATACGTGCCCCATTCTGAAGTCGTACGCCTGGGCAGGGAACTACCTCACTGACCTTCACTGGTTGAGTTGGACGGATTTCACGAACCATTCGCCGGTGCACATCCTGTGGACGAATGGGGTGGATATTACGGGCACGTCGGGCAATTCAATCATAGTCGGTCAGCAGGTGAATCTGACTGCTACAGTCGATACGCCCGCCATCGCGACGAGTAATTTTACGTGGTCGGTATCCGCTTCGGCTATCAGCAATTTTGTCGTGGCCAGTGACTCTTCGTCAGGAGGGGCACTGCCTCTCACGCAGACCAACAACGCTTCCGTTGGCTTCTATTGGGTGAGCGGCGGTCAGCAGAACGTCACTTGCTCTGTTCTGTTGAACAACGGATCGGTTGCCACTAGTTCCGCCAGCTTCACGGTGCACCGACCAAATAGCAGTATGACCGTGGTATCGACAGGAACGATTGGGTGCGACGCAAATATCTTCATAGGCGGCTCGCCAGCAACCGGCCAGTATCTTCACTTCGGTGACGGCGATGGTAATCCCGGAGTCTTGTTCACGAATACAGCCGATCAGAACATCCAAGGTGTGTATCAGTGGGTGCAAATCGCTACGAACGCCGTACGTACAGAGCGACGAAACAACGGCCAACTGCGAACATATATCGGATCGGGGTTGGACTTTGCTTATCCGCTTCCCACCTCTAGGGTAAACTCCATTGCCGACTCGCCAGCATTGGGGAGCGCAGATGGAACTGGCCCGCTGAGCACGAATTACACAGCCGCGACTGTGCAGGACAACTACAATATGTGGCTTATGTTCAATCCAAATCAGTCAGCGACCAGTATGTCACCGGGTTGGGTGCCATTAAAGGTAGCGCAATGGGGATGGAACGCCGCCGCAAGCAGAACCGGAAGCGTTTGGAGCCTAACCTCTGGAAGCCAGGTCCCGGCAACACCTAGCATCGGAGATACCACCAACTTCCCCTCATGGAGCCAGATAGCCCAAGATGCCGTTTGGACTCCTTAACAATCGAAGAGGTAATCCATCGTGAAATCTTCAATCCCATATTTAGCTGTCTTTGTATGCTGTGCTGCGATTAGTTTTTTGACTGACCACAATTGCTGTGCGGATTATGTGATGTTGCGCGGAGAGGTTGTATGTCTGGATTGTGACCAGCAATCAGAAAATGACGGAGCGCGGTCGTGGGGTATGACGGAGCGCGGGTTCCAGACTTCCGTTTACATCTCTAACAAAGTGTACGCGGTTGGTGAGTCAATTGCGACATCTGTGTCTTTGAAAAATACGCTGGATCGGCAGATCCCATTCGGTTTGCCTTCAACCATGGCGATTTTCGGTCTCTCGGTACTCGATCCCGACGGAAAACCGGCGGCACTCACTGATTATGGGCAACGCCAAGCGCACATGGCTTTTACTGGCGTCTCTTCAGGGCAACTGTCCTCCCACCACTTTCTCACCATGCGGTATCCTTTGGACAGGATGTTTGATTTTACCAAGCCGGGGAAATACCTCGTAACTGCGAGATATTGCATCCCGAAGTCGAGCGACACGAATTCGGTTTGCGCGATCTCGAACACGGTCACTGTCGAGGTCGCCGCCGCAAGTTCAGGCGGGTCAATCAGTCGGTAATGCGACAGGGTTGGGGCGCGGCTATGTAACCGTGGGCCGAATGTTTGGTGACTTATCAGTCTACGTCCGCGCCAGTGCCTGAACCTCTGGCTTTTCCGCCGCCAGATTGTCCGGCGCTGCGGCGCGCTTGGCCTTCCTGAGTTCCACCTGCCTGTGAATATCGGGGGCTACGCCGGTCGGGATGCCCGCCGTGTCTTTCAACTGCATTTGCTTTTGGTCTGCCTGCGGTCCCTCGAAATGCTGCGCAGTCTCGCTTTGGATTTCGGCGGAGACAAGTCCGTCGAGCATGTCGAGGTCTTGCTCAAGCATTCTTTCATACAGCGCCTGCTCGTAAATGAAGAGAGCAAGTGCAGAAAACAGAATCCGTACGCCAAGCCGCCTTGTCCAACCCACACTACGACTGGCTTCTGCCGATCGGCGTGATGATGATGGAAGCGATGAAGGGTCTGGCGCGGTCCAGATCGGCATAACGTTTCGACAGGACATGGACTGTGGCGAGGACAGCACCGGTACGGTTGGGGTGGATTTCTATCGCCGTTGTGCGCCCCAAAGGCGCATTTTACAAAAGACGCACGACCTCTAACTCCCGTTAGAAGGTTGTGTACCACCGGGATGACAATCACCTGTACCAATGAATGACCGGTCTACGTCCGATTAGAAGAACCGATGATTTGCCGAGGCCGTGCGGGCCTATGCCCCGACTGTGCCATGGAAGTGGCAGAAGCTTCTCACGCTCAAGCATGGCATTGCCGAGCTTCGGCGCAGGGGCGCGTCGTACCAGGCCATCACGGAAATTCTGCGTGCCGCCAATGTGCCAGTCTCGCGCACGACTGTCACGCGGTTTTGCCGGGCTGCGCTGCGCCCGTCCCATCGACGGAAGCAGCGCCGTCCTGCTGCCCGAAACTCGCCGTCCCAACCACGGTCCTCTTTTGTGGCACCCGTGAACACCGGCGGACCACGGATCGCCGATCCCCGGATCATTTAGCCATGCAGCGGCCGCTAAAGATAGTCTCGGCCTCAGCGCAGGTTGCGCCCGATTGTACAGCTCGGAGGCTCTAGTAAAGCTGCCGCTAGTCCCCGTCACCCAGAGCCTTTCGCAGACAATACGCGCAATGTTACAGTGATTAGAGCAAGGACGGAAGGTGCGTGTAACGCAGTCCGCGTGTGGAACACGATATGCCGATATGCTGCCGACCGGGAATGTCCATTGGTCTGCACTCTAGCGCAAATGTCGCGTTGAAAAGCCTGTCTTCCGCCTCGTTAAAGGGGTGAATTGAGGCGAGGTGTGTGCGGCGGAAGAATCCAAAATGCACCATGACACTTACCCCGCCTCCGGGCGATTGCGAAGCTGCTTGGAGCCGAGCGCATCGGCTGCTCGACAGAAAGTCGGAGGGCGCGCCAAACGCTATCGGATGAAATGTCGAACCGCCGACGGCAGAGAAGTTGAAGGCCGCCGGAGCACTGACGGTCAGACCGGGCTGCAACTGCGGGCGCGTTGAACGCAGCAACGTTGGAATCTGCGCCGTTCACTCGCGGGTGGGATGCCGGCAGACCCGGCGCGACGCGACGCTTCTGTCGCGTCCCGCTCGCCGCGTCTGCGGCGCTGCCAAGGCGTACCGATCACACGTCGCTGTCCGTGGCTGCGCGCTGCCTGGGCGCGCGGCCCGGCGCTGCTCGCCACCGACAGCCAGGTTCGACCGGCAGTCGCCGAGTCAATCGGTCACCGCATGAGCGGTGAAACGTCGAAATACACTTCAGAACAGGCGATGAGAGACCGAGCGTGACTCTTAAGCGCCGACTCTTGGCGAAATGTTGAGAATGCAAAAATGTGGAGTTGGGCGGAAATCGGCACGATTTACAGGTTTTTCTGCCAACCAATTCCACATTTACGACGAGGAGCTGTGGCTGTGCCTTCGACCGCTGGAGGCAACTAAGGGGCGTCACCGAGGATGCGACTCTCTCTGATCAACGGGCACTTGAATCCACCGGAAGGCCCTTCCCACAACGGCAAAACAGTTCGCAGCAACGGCAAGCCAAACATTCCCCGAGAACCAGGGCCGAGGTAATGGGTTGCGTGGAATCCCGCCGGAAGAGTTGCCACGCGTTGCATAAATGTTGAGTCCGCTCGCGTGCTTGCCCTGTGACTACAGGGTCTTTCGCATCAGCTTCACATTTTTGAAGACTCAACATTTCGCCAATTATGTGGAGCTCCACATAACTGGCGGAGCGAGCGCAGTCAATCGTGGAGGCGCGGGGAGAACGGGGCGCACTACATTGACGGCGCGAGCGAGCCATATAATCGAGGCGGAGGCACGCACCCTGTTGCGTTGACAGCGGGTAGCGCAAATCGAATTGAGCGGCGTTGATTCGTTCAACGCCATTCAACACCTTTCCACATCGTTGACGGATAGTGGCCGGTGCATGGTCAGAAATCCTACGCATTTGCGTAGGAGTGAGGCGTCCGCTCTTAAACCCATCCACATAGGATGGGCCTCGCCTGCGGGTCTCCCAAGCGTAATGCGTTGAAAGTGCGGCTGCATGGTGCGCCTGTTGCCCGGGGTGTCACCCGTCGCTGGCGTGAGGTATTTCGTCACGGGAATCCTCGCGACGCTGCGTGATGATCCGCAATCCCTGACGCGTGCGACCGATTGTCACGATCAAGCCCTGGCAAACCAAGCACGAACGCAAATCCAAGACCCAGAACGAACCAACCAAATCGTGTGGGCACAATTTCGGCCTATCCAGAAACAACGCGCCCACTACTAGCTAACGCAACCTTGCAGCGCCGGCGTAACCTCGTGCACATGTTTACTGCGAAAACACAATCCAGTTTACCGGATGTGCAGCGATATTTCCACGAGCACCTCATCGTGCAGCCGGCGTGCGTGAATGCCGTGTCGATTGTACGACTCGCTGCGCGCCGTCAAGGTCGTCTGCTTCGCAGCTCCACCGTGACCGTGCTCGCTTCGTCAGCGGGCGGGTTTTTATGGCTTCACGCTGGAGCAATTCACTGCCGTTGTAGAGAACTGCGGATCGTCGCAAAAACACGTCAACCACAAAATCAGGAATTTTGCGCAAGCACAGCTAAACGGATAAACGTGGGGATGCTTCGTGCAACGTTCGACTTCCGCAGGCTCCGGGATTCCGGTTTCTTGTGTGCTAATTTTGCTCCCGTGATTCACGAGAAGCACGTAGCGCCCCGTAACCAGAGGCGCACCAACGAATGGACAAGAGGTAAAGGGACATGATGAACAACCAGCCAACACCAGCGCGCACCACGGGCGCGGGAACAACCGTGGCACCGATTGCGCCCGGCGATTGTGGCGCGGCACTCCCTGAGTTCGGACGGCTCGCCGATGTTCGACGCTTATTCGGGTTGAGACGTAGCTTCACCTACCAACTGATAAACGAGGGGAAAATCCGCAGTGTGAGTTTGAGAAAAGCCGGTGCGAAAACCGGCTGTCGGCTGATCCACATGCAATCCGTCCGCGACTACCTGACCTCTCAAATGGAAGGGGGTACGTCGTGAACGCGGAAAGCAGAAGCGCCGCTGCGTTGGCGCGCACTGCCCTCCTCTCCTGACCCAACCGCAAGGAATCCCTGCCACCATTGGTGCCCGCCTCGCCAGCGAGCGAGATCAAACCACCGCTTGCTCCATAAGCACGCCCTCTTCCTTAGCCCCGCAAATCGCCTCCTGGACACAGGCGAACACAGAGGGATGTGTTATGCCAAACGGTTATGCGAATGAACTTGCGGGCAGCGGAAATCGCAAAATTAGCTGTTTTATTGGTGTTTTGAAGGATGGTGGACGATACAGGACTTGAACCTGTGACCTCTTCCATGTCAAGGAAGCGCTCTAGCCAACTGAGCTAATCGTCCCTCGCCACCGCTCGGATAGTACAAGGCGCTGGAAATGGTGTCAACTGGCCGCGAAAAACTCTTCGGGGCAGGTCGCGGTTCTGCTAGAGTTTGCACCCAAAATGGACGTCCATTTCTACGAAGCTTTTGAAGAAGAAGCTGCGGCGTTGCGCCGGTATCTCCCATCGACCGTGTGCGCAAGTTTCACGTGGAAAACGATCCAAGAATCAGGCGATGCCGAGCCGCCAGCGCCGCTCATCAGCATTCGGACGCAATCGGTCATTCCATCCGCGTGGGTGGGGAAGGCGAAGGGCATCGTATCCCGCACAACCGGTTACGACCATCTCGTCGGGCAAAAAATCCCGTGGGGGCATCTTCCGCACTACTGCGGCCGCGCCGTGGCGGAACAAGCGATCCTGCTCGTGATGGCATTGCTGCGAAAGCTACCGCAACAGATTGCGCAGTTCCCCACATTCCAGCGTGACGGTCTGACGGGCCGCGAGTGCGTGGGAAAGAAACTGCTCGTTGTCGGCGTCGGCAACATCGGCTCAGAAGTGGTGAAAATCGGGCAGGCACTGGGTATGGAAGTGCGTGGCATGGATATCAGCCCAAAGCATCCATCCGTGTCTTACGTCTCCATCGACGAAGGCCTGGCTTGGGCGGAGATAATCGTGTGCGCGATGAACCTCGCCAAAGACAACGCCGGCTATTTCAGCTACGACACACTGAAGCGGGCGCGGCGCGGCGTGGTATTCGTCAACATCGCCCGTGGCGAGCTTTCGCCGACGAATGATCTGATAAGATCGCTCGATGAGGGACACCTCGGCGCGCTGGCGCTTGATGTTTACGAGAACGAAGGCGCGCTCGCCGTAGCGCTACGCTCCGGCAAATCCGCTTTCCCGTTGCTTGGCCGCCCGAATGTGATCCTCACGCCGCACAACGCCTTCAACACAACGGAGGCCGTCGAACGCAAAGCGCAACAGACCGCCCAGCAGATCGGGCATTTTCAGAAACATGGAACATTTCTGTGGTCGCCACCATGATCGGGTCGCAGCTCACACGGCGCGCAAGGTGATGGTCACCCGCAAGCCATGTGGAGAAAGATTGGCGGCGACGACGGTTCCCTGACAGGCTTCAACGCAGGTCTTCACGATCGCCAGACCCAGACCAACGCCACCGGTTTGGCGGTCGCGAGAGGCGTCGAGCCGGTAGAACGGGTCGAAGATGCGCGGCAACTCGGTTGCGGGGATGCCGGGGCCTTGATCCATGACGGTCAACACAATCTGACCATCGCGACGGTCGGCTGAAATCGTGATTGGCCCGGCGGTACCGGCGTAACGCACGGCATTCCTCACCAGATTCGCCACTGCGCGGGTCAGCAACTCCGGTTCCGCCTCGGCGCGCAACTCAGGCGCGATATTTACTTCGACGTGTGCGCCGTCGGTGGCTTCGCGACGTGTAACGGTGTCGACAACATCGCAAAGTGACACGGGTTGAAGTTTGATCTGTTGCGCGCCGAGCGAGGCTTTCGAGAATGAGAGGAGTTCATTCACAAGGGCGGCGATTTCGCCGGCCTGTTCGTTGGCGCGAGCGACGTCGGACTGTAGCTTGGCATCGGTGCGCTCTTCCAAAATGCCGAGCGCAACGCGCAAACGGGCCAACGGCGAACAGAGTTCATGGGCGATGTCGCCAAGAAAGCGTTTCTGGCCGGTGACAAAGCCATCCAGACGTTGGGCCATGCCATTGATCGCGTGGCCCAGTGTGCCGAGTTCGTCTCCGCGCCGTGAATCTACACGCACATCGAAGCGACCCTCCGCGATTTGTTGCGTGGCGAGCGTCATCTGCGCGACGGAACGGGTGATGCCCCGCACAAATGGCAGCCAGAAGAGCGCCGAGAAAATCGCGCCACCGAATACCGCTACAATCCACGGACGGAGATCGAGGAATAACCCGCCTCCAGTAAATGACTCCGATTCGACGACGACCGTGAACTGGCTGGGCGTGCGGACCATCGCCCAGTACCGCGGCGGGTCGC
>Ga0302324_100002495_pt1 | contig 42421 bp, 26 predicted proteins | sample Palsa_T0_1_FD_201949 | JGI IMG/M metagenome (GOLD analysis project Ga0302324, IMG submission 201949) | Peat permafrost microbial communities from Stordalen Mire near Abisko, Sweden - Palsa_T0_1 | ecosystem: Environmental > Terrestrial > Soil > Palsa > Peat permafrost | place: Sweden: Abisko...
TTTTCTCCGCCCGGGCCATGCGCCAGCGCGCGGAATCCGGCTCGACGGATGACACCACGGCAGGGCTGATGCAGAGGCTGCCCCGGCGGGACCGCCAGTTCCTGCAGCTGGTCTCGCGCATCAACCGTCTTCCCGTCAGCTCGGCGGACAACCTGCGCATCCTGCGCGATTCGGCCGAGTTCTATTCCGCCCTCGAGGCGAGGATCAGGGAGGCGAAGCACCATGTCCACCTCGAGTTCTACATCTGGAACGGGGACGAGACGGGCCTGAGGTTCCTGCAGCTCCTCAAGGATGCCGCGAACCGCGGCGTCATCGTGCGCCTGCTGCTCGACGGCGTCGGCTCCCATGCCTTCACCGAGAGCCTGCTCGGGGAATTCAACGCGGCCGGCGGCCATTTCTCCTGGTTCCAGAGCCTGGACCCGAAGCGCAACCGCTTCTTCCTCAACCTGAGGAACCACCGGAAGCTCCAGATCATAGATGGAGCCATAGCGTTTGTCGGCGGCATGAACATCGGTCGGGAATACGAGGGCCTCGACGCCGAGCTCGGCCACTGGCGCGACGTCCAGGTCGAGACCTCGGGACCGGTCGTCAGCGAGCTTCAGGACGTCTTTGCGGACGACTGGTTCTTCGCCACTGGCGAGAAGATCTCGGATGCCGCCTTCTTTCCGCCGGTAAGGGCGCGCGCGCACGACATCGTGCATGTCGTGCTGGGAGGCCCGGACCGGCGGAACGAGCCCATCAGCAAGACCATCGTCAGCCTGCTGAACGAGGCCAGCGACCGCGTCTGGATCGCCACGGGCTACTTTGTGCCCGACGACGTCATCCTTGCCGCGCTCGAGCTCGCCGCCAGCCGCGGCGTCGACGTGCGGCTGCTCATCTCGGAGAAGAACGACCACCCGTGGCTCGTGACCGTGGGCCGCTCCTACTACGGGCAGCTGCTCGCGGCCGGCGTGCGCATCTTCGAATACTCGGCGGGCATCAACCACGCAAAGATCATGCTGGCCGACGACCAGTGGGCGATGGTCGGCTCGGCCAACCTCGACTATCGGTCCATGCGGCTGAACTTCGAGCTCAATCTCCTCTTCCACTCCAGCGAGCGGAACGGCGAGCTGGCCCGGATCCTCGAGCATGATTTCGGGCTCTGCGTGGAAATCGACCAGGCGGTGTTCGCGCGCAGGCCGTTCAGGAGGAAGTTCCTGGAGGCCGCGCTGCGGCCCCTGTCGCCGATGCTGTGAGCGGGGTGTCCCGCGGCGCCCCCGACGCTCAGTTGGTCGTGCTGGTCCTGACCTTGTCGTAGGCGTCCTGCGCCTTCAGCCACGCCTGGTGAACCTTTTCCTTCTCCTCGTTCCACGTGTCGGGCGTCGTCACGGCGCCCACCTCCGCGGCCATCGACTGCAGGTAGGACCTTGCGTCGCTCATGCCCGACATCGCGAAATCCCAGTCCTTGGTGTCCGTTGTCATGGTCGCCCGCTTGGCCTTCAGCACGTTGATCTGGCCGTCCAGCTGGCCTTCCATCCGGAGTACGCCCGCGACAAAATCCGCGCGCTGCTCGAAGGTCAGGCCGCTGATCGCATCCCATGAGGCGGGGGCGTCGACGACGATGGGCTGTGGCGGGGCGACGACCACCTGGGCGGTGGGCACGGGCGTGGCCGGAACCACCGGCACGGGCTGGGCCGGGACAACCTGGTCCTTCCTTGAGCAGCCGGACGCGAGGAGCGCCGCGAGGCTGACCGTTGCGGTGAGTGCGGCGAGGCGATGGTTTTTCATAGGGGCTTTTTAAGGGAAGCGACATTCTAGCCCTTCCGCGAGCGGGCAGAAATGGGGTCATCACCCGATCCCGTGAAGGCCCGGGCCAGGCGGCGTGCGCGGGGGTCGACGAAGGTCCATCGGGGATTCCAAATGTTTGACCCTCCATGGCTTCGGGGCCAGACTTCAAGTCCTTGAAGGAACCCACGCGAGAGGAGAGGCAGCTCAGGTGCTTCCGAAAGCGGAGGTACCAAAGCCAGGGCGACGCCCTGGACGCGGCACTTGTCGCGGGAGTCGAGCGGCACCGGAAGGCCTACCTCTGCCCCTACTGCAGGAAGTGGCACCTGACCACGGTTTGATCCGGGACGGCGCGCGCCGGCGCCGATTAATCTTTAGGCCGGCGCCCGGAAGCGACAACATGTCAACCCCCCAAAAAAAAAATGAAAATCACCCGTCGCGCCGCGCTAAAGGCGCTGGCTGGCTCGGCCGCACTCGCGGCCCTGCCGCGCGGGCGGACCAGCGAGGCCGCGCCTCCTACGCCCGCATCCGCTTCCACCGGCTCGTTCCGCCATTCCGCGTGCCGCTGGTGCTACGAGAAGATCGCCCTGGATGACCTCGCCCGGGAGGGCAAGCGCGTCGGGCTGGAGTCCGTCGAGCTGCTCGACCCGGACGGCTGGCCCGTCGTCCAGAAGCACGGCCTGACCTGCGCGATGGCAAACGGCGTCACCCGGATACCCGAGGGGCTCAACCGAGTGGAGCACCATGCCATCATGGTCCCCGGGATGATCGACCGCATCAAGGCCTGCGCCAACGCGGGCCTTCCGAACGTCATCTGCTTCTCCGGGAACCGCGGCGGGATGGACGACGAGCTGGGCCTCGCCAACTGCGCAGTCGCGCTCAGGCAGATCGTCGGCGAGGCGGAGAGGAGCCGCGTCACCGTCTGCATGGAGCTGCTCAACAGCAAGGTGAACCACAAGGACTACATGTGCGACCACACCGCCTGGGGCGTGGAGCTCGTCAAGCGGGTCGGGTCGGACCGGTTCAAGCTGCTCTACGACATCTACCACATGCAGATCATGGAGGGCGACGTCGTCAGCACGATCCGGGAAAACCACCCCTACATCGCCCATTATCACACGGGCGGCGTTCCCGGCCGCCACGAGATCGACGCGACGCAGGAGCTCAACTACGCCGCGATCGCGCGCGCGATCAAGGAGACCGGGCACCGGGGCTTCGTCGCCCAGGAGTTCATACCGCTGCGGGACCCGTTCACCTCGCTCGCCGAGGCGCTGGCCATCTGCACGGTCTGAGCGTCCCCGTCAGGCCAGCCCGTTGCGGGCCGACCAGTCGTCGAAGCTGGATTCCAGGACCTCGAACGAACCCACCACGAAAAGGTCGCCCTGGAGGTGCCAGATGTCGTAGGGCTGGCGCGCGACCTCGTCGGCGATGAACGGGCGCTTCCTCGCCTGGCTGGTGAGGCTGAACTGCGTCTCCGCATAGCTTGAGATGATCCCGTTTCCGTAGATGCGCAGGCCCTCCGGGTTCCTGACCAGCCCGAACTCGACGGTGAACCAGTAGATCCGGGTGAGGCTTTCCTCGACGATGGCATCCCTGCAGTTGAGCGCCGCGCGCCCGATCTTCTGGTAGAAGTTCGCGAAACGCGGGTGCATGATCATCGGGGTGTGCCCGAAGATGTCGTGGAAGCAGTCGGGGGCGGGCGTGTAGTCGAGCTCGCTCCGCCCGCGGACGTAGTCGGTGCAGGGGAAGATGCGCTGCGCGAGGTGGGCGAAGAAATCGCGGGCGTCGAGGAGCCCGGGGGTGCGCGCGATGCGCCAGCCGGTGCCGGCGTGCAGCTTCCGCGAGACGTCGGCGAGCGCGGGTATCCGCTCCCGGTCCAGGTCGAGCGCCCCAAGGCCCGTGAGGAATTCGCCGGCGGCGCGGCCCGGAAGCAGCTTCTCCTGGCGCGCGTAGAGCGTGCGCCAGACCTCATGCTCCTCCTCGGAATACCTCGGGTATGCGATCTCGTCGCCCACGGGTATGGGCGCGCCAAGCTTGATCGGGACGCAGCGCGGGTCCGATCCATCCTGGGCCTTCGCCTCGTCTGCGGCCCGGACCGAGGGGTTCGTCATGGCGCGATGGTAGCCCCGCCGGCCCGGATTGGCTATAGGTCAAAGGGATTAAAACGCCCACCTAACGGAGGGCGGCGCCCCGTTTTGGCAGAAAGATTCGACTGCCGGTACCCCAGGGGTATTTTTTGCCGGGTCGCCATGCACCTCGCCACCCTTCTCCCCACCCCGGGCGCAAAGCCGGTGCCGGCGGTAGCCGCCCCCGACGGCTCGTGGATCGGGCTGGCCGGCGTGGCGGGTCGCGCCGTGGAACGGCTGGAGGACGCCCTTCCCTGGGTCGTGGCCCAGGCGAGGCAGATCGGGGACCGCGCCGCGGCTTGGGACGGCGCCCGCCTGCGCGCCGGCGAGGCGGTGTTCCTGCCGCCTGTCGTCCGGCCGCCGTCCTTCCGCGACTTCTACGCGTTCGAGGCGCACGTCAAGACCGCGCGCGCCCGGCGCGGCCTCGGGATGGTCCCGGAATGGTACGAGATCCCCGTCTTCTACTTCTCGAACCACAACGCGCTGATCGGGCACGACGCCACGGCCTTCGCGCCGGCGGGATCCCGGGAGCTGGACTATGAGCTCGAGCTCGGGATCGTGATCGGGGAGGGAGGCCGCAACATCCGCGCCGACCGCGCGTGGGAGCACGTCGCGGGCTTCACGATCGTGAACGACCTGAGCGCCCGCGACCTCCAGCGCGCCGAGATGGCGGTCGGCCTGGGACCCTCAAAGGGAAAGGATTTTGCCACCGCCGTCGGCCCGTGGCTCGCGACCCGCGACGCCTTCGCCGACCGCATCACCGGGGAGCGCATCGCCCTCGAGATGTCGGCCCGCGTGAACGGCCGCGAGCTCTCACGCGGCAACGCGGCCAGCCTCCACCACTCGATACCCCAGCTCGTCGCCCACGCCTCGCGGGACGCCGAGCTGTTTCCCGGGGACCTCCTCGGCACCGGGACGGTCGGCACCGGCTGCATCCTCGAGCTCGGCCCGGAAAACACCGGCGGCTGGCTCAGGCCGGGCGACGTGGTCGAGCTCGAGGTCGAGCGGATCGGGATCCTGCGCACGCGCATCGGCGAGCGCCCGGCATAGGCCGCCCTACCGGTTCAGGAGCATCGCGACCCGCGAGCGGCTGCCGACCCCGAGCTTCGCGAAGATCGAGGAGATCTGCACCTTGATCGTGTGGGGGCTGCGTCCCAGGTCCGCCGCGATCTCGCTGGTGCGCAGGCCCTCCCTCACCCGCATCGCGACCTCGCGCTCCCTCGTGCTCAGCCGCGCGAGGAGCGCCACCAGGCCCGGCGACAGTGGGCGGTTCCTGTCTCCCCTCGGGCGCCGGTAATCGAGCTGGACCTGGAAGGCGGGCTGAAGGAGCGAGTTGACCCCGAGCGCGCGCACGACGACCTGCGCGTGCAGGCCGAGCTCGTCCACGCTCAGCACGCGGGGGCCCTGCGCCGACTCGCGCCGGGCGCCGCCCGCCGCCTCCCATGCGGCCCGCATCTCGGCGCAGGTGCGGGCAAGCGCCTGCGGGACGCGGAACGCCCGCCGCGGGTTGAGCGCGGCGGCGCGCCGCTCGCCGTGGTTCCAGACCGCGCAGCCGTGCGCCGCCTCGCCGTTGTACCAGAGCGGCCTCAGGTCCCAGTCGAGGAGCAGGAGCCCGACGGGCACCTCCTCGAGCATCGACGCGAAATGCTCGGCGAGGAAACCGGCCTCCTCGTAGGCGAGCACGCGGCCGAGCGCCGTCTGCACATGGGGCTGCAGCGACTCGGCGACTCGCAGCTCCCGCTGGGAAAAGTCCGGCAGGGCCGCCCCGCGGTGGAAGTTCAGCGTGCCCTGCAGCTCGCGCCCCCGCCACGTGGCGATGCAGAGCAGCTTGTCCCAGCCCTCTCGCCGCATCACCCGCTCGTGGAACGGCGTCCCGGCCAGGGCCGCCGGCGGCGCGATGTCGGAGAGCCGGTAGGCGGGCGCCCCGCCGTTGGCGGCCAGCCAGGCGCGCTGGGGATGGTCGCGCCGCAGCTCGCGCGGGGTGTAGGGATGGGCGTGGCGATAGACCTTGCGCGCGATCCCGTCGGGGCGGTGCCCGACCTCGAAGGTCTGCGAGTTGCTGGTCAGCGTGTCGCGCGCGAGGAACTGGAGCGCCCGCCAGAGGTCGCGCAGGTTGAGCGCGGCGTGGAGGCGCAGCAGGCCCTCGGCCAGCGCGGGCGGCGCCGCCTCCGGCATGGCGGGGGGCGCGGGACGGACCTTTTGAGGACTTTGGAATCCCACGGCCCAAAGTGAGCATAGGCCGCGTCCCCGCGCAATTCCCCGCTCCACGCGATTAGTCCGTTTGGCGTATGGCCGATAACCGCGGTCGGGGCTAGATTAGACGGATGGCCGGGATCGCGCGACCCGCCGTCCGCGACCCGGCCAGCCCAAAACCCAACCATCCAAGGACCCCGCCATGGCGACCACATTCTTCGAGCCCTCCGTCGAGCGAAAGACAGGCGTCAACCCGCTTGGCCTCAAGGGCATCGACCACATCGAGTTCATCGTGGACAACGCCGACCAGTGGCGCGACTTCTTCGTCGGCAAGTACGGCATGGCCGGCCGGTTCTACGCCGACAACGCCTCCGGGGTGAAGGGCAGGCGCGCCCACGTCGTCGGCCAGGGCCGGATCAACTTCGTGGTCGCCGAGCCGCAGGGCCGCGGCGACGAGGCGGACTTCATGCGCTGGCACCTGGAGAAGCACGGCTGCGGCGTCCGCGATGTGGCCTTCCGGGTGAAGGACGCCCGCCACGCCCTCTCCGAGGCGCGCCGGCGCGGCGCGAAGGTCGTGCGCGAGCTCGACGAGCACGCGTCGTTCATCGGCGGCTCCATCGCGGCCTATGGCGACACGATCCACACCTTCATCGAGCGCAAGCCGCACACCGAGTTTGCGCCCGGCTACAGGCCGGTGGCCGGCCGGCCCGAGGCCGGCGCCATCCACTTCGCCATGATCGACCACATCGTCGGCAACGTGGAGCACATGGACGAATGGGTGAAATACTACGAGTCGGTCTTCGGCTTCGACCTCTTCATGCACTTTGACATCAACACCGGCCGAAGCGCCCTGATGTCGAAGGTGATGAGCTCGACCGACGGCTGGGTGAAGATGCCGATCAACGAGCCGTCGTCGCAGAACTCCCAGATCCAGGAATTCCTCGATCGCTACAACGGGCCGGGCGTGCAGCACATCGCGCTGCTGACCCCCAACATCATCGACACGGTCGCTGCGATGCGCCGGATGGGACAGGACTTCCTCGAGGTTCCCGACACCTACTACGACGCCGAGTTCGACCAGCGCATCGGCGAGATCAAGGAGGACAAGGAGGTGCTCCGCCGCCTCAAGATCCTCGTCGACCGCGACCACGACGGATACCTGATGCAGCTCTTCACGAAGTGCGTCTTCACGCGCCCGACGCTCTTCTTCGAGGTCATCCAGCGCCGGGGGCGCGCCATCGGCTTCGGCGAGGGCAACTTCCGCGCGCTGTTCGAGGCCATCGAGCGCGAGCAGGCGAGGCGGGGGTCGCTCTAGGCCATGCCGCAGTACATCAGGATCGGGGAGACCCCCCGCAAGCACCACATCCGTTTCCCGCGCGACACGGCCGCGAGCTACAAGGGCGAGGGCCTGCACTACGAGCACATCGTCACCACGGAGGGCTTCGACCGGGCCTACTCCATCCTGTACCACCGGAAGCCGCCGACCCGCGTGAAGCGGGTCGAGCTCCATCGCGAGTGGGCGCTCAGGGCCGCCGCCCCGTCGCCGCTGCGCCACCACCACCTCAAGTCCGCCGCCATCCCGCGCAGCGGCGACCCCTACACCGGGCGCGTGCCGCTCATGTTCAACCAGGACATGATCTGCTCCCGGTGCCGGCCCGCGACCGCGATGGCGGGCGGGTTCGACTTCTACCGGAACGGCCAGTTCGACGACATCATCTTCGTCTGGCGGGGCGGCGGCTGGCTCGAGAGCAACTTCGGCAGGCTGCGCTACAAGATCGACGACTACATCGTCATTCCGCGCGGCACGACCTACCGCCTGGTGCCCGACGACATCGCCCAGGAGGACTATCTCGTCCTCGAGTCCTCCCACCCGGTGCGCCTGCCCGCGAGATACCTGCAGCCCGAGGGGCAGATCCGCATGGGCGCCCCCTACAGCGAGCGCGATTTCCACGGCCCCTCCGAGCTCGCGCCGGACGACACGGAGGGAGACTTTGCCGTGCTCCTGAAGGACCGGTCGCGGCTCACGAGGGTCGTCCTTGCGAGCCACCCGTTCGACGTCGTCGGCTGGGACGGCTACCTCTACCCGTTCACGTTCAACGCGAATGACTTTGAGCCCATCACGGGCACCGTCCACCTGCCGCCGCCGATCCACCAGACGTTCGAGATCCGGGGCTACGTCGTGTGCACGTTCGCTCCGCGCTGGCTCGACCACCACCCGGAGGCGATCAGGGTCCCCTGGGCGCACGACAACACGGAGGCCGACGAGGTGCTCTTCTACGTGCGCGGCCAGTTCGGATCCCGCAAGGGCGTCGAGCCGGGCTCGTTCACGCTGCACCCCCAGGGGATCCCCCACGGGCCGCATCCCGGCACGACCCTGAAGAGCCTCGACGCCCAGCGCACCGAGGAGCTCGCGGTGATGTTCGACACGCAGTTCCCGCTTCAGCTTACCGAGGACGCGCTCGGCCTCGACGACCCTTCTTACCCGCTGAGCTGGCTGGGGTGAGGCCCCGACGCCCGCGAGGCAGAAAATCCCTCGTCCCGCCCCGCCCCGTCCCCTAGAACCAGCCATGCTCCTCGATTTTTCCGCGCTCTCGCCGCGCGACGCCTACCAGTGGATGGTGGGCACGATCCTCCCGAGGCCCATCGCCTGGGTATCGACGGTCGCGCCCGACGGAAGGGCGAACCTGGCGCCGTTCAGCTTCTTCCAGGGAGTCACCGCGAACCCGCCGACCCTGTTGTTCGTCCCGGTCAACAACCGCGAGGGCGGGAAGAAGGACACCGTGCGCAACATCGAGCTCGTTCCCGAGTTCGTCGTGAACCTCGTGCCGCACGCCCTCGCCGAGTCGATGAACCGGACCGCGGCCCTCCTGCCCTATGGCGAGAGCGAGTTCGAGGCATTCGGCATCGCGACCGCGCCGTCCTCGAGGATCCGGCCGCCGCGGGTCGCGGCGGCCCCGGTGGCATTCGAGTGCACCCTGCACCAGATCGTTCCCATCGGGACGGGGCCGCTTGCGGCCAACGTGATCTTCGGCCGCATCCTCGTGGCGCATGTCCGCGACGACGTGCTGGGCCCAGACGGGGCACCCGACGCCCGCAAGCTCGACCTCGTCGGCCGCCTGGGCGGCGAGGACTACACCACCACGCGGGACACCTTCTCCATGGTTCGCCCCGACCGCCGCTGACCCCCATGTCCCCCATCGTCATCCTCTCCGCCACCCGCACGCCGCTCGGCTCGTTCCAGGGCTCGCTGTCAGGCGTTCCCGCCCCGCGCCTCGGCGCCGCCGCGATCAAGGGGGCCGTCGCCCAGGCGGGGGTGGCAGCCGGCGACGTGACCGATGTCCTCATGGGCAACGTCCTCCAGGCGGGCCTCGGACAGGCGCCCGCTCGCCAGGCCGCGCTCTACGCGGGCCTTCCGTCCTCCGTCCGGTGCGTGACCCTTCACAAGGTCTGCGGCTCCGGGATGCAGGCGGTGATGCAGGGCGCGCATGCGCTCGGCGCGGGCGACGCCGCCCTCGTCGTGGCCGGCGGGATGGAGAACATGAGCGCGTCGCCCTACCTCCTGCCCAAGGCGCGCGAGGGCTACCGCATGGGGGACCAGCAGGTCGTCGACTCGATGATCCGCGACGGCCTGTGGGATCCCTACAACAACCTCCACATGGGCGCGTGCGCCGAGCAGTGCGCGAGGGAATATGCCTTCAGCCGCGAGCACCAGGACGCCTACGCAAGCGAGAGCTTCCGCCGCGCCAACGCAGCGCAGGAGGACGGCCGATTCGCGGGCGAGATCACGCCCGTCGAGGTCACCGACGCAAGGGGCAACCCGGCGAAGGTGGACCGGGACGAGGGCCCCTCAAAGGTGAGGTACGAGAAGATTCCCACCCTGCGCCCGGTATTTGACAAGGCGGGCACGATCACCGCGGCCAACGCGTCGACCCTGAATGACGGGGCGGCCGCGCTCGTCCTGGCGGACGAGGACAACGCCAGGGCCAAGGGCTGGCGGCCGATGGCGCGGATCGTCGCCTTCGGCTCGCACGCCCAGGATCCCCTCTGGTTCACCACGGCGCCGATCGCGGCGACACGGAACGCGCTCAAGCGCGCGGGCTGGGGCGCCGCGCAGGTGGACCTGTGGGAGGTCAACGAGGCCTTCGCAGTCGTGCCGATGGCGTTCGCCCGCGAGTTCTCGGTTTCCTACGACAAGATGAACGTCCGGGGCGGCGCGATCGCGCTCGGCCACCCGATCGGCGCCAGCGGCGCGCGCATCCTGGTCACGCTGCTCCACACGATGCGCGAGCGCGGCGCGCGGCGCGGCGTCGCGGCCATCTGCATCGGCGGGGGCGAGGGAATGGCGGTCTGCGTGGAGCTCGCTTGAACGCTCCCGCTCCAATCTGGCGGCCCGGCGACCATCCGTGGACGCGCGACTCCCACGTCGCCCGCTTCATGGCGGCGCACGGCATCGCAACGATCGCCGAGCTGCGCCGCCGCTCGGTCGCCGACACGGCCTGGTTCTGGGACGCGGCGCTCGCTGACATGGGGGTCGAGTGGTTCCGGAAATACACGCGCGTGCGCGACGACGCGGGCGGATTGCCCCACACCCGGTGGTTTGCGGACGGCCTGGTGAACGTTGCCCACAACTGCGTCGACCGCCACGTGCGGGACGGCCACGGCCATGAGACGGCCCTGTACTGCGAGGCCGACTCCGGCCGAGCCCGGGATGCGCGCAGGGTGACCTTCGGCGAGCTCGCCGGCATGGTGGATCGCTGCGCCTCGGCATTGCGCGGGATCGGCGTCGGGCGCGGCGACTCGGTGGCCCTCTACGCCCCCATGCAGGTGGCCGCGGTCGTGGCGCTCTTTGCCGCGATGAAGATCGGCGCGCGCTCCGTCCCCATCTTCTGCGGCTATGGCGAGGAGGCCCTGCGCGAGAGGCTGGACTCCTGCGGGGCCAAGGCCCTGTTTGCGGCGGGGGCGCTGGTCCGGCGCGGAAGGGCCGCCGACACCCGCGCCATCGCCTCGTCCGCCGCGGCAGGCGTGCCATCGATCCGGAGGATCGTGTGGACGGACACGGGGGACTGGGAGGCGTTCCTGGAAGGGGGCCGGCCGGGGCTCCCCTGCGAGCAGACCGGGGCCGAGGACCCGTGCCTCATCCTCTACACCAGCGGGACGACCGGCCGCCCGAAGGGGACGGTGCACACGCACGGCGGCTGCCTCGCGCAGATGGGAAAGGAGATCCGCTATGCCTTCGACGCGAGGCCCGGCGAGCCGTTCTTCTGGCTGACCGACATCGGATGGATGATGGGGCCGTGGGAAATCATCGGCTGCCTGCTCTACCGCACGCCCGTCGTGCTCCTCGACGGGGCCCCCGACCACCCGACAAGCGACCGCGTGTGGGAGATCTGCGAAAAGCTCGGCGTGGTGACCCTGGGCGTGTCCCCGACGCTCATCCGCCAGCTGATTCGGGCGACCGGCGGACGGGGGCCGGCGGCCCACGACCTTTCCCGGCTTCGGGTGCTCGGCTCGACGGGCGAAGTCTGGGACGAGGCGAGCTATCTCTGGTACTTCGAGAAGGTGGGGGGAAGGCGCTGCCCCGTCATGAATATCTCGGGGGGCACGGAGATCGTCGGCTGCCACCTGTCGCCCACTCCCCTCGACAGCCTCAGGGCCTGCTCGCTCGGCGGTCCCGGGCTCGGCATGGACGCGGCGGTGTACACGGACGAGGGCCTTCCCGCGCCGCGGGGCGCGACGGGGCACCTCGTCTGCAGGCAGGCCGCCCCGTCGATGACCAGGGGTTTCCTCAACGACGAGGAGCGCTACCTCGACACCTATTTCAGCCGCTTTCCCGGCGTGTGGTACCACGGCGACTGGGCGAGGGTGGACGAGGACGGCCAGTGGTTCCTGTTCGGCCGCACGGACGACACGTTCAAGGTGGCCGGCAAGCGGGTCGGTCCCGGCGAGGTCGAGGACGCCCTGGCCTCCCATCCCGCCGTGAGCGAGGCCGCGGTCATCGGGGTTCCCGACGACATCAAGGGGACCGCGCTCGTGGGCTTCGTGATCTTCAGGCCGGGCCGGTCGGCGACGGGGGGCGAGCTGGTCGCCCAGGTCGCCCGCCGCCTTGGCAAGCCCCTCGCGCCGAGGGAGGTCCATCCCCTTCCCTCCATCCCGAAGACGCGCTCCGGAAAGATGGTGCGGGGCGCCATCGCCCGCGCCTTTCTCGGCCAGTCGCCCGGCGACATGGCCAGCATCGACAACCCGGAGGCCTTCGACGCGATCGCCGCGCTCGCAGGACTCGCGCACTCCCGGAACCCATGAGCCCGGCGGTCATCCATGTGGTGGACGAGGACGGTGTCGGCTGGATCATCTTCGACGACCCCTCGTCGGGAGCCAACGTCTTCAACCTCGCCACGATGGAGGCGCTCGACGACGCCATCACGGCCCTTACGTCGCCCGCCGTGAAGGCGGTGGTCGTGATCAGCGGCAAGGAGCGCATCTTCATCGCCGGCGCCGACCTGAAGAGGCTGATGGAGCTTCCGGACGCGGCGCTCGCCGAGGAGTTCTCCCAGACCGGCCAGATCCTGTTCCAGAGGCTGGCCGCCATGCAGGTCCCGGTCGTCTGCGCGATCCACGGCGCGTGCGCCGGGGGCGGCTTCGAGCTCGCGCTTGCCTGCCAGCGTCGCCTGGCGAGCGACGCCCTCGCCACCCAGATCGGCCTGCCCGAGATCGGCCTCGGCACCCTACCCGGCTGGGGCGGGTGCGTGCGCCTGCCGCGGCTCATCGGGGCGAAGGCGGCGCTCGACCACATCCTCAAGGCCCAGCTGCTGCCGGCGCAGGAGGCCCTGAAGGCGGGACTCGTGGACGAAGTCGTGCCCGCCGCGGCGCTGCGGGCGCGCGCGAAGTCCGTGGCGCTGGAACTGGCCTCGGGCGCCCCGCCGGCACGGACGCCGCCGCCCGCGCCGTCGGCGGACTATTTCGGGGAGCTGCGCGAGGCCGTCCGGAAAAAGACGCGGGGCCAGCTGCCTGCGCCGGTCGCCGCGATCAGCGTCGTCGAGCAGGGGTACAAGTTTGACGTCGGCTTCGCGCTAGGGGTCGAGTCGGCCGCATTCGGCCAGGTCACCGCGGGCCCCGTCTGCAAGAACCTGGTCAAGGCCTTCTTCCTGCGCGAGGCCGCGAAGAAGCGCACGCTTGAGGGATGGTTTCCGGCCGGAACGGCGAAGGCGGCCCCGGTTAAGCGGGTCGGGATCGTCGGTGCCGGCGTGATGGGCTCCGGCATCGCGCAGTGGCTCGCCGCCCGCGGCTTCGAGGTCGTGGTGCGCGACGTGCTGCCGGAATTCGTCGAGCGCGCGCTCGAGGTCATCCACGGTCTCTTCGAGGAGGGGGTCAGGCGAGGCGGGCTGTCCGCCGACGACGCCCGCGAGGCGTTCGGGAGGGTTTCCACGACCACCCAGTGGGCGGGATTCGACACATGCGACCTCGTGATCGAGGCGATCGTCGAGAACGTCAGGGCGAAGCGGAAGCTCTTCTCCGAGGTCGCCGGGATCGTGCGCCCCGACACACTCCTTGCGTCCAACACCTCGGCGCTCCCGATAGAGGACATCGCCGGCCACGTGCCGCATCCCGAGCGCACGCTCGGCATCCATTTCTTCAATCCCGTGAGCCGGATGCCGCTCGCCGAGCTGATCCTGGGCCGCGACACGTCGGCGGCCGCGGCGGAACGGGCGCTCGCGTTCGTGAAAGCCCTCGGCAAGTCGCCGGTGATCTGCCGCTCGTCGCCCGGCTTCCTCATGACGCGCGTGCTGTTCTTCTACCTGAACGAGGCCGTCAAGCTCTGGGAGCAGGGCATGCCCACCGCGGCCCTCGACACCGCCATGCGCGACTTCGGCTGGCCGATGGGCCCGCTCCGGCTGATCGACGAGGTCGGCGTCGACGTGACCGATTTCATCTTCGGGGAAATGGAGCGCTACTTCCCGCAGCGCTTCGTCCGCTCGCGGGCCTGCGCGTCGCTGCTCGCCGCGCGGATGAGGGGGAGGAAGAACGGCTCGAGCTCGGGATTCTACTCCTACGCCGGGAGCACGGAGGCCCTGAACGACGAGGCCACGCGCAGCCTCTCGAGGCCGGTCGGCGCCGTCGCCAGCAACCCGAGGGCGACCACCGCCAGGCTCATGGGTGTCATGATCGAGGAGGCGAAGCGCTGCCTCGACGAGGGCGTGGTGCGGACGCAGGACGACATAGACTTTGCGCTTATCGCGGGCGCGGGCTTCCCGGCGTTCCGGGGGAGCCTGCTGCGCCAGCCCGAAAGGGCCGGCGGATCGGCGCCGTTCCTGTGAACGGGAGTCCCCGACGCCGACCCGCCACCCAGCCGAACGCCACCTCCGAACGGACCATCCCCTTCCCAAACCCGACCTCCTCCCTCCCATGCCCGCCGCCTCATCCAGCCTCTCCACCGAGCTCAAGCGAAGGCTCCTTCTCACCCTCCTCGAAAGCCGCCACGGCGACCTGCGCGAGGAGAACCTCAACCGCCAGGGCAAGGGGCACTTTCACGTGTCCGGCCAGGGGCACGAGGCGATGGCCGCCATCGGCATGCAGATGGAGCCCGACGACTACGCCTGCCCCTATTACCGCGACCGCGGCCTCGTCCTGGGGCGCGGCGTCACCACGTTCCAGCTCGCGCTCGACTACATGGCCAAGCGCGAGTCCTCGTCGCGCGGCCGACAGATGCCGTCGCATTACAGCTATCCGGAATTCCACATCTGGAGCGTGCCGACGCCGACCGCTTCGCAGCTCCTGCCGGCATGCGGCATGGCCTGGGGAATGCAGCTCGACGGCAAGAAAAGCGTCACCCTGGCCACCGTGGGCGACGCCGCCACGCGCCAGGGCGACTTCTTCGAGGCCGTGTCGTTCGCGAAGGAGCGCAAGCTGCCCCTCCTCCTCGTCGTCGAGGACAACGGCTATGGCATCTCGAGCCCGACGCGCCGCACCAATCCGCTCGCCCTCAACGTGCTGGCCGCCGAGGAATGGGTCCTCGTTGACGGGTGGGACGTCGAGCGCGTCCACGCGGTCGCCGCCGAGGCGCTCGCCAGGATACGCTCCGGCGCCGGACCGGTGTTCATGTGGATGAAGCTCGAGCGGCTCACGAGCCACACGAGCTCCGACGACCAGAAGATCTACCGCTCGTCGGAGGAGCTGTCGACCCTCAGCGAGCGCGACCCGCTGAAGGTGCTCAAGGACCAGCTTGTCTCGGAGGGCGCCCTCACCCAGGAGGAGTTTGAGACGCTCGAGTCCGGGATCAAGGAGAAGGTCCGCGCCGACTACCTCAACGCCGAGAAGGCCGAGAACCCGCTGGCCGGCGAGCTCGAGGCCAACGTCGTCCACGCCATGCCCGACCTTGACGAGGAGATCTTCAAGCCGGGCAAGTACCGCATGGGAGACATGTTCAACCTCACGCTGCGCGCGGGACTGGACGCCGACCCGCACCGGATCATCTTCGGCGAGGACGTGGAGGACCCGAAGGGCGGCGTGTTCACGCTCACGAAGAGGCTGTCGACGGATTTCCCCGGCCAGGTCTTCAATTCGCCGCTCGCCGAGTCGACCATCCTCGGGGTGGCCTGCGGCCTCGCCAGCTACGGCTGGAGGCCCGTGTTCGAGCTGCAGTTCATCGACTTCATCTATCCGGGCTGGAACCAGCTCGTCACGAACCTGGCCACGCTGCGCTGGCGCACGTTCGGCAAATGGACGTGCCCCGCGGTGATCTACGCCCCGTACGGCGCCTACCTCCCCGGGGGCTCGCTCTGGCATTCCCAGGCCAATGAGGCGTCCATCGCCCATTTCCCCGGGCTCAACGTGGTCATACCCAGCACGCCGGAGGACGCGGTCGGCCTCCTCTGGTCGGCGATGCATGGCGACGACCCGACGCTGGTGCTCGTGCCCAAGCACATGCTCTGGGCGGAGCGCGAGGTGACGCAGGCCATCTCGGCCGTGCCGATCGGCGCCGCCCGGCGCTTCACGGAGGGCAGCGACGTCACCATCGTGGCGTGGGGCAACACGGTCGAGAAATCGATGGAGGCCATGGCCAAGCTCGGCGACTCGGTGAGCATCGAGCTGATCGACCTGCGCTCGATCGTGCCCTGGGACCGGGAGATGATAGAGGAGTCGGTCCGGAAGACCGGGCGGCTCGTCGTCGTGCAGGAGGACACGGAGAACTGCAGCGCCGGCCAGATGATCATCTCGCACCTCGCCGGCAGGCCCGACGTGTGGAGCCGCCTCGTGAGCCCGCCGCTCCTCGTCTCCAAGGGCAACGTGATGATCGGCTACAGCCCCGTCTATGAATACGCCGCGCTGCCCGACGCGGACCGCATCATCGAGGCCGTGCACCGCGTCCTGGACGGAACCCTGGCCGGTCCGCCGGCCTCGGCCAGGGCGGCCGCCTCGCCCCCTCGGCGCGGGGAGCCGCAAAAGCTGGCTTCCACCGCGGCCGCCTCCAGCCCAGTATCCGGGCCCATAGACGTCTCAATCAAGGTCCCCCTGATGGGCGAGGGCATCCGCGCCGCGCGCATCGTCTCGCTCATGAAGAAGCCCGGAGAAAGGGTCGCGCTCGACGAGCCGCTGTGCGAGGTCGAGACCGACAAGGCCGTCTATCCGATCGAGTCCTCCATGGCCGGCGTGCTCAAGGAATGGCGATGCAGGGTGGATGACGTCGTGGACATCGGAAGGGAGATCGCCGTGATGACCGTCGAGGGCGCGGCTCCTGCCGCCCCGGCGCAGAACCTCAGCATGCAGCAGCTCCAGCAGGTGCCGCTCTCGACCGCGGCCGAAGGCGCCTCGGTCGCCCCGGCCCTCTCGCCGGCCATCACCCGCCGGCTCGCGGGCGTGGTGCCGGTGAACATGCAGCTCGACGTGCGGTGGAAGGCGATCCGGGACGCGCGGGAGGCGGCGAAGAAGGCGGGGCTCCCCCACTCGCCGTCGCTGATGCTCGCCTGGACCGTCACCCGGGCGATGACGAAGCACCCGGCGTTCCGGAGGCTCGTCACCAGGGACAGCGGCATCGTCGAGCGGAACCCGTTCGACCTCGGCGTCGCCGTCGCCCTCGAGGGCGACCGGCTGGCGACCGCCGCCATCCACGGGGCGGACCTGCTCGACTGGGCGGCCTTTGCCGCCGCCTATGCGAAGGCGGTCGCCGACACGCGCGCCGGAAAGGTCGAGGACGTGCAGGCCCCCCTCATCATCACGAGCCTCGGCTCCTTCGGCATCGAGGTGGCGACCCCGATGGTCGTCCCGCCCTCGATGGGCACGCTCTTCGTCGGGAAGGCGCACGAGCGCATGGTCAACGAGAAGGGCGTCGTCTATCCCGTGGAGGTCGTGACGCTCTCGCTCACGTTCGACCACAAGGTGGTGAACGGGGCGGGCGCCGCCGCGTTTCTCCAGGACCTCAAGGTGCAGACCGAATGCTTCACGCTGCCCGCGTGAGTCACTTGCCCCGCTTGACCGCGTGCGGCTTGCCTGCCGCGTCGATCGCCACGTAGGTGAAGACGCCCTGGGTGACGCGTCGCTGGGCGCCCCCGGAATAGTGCTGCGACCAGGCCTCGATCCCGATCTTCATCGAGGTTCGGCCGATCCCCTGGAGCCGGGCATAGAAGGTGACCGTGTCGCCGACGTTCACCGGCGCGTCAAAGCTCATCGCGTCGATGGCGACCGTCGCGACGCGGCTGCCCGCGAGGGTGCGGGCCATCACGGCGCCGCCGAGGTCCATCTGGGATACCAGCCAGCCGCCAAAGATGTCGCCGTTGGCGTTGGTGTCGGCCGGCATCGCGATCGCCCGGATCACGATCTCGCCGTGCGGCTCGGCGGTTGGGGAGGGAGCGTCCATTGCAGGGGGAGGCTGCCCCGGCCGCGGCCGTCAGGCAAGCCGTTGTGGCGGAGGGACCGGGGCCCATTTCGGCTGCCGCTTTTCCCGGTAGGCGGCGATGCCCTCGGCGGCCTCCCCCGAATTGCGCGCCTCCATGTGGGCCTTCAGGGCGCTGTCCAGGTCCGCCTTGGCGGGCCGGTGCCAGAGCTCGGCGAGCAGCGCCTTCGTTCGGGAGACCGCCTGGGGCCCTCCCTGCCGGACGGCGTCGGCCAGCCTCGCCGCCTCGGCGAAGGCCGCCTCGCGCGTCGGCGCGACCCGGTTCACGAGGCCGATCTCAAGCGCGCGCGCGGCCGTGAAAATCTCGCCCGTCAGCAGGATCTCGCGGGCGTCCCGCTCGCGGACCTGGCGGCGCAGGAATGTCATCACCAGCCCCGCGACCAGCCCCCGCCTGGGCTCGGGGTAGCCGATCCTCGCGTCGGCGGCCGCGACGACCATGTCGCACGCCGTCATGAGGCCGGCGCCGCCGGCGACGGCCGCCCCGTGGACCACGGCCACGCTCACGAGGCGGGATCCGCTCAGGGCGAGCAGCGACTGCGCGACGAGCTCGGCCGAGCGGCGGCCGCGGGCCGCGTCGGCCGCCTCGGCGAGGTCGAGGCCGGCGCAGAAGGCCGGCCCGGCTCCCCGGAGGAGGAGGATGCGCTGCGCGGGATCAGCCTCCGCGGCGGCCACGGCCGCGACCAGCTGCTCCAGGAGCCCGATGCAGAGCGCGTTGCGCTTCTCCGGCCGGTTGAGGGTCAGCACCGTGGTTTCCGGGCCGCCCGGTTCGGAAAGGATGAGCTGCGCGATGGGCTTCATTTCTTGGGCTGGAAATCGACCTGCAGCTCGAGGAGCGCCATGCCGAGGGCCTTGCCCTGCGAGTCGACCCGCAGCGAGCGGCTGCCTCCCCCGGCCAGCACGTCGGTCAGGACGAAATTGAGCGCCTCCAGGTTCGGAACATCGTAGCGCGTGACGCGGCCCACGCCGAGCGGCCTGAAATGGGCCTCGACGGCGCCCTCGGTGAGATGGTCGCGCAGCCACCGGTAGGCCTCCGGCGTCCGGCCGAAGACCGCGACGTTTGCCGAGGAGCCCTTGTCGCCGCTCCGGGCGAACGCGATCTCGCGCAGGGGGATCATGGCCGCGTCCCGTCCAGGATCCTGAAGGTGGGCGAGACCGCCGACCTGGAGACCAGCGTCGGCCAGAATCCGAATATGGGAAGCACCCTGGGGCGCCCCGCCGCGTAGCCTGTCACGCCCTGCGGGCCGCAGGTGACCAGGGGGGCGATCTCCTTTGCAAAGCGCTCGACCGGCTCCCTCGAGTCGGCGGCGACGCTCACCCGCAGCACGGTCTCGACCAGCTGCGTGTCGCTCATGCGGCTCGCGATGCCGCGGACGCTTGCGCCGGTGCCCAGGCACTCGATCAGGTGCTCCCGGTAGAGGCAGCCGGCGCCCTGCAGCCGCAGGAGGACGCCCTCGCCCGCGCGGCGCGCCTTCTTGACCGCGTCGTGACCGAAGATCGTGACCATCCCGTGCGCCTTGTAGCCGTCGCGGTAGGTCGCGCTCACCTTGTAGGAGTCGGTGGGCGCCCGGCCGGTCGCGCCCGACACGCGCACGCGGTCGGCACCCGCGGGCTCGACGCGCAGCGTGAGGAATGAAACCGCCGCGTCGGGCGAGAGGTAGTTCCCCGGGTCGCCGATCTCGTAGAGGAGCTGCTCCTTCACCGTCTGCGCGGTGACGGCGCCGCCGGTGCCGGCGGCCTTGGTGACCACGCAGGAGCCGTCGGCGGAAACCTCCACGATCGGGAAGCCGATCGACAGGTTGTCGGGCAGGTCGAGCCAGTCGGTCGAGAACCCGCCGCAGGCCTGCGTGCCGCATTCGATGAGGTGGCCGGCGACGGTTGCGCCGGCGATGGGGCCGAAGTCCGCCGGCGACCAGCCAAAATGGGCGATGCACGGGCCGACGGTGAGCGACGGGTCGGCGACGCGGCCGGTGATGACCACGTCCGCCCCCGCGCGAAGCGCATCGGCAATCGCGCCGGCCCCGAGGTAGGCGTTCGCCGTCACCAGGCGGGGGGCCACGGTCGAGAGCAGGGCGCCCGTCTCCAGGTTGGCGAAGCCGCCCGTCGCGGAGCCCAGCACCGGAAGCACATCGTCGCCCCCGACGGCGGCCACCTTGAGGCGCGAGAGGCCCGCCGCGCGCAGGACGCCGGCGCACTCCCGCGCGCACGCGTCGGGGTCGAGGCCGCCCGCGTTGGTGACGACCCGGGTCGCGCCCCCCGCCGACCAGAACGGGCAGAGCGACCTCACGACGTCCACGAAGTCGCGCGCATATCCCGCGGAGGGATCCTTCGACCGCATGATCGCCATGATGGAGAGCGAGACCTCGGCCAGGTAATCAAGCGTCAGGAAGCCGAGGTCGGGCTGCGCGGCGACAAGCCGGGCCGCGGCGTCGGGCTGGTCGCCCCAGAACCCGGACGCGTTGGCGATCTTGAGCGGGGGAGGCATGGGACTAGACCTGGAGGACGCCGGTGTGGAAATTCGCCCTCGGCGCAGGCCGGGTCGCGTAGTCCAGCGCCCGAAGGAGGACGGCGCGCGTGTCGTCGGGCTGGATGATGGCGTCAACCCAGCCGCGCGCGGCCCCGTAGCGGATGTCGGCCTGCTCGACGTAGTCCTGCTTGACCCGCTCGCGGAGCGCGGCGAGCTCCTCGGGGGTGCGGTCCTTGGCGTTGCGCGTGAGGATCTTGAACACGACGTCGCTCGCCTGCGACGCCCCCATCACGGCGTAGCGCGCGCTCGGCCATGCGAAGATGAAGCGCGGGTCGAACGCCTTGCCGCACAGGGCGTAGTTCCCCGCCCCGTAGCTGCCGCCGACGACCACGGTGATCTTCGGCACGGTCGAGTTGCTCACGGCGTTGACGAGCTTCGCGCCGTTGCGGATGATTCCGCTTTGCTCCGCGTCCTTGCCGACCATGAAGCCGGAGACGTCCTGGAGGAAGAGGATCGGAAGGCGCGTCTGGTTGCAGTCCATGACGAACCGGGCGGCCTTGTCGGCTCCGTCGGCGTAGATGACGCCGGGCATCTGCAGGCCCGTCGTCTTGGACTGAACGCGCGTGCGCTGGTTGGCGACGATGCCCACGGCGCGCCCGCCGAGGCGCGCGTAGGCGCAGACGAGGGTCTTGCCGTAGTCGGCCTTGTACTCGTCGATCGACCCGGAGTCGACCAGGCACTTGAGCACGTCCCTGGCGTCGTAATCCTTGCGGCTGTCGAGGCCCGCGAGCTTGAACAGGTCCTCCGCCGGCCGCTCGGTTGAGGCCGGTTCCCCGGCGGGGGGCGCCCCGCTCTCCGCGGGCAGCAGCCCGACCAGCGACCGCAGGCGGGAAATGCAGGCCTGGTCGTCCTTCTCCCGGAAATCGACGGTGCCGGATATCTCGGCGTGCATCGCGGCGCCCCCCAGCGCCTCGCTGTCGGTGTCCTGGCCGATGGCGGCCTTGACGAGCGACGGGCCGGCAAGGTAGAGGCCGCTGCCCTCGGTCATGAGGATCTTGTCGCAGAGGACCGGCAGGTAGGCGCCGCCGGCGACGCAGTTGCCCATGATGGCCGCGAACTGCGGCAGGCCGGCCGCCGAAAGGACGGCGTTGTTGCGGAAGATCCGGCCGAAGTCGTCCTCGTCCGGGAATACCTCGTCCTGCATCGGGAGGAACACCCCGGATGAATCCACGAGGTAGACGAGGGGCAGGCCGCACTCGAAGGCGATCCGCTGGGCCCGGAGGACCTTCTTGCAGGTCATCGGGACGAACGCGCCCGCCTTCACGGTGGCGTCGTTGGCGACGATCATCACGGCGCGCCCGGACACCCGCCCGATGCCGGTGACCACGCCCGCGGCGGCAAACGAGCCCCACTCCCGGTACATCCCGTGCGCGGCCCAGAGCCCGACCTCCATGAAATCGGCGGGGTCGTCGAGCAGCGCGCCGATCCGCTCGCGCGCAAACAGCCGGCCGAGCTTGTGCTGGCGCTCGAGCCCGGCCGCGCCGCCCCCCTCGCGGAGCACGGCCTCCTCGGCGAGCACGCCGCGGCAGAAGTCATGGAATGCGTCTGCGGGGTCGGGGGTCTTGGGGGCGGGCATGGCTGGGGGCTGGGCGCGTCACACCATCGGCCTGAACCTGCCGACGGCGCCGGTCAGGCACGCGGTCACCTGGCCGAGTGAGCAGACCTCGACCGTGGACAGCAACTCCGCGAAGACATTCCCATGGGCGCGGGCGACGTTCCCGAGCCGGTGGAGCGCCTCGGGGGCCCTCTTCGCGTTCCTGGCCTTGAAGGCGCGCAGGCGCTCGACCTGCAGCCGCTGCCGCCGCGGCGAGGTCCGCGCCAGCGCGACCCTGGGCATCGACGCGCCGCCGGCGTACCGGTTGAGGCCGATGACCGGGCGCTCGCCCGAGTTGATCTGCCCCTCGTAGCGGTGGGCGGACTCCTGGATCTTGCTGCGCTGGTAGCGCTGTTCCATCGCGGGGAGCACGCCGCCGAGTGTGTCGATTTCGCGGAAGACGTCGAGGATCGCGCGCTCGACCTGCCGCTCGAGGGCGAGGAGCCCCGGCGACCCGGAAAGGACGTTCATCGTGTGCTTGAAGACGCCCGCCTCCTCGAGGAGGATCGACTGGGCGTGCGACGCGAGCCTGACGTATTCCTCGGTCGGCGTCGTGAAGGGCTCGTCGGCGCTGTTGCTGTGGCAGGAATTGGTTCCGTTCAGGTACGAGAGCATCAGCTCGATGGCGGTGCGGGTGAGGTTGTTCTTGAACTCGGCCGCGATGAGCGAGCGGCCGCTCGTCTGCGTGTGGAGCTTGAGCACCTGGGCCTTCGCGCCGGCCCCGTAGCCGTCGCGCATGCCGATCGCCCAGATGCGCCGGCAGGCGCGGCCGAGCACGAGGTACTCGACGTCGAGGCCGCAATCCAGGAAGAACGAGAACCGCGGGCCAAAGCGGTTCACGTCCAGCCCGCGGGCGCGAAGCAGGTCGGCGTAGGCGAAGCCGTTGCTCAGCGTGAACGCCGCCTGCTGCACGGGCGTGGCCCCCGCCTCCGCGATATGGTAGCCGCTGATGCTTATGGGATACCAGCGGGGCATGTGCGGGATGCACCACTCCACCATGTCGCCCAGGAACCGAAGGGAGGCGTCGATCGGGAAGATGACCTCGTTCTGCGCCTGCACCTCCTTGAGCATGTCGGCCTGGATCGTGCCGCGCAGCTGCGGCACGCAGTCGGCCCCGAAGCGGCGCTTCGCGGCGGCGACGTACATCGCCAGGATCGCCGGGGCCGGGGCGTTCATGGTCATCGAGACGGAGGCGTTCGGCGCAACGAGGTCGAAGCCCGCGAAAAGGCGCTCCATGTCCTCGACGGTGTCGATCGCGACGCCGCCCTCCCCCACCTTCCCGAGGACGCCCTCGTGGTCGCTGTCGAGCCCGTAGAGCGTGGGCCCGTCGAACGCCGTCGACAGCCGCGTGCTCGCCTGGTGGCCGGCGAGGTAGTGGAACCGCCGGTTCGTGTCCTCGGCGAGCCCGAGGCCGGCAAAGAGGCGCATGGGCTCCTCGCCGCCCCCCTGCCGGTCCAGGTACATCTCGCGGTACGCCCCGTTGGCGAACGGGAACTCGCCGGGGAGGCCCTGGCCGAGGAGGTACTCGGCGATGGCCCCGGGCTCGTCGGTCGCCGGCAGCGCGAGCCGCGGGAGCGGCGTCCCGGTGGGCGAGGACGTCCGCTCGACCGACGCCTGGATCCCGGCCCAGCGCGCGCGCAGCTGCGCCCCGAAACTCCCGTCGGCGCGCGCCCGCGCGGCCTCGGCCGCGACGAAGGCGTTGTAGGCATCGATCGCGTCGGCGACTTTTCCGAGGGAGGACATGGGCCTCATGGATGCGAACCGGCGAGGGACGCGAGCCTCTCGAGGCCGGCCATCTGCGCCATCGCCGCGTACAGGCGGTCCACGCCCGGGTCATGGTGACGCGCGGCGACGGTGGCATGAAGCGGCTGGTCCTTGCCGTTCGAGGCGAGGCGCGCGGCGATCTCGGCGCTGGCGGTGCGCGCAACCGGGTCGTCGCACTTGTTGAGGGCGACCAGGTCGGCGCCGTTGAGCATGGCGATCTTCTGGAGCTGCATGCGTCCCCCGTAGTGCGGCGACAGGACGAAGAGGACGGCGTCGGCCAGCCGCGGGCCCCGGCCGAACACGCCGAACGGGTCGCTTTCCTGGCCGATGCCGACCGACTCGACGAACACCAGGTCGAATTCGCCGCAGGCCCGGAGCGACGCGATGGCCGCGGGCGCCGCGGCGGACAGGCCGGTCAGGCTGCCGCGCGTGGCCATCGACCGGAAGAACACGCGGTCGTCCTGGGAATAGATGGCCGAAACGCGGTCGCCGAGGATCGCGCCCCCGCTGTCGGGGTGCGACGGGTCGTTCGCGAGGATGGCGAGGCGGCCCTCGGGCCTGCGCCGCAGGAAGCGCGAGGTGAGCTCGTCGATGAGGGTGGACTTTCCCGCGCCGCCCGGGCCGGCGACGCCCACGACGAACGCCTCCCCGACGGCGCGCGCCCGGCCGGAGACGCCCGGGGCCCGCGCCGCGCCCTCCGAGAGCGTGATCGCCCGGCCGAGGGCCCGGTCGCCGCGCATGCGGGCGTCCTTCCCCAGCTCGCGCGCGTAGTCGGCCTTGATCGACGCCATGATCCCGTCAAGCGGCGTTCCCGCGAAGAAGATCCGGTCGACGCCGTCCCGCTTCATCGCGCGCTCGTCGGCGGCCGTGATCGTCCCGCCGCCGCCGCCGAAGACGGGGATGTCGGACGCCCCCCGCGCGCGCAGCTGCGCGAGCACCTCGCGAAAGAAGGCGCGGTGGCCCCCGTTGTAGCTGCTCAGGCCGACGGCGTGCACGTCCTCCTGCACGGCCGCGCGGGCGATGGCGCTCGCCGCGCAGTGGTAGCCGAGGTAGATCACCTCGGCCCCGTGGCGCGCGAGCTCGAGGTTGACGGTGGTCACGGCGCTGTCGTGGCCGTCGCACACCGGCACGGCCGTGAGGAGCCGCAGGGGCGCCGGTTGCGCGCGGCGCCGGGCGCCTGACGGGGTTGACGCAACGACCATGGGTGCATGCTAGCCCGGCCGGCCCCGGGGGCAAACCGCAAACCCGGGCCCGGCTCCACGGCGCCCGATCGCGCGCCCCGTTGCCCTGGGAATGAGCGCGGGTGATACCCGGGGCCGGCCGAGAGCTCCTTCTTGCGATGGCGCGGTGCCCGGCGCACACTCCAGGCGCGCAAAACCCCCGCCGCCACGCGCGGCCAACCCAATCCCGACTTCCCCCCCATGATCGACCTATTGCTCGAAGAGCATTCGCTTTGGCGCGGCCAGGTGCCGCCGGCCGAGGCCGCGTTTCTCAACTCCGTCCACGCGTTTGCCGGCGCCGAGGTGGCGCCCTTTGCCGACGAGTGGGAGCGCGCCGAGGAGCTCCCTCGGGCGGTGTTCAGGAAAGCCGGCCGCCTTGGGCTCATGGGCGTCACGGTCCCGAGGAGGCTGGGCGGCCGGGGCTTCGGGTACGCGACCTATGCGCTTGCGATCCGGGAGATCGCGAAGCACCAGGGCGCGCTCGCGATCGACATCGCCGCGCACAATGCGCTGGCCGTCGGCCACATCCTCTCGCAGGGCACCCGCGCCCAGCACCGCAGGGTGTTCCCGCGGCTGGTCAACGGCGACTGGATCGGCGCCTGGGCGCTCACGGAGCCGGAGGCCGGCAGCGACAGCGGCGGCGTCCAGACGACCGCGGTCGAGCGCGCCGCCGGCAGGTGGGAGCTCAACGGCTTCAAGCGGTTCATCACGCTCGGGCGCAAGGCGGACGCCCTCGTGGTCATGGCCGCGACCGGGGTGAACGAGAAGGGCCGCAAGGAGATCAGCGCCTTCCTCGTCGCGAAGTCGCAGATCCGGCCGGTGCGCAAGGTGCCGACGTGCGGCCTGCGCGCCAGCGAGACCTCCGAGTTCCGCCTGGTCAAGGCGCGCGGGGAACTGCTCGGGGAGCGCGGCTCGGGCCAGGCCGCCGCCCTCGCCTGCCTCGACAAGGGGCGCATCGGCGTCGCCGCCGTGTCGCTCGGCCTCGCAAGGGCGGCGCTCGACGCCGCGCTCAGGCACGCGGTCACGCGCAAGCAGTTCGGCCGGCGCCTGGCCGACTTCCAGGCGATCCAGTTCATGCTCGCGGACTCCGAGGTCGAGCTGCGGGCCGCGGAGCTGCTCGTGCTCGAGGCGGCGATCCTGGCCACCAAGGGCGCCCGGCACACCAGGCAGTCGGCGATCGCCAAGCTGTACGCCTCCGAGGCCGCGTCGCGCATCTGCAACCGCGCGCTCCAGATCCACGGTGGATACGGGTACACGCGCGACATCCCGATCGAGCGCTACTGGCGCGACGCCCGGCTGAGCGAGATCGGCGAGGGCTCGTCCGAGGTGCAGCGCATCGTGATCAGCCGCGCGCTCCTCAAGTCGGTCGACGACGCCCTGGCCAGCGCCCGCTGAGGTGGCGGTCAGCTCCCCGCCGCGCCGGCCCGTTTCCCGGCGCGCAGGCGGAGCGCCTCGTATATCGGCACGTCCCCCAGGGCCTCGGCGATCCCGTAGGCGACGAAGCAGCTGACCAGCAGCGGCAGCATGAAGTCGTATTTCCCCGTGAGCTCGATCATGAGCACGATGCCGGTGAGCGGCGCGCGAACGATCGACGTCAGGAGCGCGCCCATGCCGATGACGGCGAAGGTCTGGGGATACTCGGCCCATCCCGGCGCCGCGGCGTGGGCGGCCGCGCCGACCGCGAGCCCCCCGAGGGACCCGAGGACCAGAAGCGGCGCAAAGATCCCGCCGGCCGCGCCCGAGCCGTAGCTGACCATGGTCAGGAGGAAGCGGGCCGCGATCAGCACCAGCACCCAGCGGATCGCGATCTCGCCCGCCAGCGCCCTCTCGGAGAGGATGGAGCCCGAGCCGCTCATCCCCGGATAGATCCAGGCGGCAAAGCCCGCCACCAGGCCGGCGCCCGCGCCCACCGCAAAGGGAGGCCAGCTCCTGATCCGGTCAAACAGGTCGAGGCTCGCAAGCAGCGAACGGTTGAAGGCGACGCCGCCGAAACCCGCCACGACGCCCACCAGGGCCGCCACCGGGAGGCCGTGAAGGGAGGGGATCGGCGCCCCGTGGAGCATGAAGACGGGGGTTTCCCCGGCCACGACGCGGCAGACGACGTCGGCGGTGACCGCGGCGAGGAACGAGGCGACGAACACCACCTGGGTGAAGGCGCCGTTCAATTCCTCGAGCGCGAATATGAGCCCCGCAAGGGGGGCGTTGAAGGCCGCCGCAAGGCCGGCCGCCGCGCCGGCGCTGATCAGCGCCTTGCGCTCCCCCTCCCCCTGCTTGACCCGGAACCAGGTCGAGACCATGAGGCCCGTGGCCCCTCCCATCTGGACGGTCGGGCCCTCCCGTCCCAGCGTCAGGCCCCCGCCTATGCCCGCGATGCCGGCCAGGAACTTGACCGGGAGGACCCGCTTCCAGTGCAGCGTCTCCTCGCCCATGACGACGGACTTAAGGTTCGGGATCCCGCTGCCTGCCGTCTCGGGCGAGAATCTCCGGACGAGCCACAGCCCCGTCCCGCTGCCGAGCGCCCCGCACGCGAGCGCGACCACGAGCCCCCAGCCCGCGGGAAGCCGCTGGATCCAGCCGATGCGGCCGAGCTCGCAATGCTGCAGCGCTATCCGGAAGGCGGAGGCGATCAGCCCGGCCACCAGGCCGACCATGAGGGCCTTCGGCAGGATATGCCGCCGCTTGACCTCGACGGATTGAAGGCCGGTTGCCGAGACAGTCGACTCGCTCATGAAGGCCCCAAGGGTCTTGCGCGCCGGCAAGCAGGTCAATCCAGCACCTTGGCAGCCGGGCCGCGGGCTCAAGGGGCGCTGTACACCGTTATCCCGCTCCCGAGAATGGACTGGAGAAAGGGCGACCGCGCCGTGGCGACCTCGGCGACCTCCCGCGGCGTGGCAAAGACCACGTCGACCGGCGGGAAGCAGTCGGAGGCCAGCTGCCGGGCGCGGCGAAGGTGGGCCGCCCGGTTCTCCCCCACGTTTGCGATGACGAGCAGGTCGTAATCGCTCCCGGCGCGGGCCGTGCCCTTGGCATGGGATCCGAAGAGCAGGATTCGCTCGGGCGAATAGGATCGGACGAGGCGCAGGAGGGTGCGCTGGATGAGGGGCGGCAGGTGGGGCGGCATGTCAGGTCAGGGTGTAGTTCACCAGGAGAAGGACGTCGCCGATCTGGTTCTTGGTCAGCGAGGCGAAATCCGGGGCGCCCTGCTGCTGGATCTCGAAGCTCCACGTCCCGAGGGGCGTGGCGGGCGGCAGCGTGAGGGTGCCCGAGCAGACGTTGGGCTCCGTCACGCCCGAGACCGGGGTCATCACGACCTGCGCGGTCGGGAGCGGCGCCAGCGGCGCGACGACGAAGTTCCACGCGGGACCCGGGGGACCCGGGGGCCATGCGACCGCGACCACCGTGATCGAGGTGACGGAAAGCGTCTTGCCCCGGGTCCATGCGGGAAACTTCGAAGGCGAGATGGCTAGGGTGAGCTCCTGGGACAACCCGCCGGACGGCTTGGCCAGGAAAGCCTGCCACGGCGTCAGCGGATAGGGATTGGCGACGGTCGGCGCCGGCGCGGCGAAGTCGTTCTGCGCGCTGAACAGCTTCGTGCCCGAGGTGGGCAGGTGGGCCGTGCTGTCGGCCTCCACGGCCTCCTGGAAGGCGGCCCCGCCGTCGAGCGCGGTGTAGTAGAGGTGAAGCACCACGTCGCCGACCGTCGAGAGGTCGACCTCGTTGCAGTCCTGCGGCATCTCAAGGTGCCAGGCGCTGACGGCTCCCGCGTTCTCAAACGGCAGGTAGCGCTGGTCGACGATATTGCTCGAGATCGACGTGATGAACAGGCCGGGGTCGTCCTGCGCGTTGCCCATCGCGATCTTCTGCGCGTTCGCGGCGTAGTTGTAGATGAACCGAGGGTCGGAGCCGACGGGCTTCTCGGCGTAGCCGGAGCCGGTGTCGGTCTTGAACCGGACCTGGTTGGAGGCAAGCGTGAGGGTCGCCTTGACGTTGTCGAACTTCCCGGGGCTCGGGTACACGACGCTCACGCTGACGCGCACGAGGCGCCGGTTGTAGTGGCCCGGGTAGTCGTTGTCGAAGAGCGACTCGGGAAGCGTGAAGTCGCAGGCGCCGCTGACGAGGAGCGCCTGGAGCGCGGCCGCGTCGAGCACGCCGAGGGAGACGAAGCGGCTGAGTTCGTAGCGGCGCGCGTTCAGCTGCAGGTACGAGGCCTGCATGCGCCGCAGGTCCTGGTTCAGCGATTCCCCCGCGAGGAGCCCCTTGTACAGGCTGTCCCAGTAGCCGAATTGGATGAAGGAGCTGTTCTGTATGCCGAGCTCGAACTGGTAGCAGCGCTCGGCCTGCTTGCACATCTGGTAGGCGAGCTGGTAGCTCTGGAAGTAGGTGCCGGAGAGCGAGTCGACCATCCACTCATAGAGGCTGTCGCTCGTGAACTTGTTGTTCAGGAAATCGATCTGCTTCTGGATGTTGTCGATCTGCTCCTGGTGGAGGACCTGGTTCTGCTGCGCGATCTGGAGCGCGAAGCCGGCGCCCGTGAGCTGGGCCTGCGTCTGTGCGATCGAGATCGTCGCCTCCTGCGCGTTCTCATTCCAGGTGTCCGCCCGCCGCGCGTAGCTGCCCTGGGCGGTGGCCAGCTTCACCTCGGTGTCGAGGGCGGCCGCCGCGGCCTTCACCGCCGCCGCCCCGAGGGCGCCCGCGCTGGCGACATTCGATCCGCCCTCCTTCGCCGTCGCGGCGGGCGTTCCGCCAAAGCCGCTCACGCCCAGGACGAAGTCGGGGAAGCCCGAGGCTATGCCCGCCACCGCGTAGTCGATGGCCATCCCCGCCTGCAGGCCCAGGAGGACGCCGTTGATCGTGTTGACGGTGGTCTCCCCCGCGTTCAGGCCGTTCTGGACCTGCGTCGTGTTGAAGGTGAACTTCTGCTCGGCGAGCGCGAGGGCCTCGTTCAGGTTGTCGATGTTGCTCTGCGCCTGCTGCACCTGCCAGCCAAGGACCTGGCTGCCGTCGGCGAGAAGCTGCTGCTGCGTGGTCTGCTGGAGGAGCGCCAGGGCGCCCGCGTCGCTCTTCTCGAGCGCCGCCTGCATCGAGGCGCCGTAGGCGCGCACCGCGTTGACGAAGTCGAGGGCCTGCGGGTAGAGCGAGGTGAAGCGGTAGTTGGGAAGCGCGGCGGCCATGTCGCTCAGGACGCTGGATAGGTCCACGCCGGCCGCCTGGGCCTGGATGAGCAGGCCGGGATCGATCGGGGCGTCGAACAGGGCGAGCTGGAGGGGGGCGCCCGCGATGTTCTGGCAGTGGCGCAGCTTGTTCAGCCGGTCGGCGACCGTCGCCCAGTAGCCGAGCAGGGTTTCGTTGGGCGGAATCTTGAAGTAGAAGGTCTGCGGGGCGGGGATGCCGCCTCCCGAGCCCCCCGGGCTTTCGCCGCTCCCGCCCACCCCGCCGATGACGTTCTCGATGTCGACCATCGCGTTGGCGAACGCGTCGAGGAGCGGCTCCAGCTGGTCGAAGGACATGTCGGAGTGCGGCGGCGGCGTCACGGACTGCGGTGGGGGGCCCAAAATCTCGTCCGCGATCACGTAGATCAGCGTCGCCTCGCTCAGCGCCTCGCGCGATTCCGTGGAGAAGAGGTTGTCGCCCCAGGCGATGAGGTTGTCCAGGTACGACATGACCGTCGACTTCATGTAGGCCACGGGCCTCTGGTCGGCCAGGACGAAGGGGTTGAAGGGGTTGGAGCGCCAGGCCTGGACCTGGGCGACGTCGGCGGCATTGCCCATGTTGACCCCCTCGAGCAGCACGTTGATCTGCTCCGAGAGGATCTCGGCGTTCGTGAGGTTGCGCAGGGGCTTCGGGATCCAGAAGCGCTGCGGGGCCGCGGTGCTCCCCTGCTGGCTGGGATTGAAGATGTAGTTGAACCAGGTCTGCGCGTCCTCGAACTGCTGGTTCTGGCTCAGGAGCTGGGCGACGAAGAGCGGGATGTGGTAGAACAGCTCCCAGTTGTAGACCGAGAACGCGGCCCCGTAGCTGAAGTCGAGGAACTGGCGATCCTGGCCCGTGACGTCGTCGTGGTCCCACCAGACCGACGGGGCGGGCTGGTAGTTGGGGGCGAAGGCGAACACGTCGGCGCCGGTCGGGTCGACCTGGTCGGGGTTCTGCTGGAGGTTGGGATCGTAGAGCAGGTCAAACCCTCCCCCGGAGAGCTGGTTCCAGAACAGGCGCGTGAACGGGTGGTAGAAGACGTGGAACTGGAACCCGAGCTCGTAGGGCACGGTGCTCGGGTCCGACGGCACCATCGGCAGGAACGCGCTGCCCGACCAGTAGAACTTGGGGCTCTCCACGAAATACGCGCGCCGGTTGTCCTGGAAGAAGAAGTAGGAGGCGGGATCGAACACCAGGTCGTCGTCCGGCCCGATGACGCGGAACGGCAGCTGCGCCGTGGCCAGGAGGAGGGACGGCGTCACGTCGAGGCCGCTGGTCGGGGACAGGATGAGCGGCTGGCTCTGGACGGATCCGCTGGTCGGGTCGGCCGGCAACGCCTCCAGCGCGCCCGACTGGGGGGCGAGCCCCGGCTCCCCGATGAGATCGGGCTCCGGGGCGGTGAGGGGGAGCAGCGGCCGGGCGTCGGGGCCGTAGGCGCCCTGCGCGTAGCTGAGAAGATCCTCAAGCTGGCCGTAGACGACGACAAGGAGGTTGTTGAGCTCGAGGTCGTTGAAGCGGCCGTCGAACACCGCGCGGCCGACGTGCACGGCGGTCGGGGCCACCGGGGCGGACGCAAAGGCGGCGGCCTGCTCGATGTCGATCGTGGCGACGGTGATGTCGGCGACGATGTCCGCGGCGCTGGCTCCGCTCTGGCCGGCCGCCTCGAAAAAGGTGGCGGCCTGGGCCTCGAAGATCTCGGCAAGGTAGATGTCGATCGCGTTGTAGTCGCCGAAGCGGAAGATATCCACCCACAGGTTGGCGCCGGTGCCGGGCGCGGTTGCGGGCGCCTGCACCTTGATCGTGTAGAGCCCCTCGATGACCCGGGTGTCGCCGGCCACCTTCGGGTCGAGCAGCGGCTTGTCGAAGAGCTTGCCCTTCGAGGTCTGGGCCGGCGCCCAGGCGTCGTTGCGGAAGATCGAGAAGTAGACCGCGAGGGTGACATAGCGCTCGATGGTCTGGTTGGCGGGGGCGCTCGACGGCACCGCCGGCGGGACCTGCTGCTGCGGCTCGTTGGACACCTTGACGCTGAGCCAGAACAGGCAGACGCGGCCCCGGTAGACCGCCGGCACGACCTGCGACGCCTTGATGTCGAGCGGGATCTGCACCCAGCCCGCCCACGCGCCGGATGCGTAGGTGCGCATGTAGTAGACGGGGGGATCCGCGAGGGTCCGGGCGACCACGTAGAGGTTCCCGGTCGCCGGGTCGACGCACGAGCCGGTGACGTGGAGGTGGGCCAGGCCGTCCAGGCCGTCGACATAGCTCAGGACCACGGTCTCCAGGAAGTCGGTCGTGCTTTCGCCCTGGCGCACCGACTGCTCGAAGTCCTGGTAGATCTCGGTGCGGTTGGGGCGCTGGGACTCGATCAGCCAGTTCTCCGGGTAGAGGAACACCTCGCGGTTGGCCTCCCAGATCCGGTAGCGCTTCATCCACTCCCACTGGTTCCAGGTGTCGTCGGCGGTGAGGTTCACGACGACGCCGGGCGCCTCGAGGTTCATGAGGCAGCGCTCGACGAAGATCTGGACGGCGATGTAGGCCTGGACGATGCGCGACGTGACCTGGCACGAGGTCATCTGCACGTCGATGAGGAAGTAGTCGAAGAGGCCGTCCTCGTCGCCGTAGATGAGCGCGCCGGAGCCGTTCCGCTGCCCGATGAGGTAGGCCTGCAGGGCGGTCGACCGCCGGTCGCGGATGGGGTTCATCAGCGTCGGCGCGAGCGCGAGCCAGCCGTCGCTGGTCGGCTGCTGGGCCTTGAGCGCGCCGAGCGCGCTGGCCGCGAGGCTCTCGGCGCTGGCCTCGTCCTGCGGGACGCCGCCCCAGGTCACAATCTGCGCGCCGAAGGCCTGGGTGACCGCGACGCCCGCGAGGGCCGCCGCCGCGGTCGTGCCCTGCTGCCCGCGCGCGACCGTCCAGCTGGTGTCGTCCCCGCCGCCGGCCGCCGTCACCAGCAGGATCTCGGAGCCGATGGCGACGAAGAAACCCGGGGGCGGGAAGCCGATGTCGCTGGCGACCGTGAGGGTCGTCTGCGCGGCCGTGATGGCGGACACGAGCGTCGTGGCGCCGGGCGAGACGACCGCGCCGGCGGCCGTGACGCCCGCGGCCATGGACTCGAGCGTGCGCAGCGCGTTGTAGACGGCCGGCTGCGTGTAGCCGGCGGGGAAGGCCACGCCGAGGGCCGGGGCGAAGGCCTCGATGTCGGCGAGCGGCCAGCCGGTGATCACGGCGAGCGCGCCCTGCGCCTGGGGGCCCGTGGCCAGGGTGCCGTCGCTGACGCCGTCGATCACGTCATAGAGGGTCTTCACGGCCGACGACGGCGGCGCGGCGGTGAACATGCGCGCCAGCTTGATCACGAGCAGCGTCGTCAGGAGGGGCGAGAGGCCGGGGGCCGGCTGGGCCGTGGTCACCGGGAGCTGCGTCAGGTCCAGGCCGCCGTACACGGGGCCGCTGGCGATCAGCCACGCGAGGTCGGTTGCGACCAGCCGGAGCCCGCGGATCAGCACCCCGACCTTGTCGACCAGCTGGATGGCCAGGAACTGGTTCGGGAAGGCCGCCTGGGTGATGGCCGGCAGGCCGTTCAGCGCCGCGGTCCCGGGCGTGATCGAGACGTGGCCGGCCCCCCCCGGGGCGGCGGTGCTCACGCCCGTGACGTTGCTGCCCGGGGCGCCGGGCGTCAGCGCCGTGAGGGTGATCACCCCTTGCGACGCCGTGCAGGCGGCCAGGAACGCGTTCGGCCCGGCGACGGCCGTCGAGGCGTTGATCGCCTGCGCGAAATCCGCCGCCGTCTGGCCGACGCTGCCGTTGTCGGATATCGCGAGCGTGTAGGCCACGGTCGCCGTGTTCCCGGCGGGGTCCGTGAGAACCGTCTGCAGCGTGTCGCCGGTGGCCGGGGATCCCCCGATCGTGATGCTCCCGGTCGGGGCGACGAGCGCCGGGTCCTCGAGCACCGCCAGCAGGGTCCGGGCGCCCCCCGGGACGAGGAGGTCCTCCAGGACAAGCGCCGTGACGTCGTTGGCCAGGCCCGTGGAGCTTGCCGTGGTGGCGTTCGCCGCGACGGCCGCGATGACGGTCCCGTCCATGTCGCCGCTGGTCGGCGTAACCGCGGCCCCGGCGGTCGCGGCCGCCGCCGTCGTGCCCTGCTGGGCGCGCACCACCGTCCAGGTCGTGCTGCCGGCCCCGCCGACGGCCGTCACCAGCAGGATCTCGGAGCCGATGTAGACGTAGAAGTTAGACGGCGGGAACCCGACGTCGTTCGTGACGGTGATCGAGGTCTGCGCGGCCGTGATCGCCGACGCGAGGGCGGTGCTTGCCGAGAGCAGGCTGGCGACCGCCTGCTGGACCGCCTTCAGGGCGGCGGTGATGTTCGCCGGCGTCATCTGGGTGGTGGTGGCCCACCCTCCGGTGCCGGACGGCGTCACCGGCGCGTGGATCGCCGCGGCCGCGGCGGTCGTCCCCTGCTGGCCGCGCGCGATCGTCCAGGTCGTGTTCCCGGTGCCGGCGACCGCCGTCACCAGGAGGATCTCGGAACCGACGGCGGCATAGAAGCTCGCCGACGGGAACCCGGCGGCGCTGGCGACGGTGAGCGTCGTCTGCGCGGCCGTGATGGCCGCCGCCAGCGTGGTCGACGCCGGAGGCGTGAGCAGGTAGGTGAGCGCGTCGATGGAAAGGGCGGACTGCTGCACCTGCGCCGCCTGCGCGAGGAAAACGAGGGTGGCCGCGGGCGACGCGAACAGCGGCGCGAGGGCCGCCGCCTGCGAGGCCGCGGCGGGGCTGAGCAGGCCGGACACGGCCAGGAGGTTGGAGATGGAGAACCCCGACGCCTGGGCCAGGGCGCCGACGCGGTAGATCAGGCTCAGGTTGTCCAGGGTGAGCTGGTTGTCCGTGAGCGCGAAGAGCGTCGCGGCGTCGGCCCCGGAGACGCCGAGCGCCGGCTGGATCGCCTTCAGGTGGTCGCCCAGGACCGGATCCGCGGGGGCGATCCCCGACGGCAGGTTCGCGAGGTCGGGATCGGGGGCGACCCAGGTGACCGTCGGGTTGAGGTAGATCTGCGCGTAGAGCGATGTCGTCGTCGTGCCGTCGGGGTCGCGGTGCGAGGTGGTGTCGATGTCCTGGTAGAAGGCGAGCTGCTGGTTGACGGCGAGGCTCGTGGAGCTCTGCAGCTGCCAGAACGCCTGCAGCGCGACGAGCGCGGCCTGGTCGAGGACGCCGTTGCCGACGCTCGGCGCGCCGAGCAGCAGGTCGAGCTCCCACATCTTGTAGCCGGTGTAGCCCCAGAGGCGCATGAACCGGTGCGCGCGGTCCAGGAAGCCGAGGTCGAGCGGGGCCGGGGACAGCGTCTGGACGCTGGTGTCGCACAGGTCGTTCAGGCCCGCGAGCGCGATGCCGAGCCCGCCCTGCACCCATGCGACCTCGAGCAGCTCGAGCAGCGACTCATAGGTGATCGAGGCGGCCTGGAGGAAGACCGGGATCGTCGCCAGGCCCGTGGGCGGGCTGGCCGAAAAGTCCGGGGTGTTCCACAGGACGGCGAGGGCCGCGGCCGTGACGGCGGGCGTGGTGACAAGGCCGTCCGCCACGACATTCATGCCGAACGCCTCGTCCGCGACCGCGGCCTGCTGGGCGACGGTCGCGCCGGCGACCGGCAGGAGCGCCTGGCGCAGCTGCCAGAGCGGCAGGTTCCACTGCTGCAGGTAGGTGCGCAGCTCGTCGAGGCCCGTGCTGTAGGGAAGCGACCACGGGTAGCTGGCGCTGAAGAGCGTGATGAACGCCGGCTGGTTGAAGTACTGGGGGGCGGCGCTCAGCTGGGCCGCGGTCAGCTCCTCCGAGGTCTGCTTCCACGGAGGGTTGACGGTCGAGGTCGGGTCCGTCGGCGGGCTGATCTTGTCCGCCAGCAGCTCGATCACGAGGTCGACGTAGGGCAGCTCGGTGTCCGAGTTCGGGCAGTTGAGCAGCAGGTTGCCGATGTCGGGGCGCCGGCTGTTGAGCACGTCGAGCACGGTCTGGCCGCCCTGCGGGTGGTTGCGCAGCCAGAGCAGCAGGTCGCAGAGGTAGGCGGCCGGGCTCAGGATCGACGTGCAATCGTCGATCGCGCAGTAGTCCTGCGAGCCGAACAGGGCCGTCAGCGAGGGGTCCTGCTGGACCGCCTGCTGGGTCGACTGGTTGAAGCCCGAGAGGTTCCCGAGCGCGTTCGGCCAGACGCCCAGCGAGTCGACGTTGAGCTTCATGTAGAGCGACACGACGCTGGCATAGCGCTGCGCGGCGACCTGGTAGACCTGGTTCGCCTCGGGCTTCGTCAGGCCGGCGGCGGTCGCCTTGGCGAAGAACTGCTGGCTGCCGAGCGCCGCTATCTGCGTGGCCGAGCTGAAGCCCAGGCCGAGGAGGGCCTGGGACACGTCGGAGCTCGGCGAGATGCGAAGGACCCTCTGGAAGCCCCGGGCTGCGGCGACCACGGCGGCCTGGTCCCCCTCGGCGATGCCCGCCATGGCCGGGGCGCCCTTGGTCGCGAGGAACGCCGGGATATTGTCCTTGGTGAGCTCGAGCTCGGGATTGTTCTGGAAGAACTGCACGAGGGGCTGCTGCTGGGCCGGCGGGACCAGGCTGGCCGAGGCGATCCGGCTGCTCAGGGAGGCGGTCGGGTAGGTCCGCGTGACCCGGGTGTACACCACGCTGGCGAACACCTGCGCGGGCGTGGCCGTCCCGGCGGGATCGATGCCCGGGGGCGCGCCGGTCCGGCCGACGAGCGTGGCCCAGTCCTGCAGGCTCAGGCGCGCAAGGTCGGACGTCGTCTTGTAGGTCCCGGCCGCAAATCCCTGGGTCAGCGCCTGGATCAGGGGCACGTAGTTCTTGACGAAGGCGCCGATCGAGAGCGTGCGCTCGATCGACGACGCCTCCGCCGCCGTGAAGCCATGCTGGCCGTCCCCGAGGGTTCGCCAGAAGTTCCGCATCGACTGCGTGTTGACGGCCAGCGCCTGGGAGAACGTCTGCACCTTCGCCTGCGGGAGCGCCGTGACGGCGAGGAGCTGGGAGAGCGTCGTGCTGCCGACCAGGAACGGCTGGTTGAGGAGATCCGTGGCGCGGAGCGCCTGGAGCTGGGCCACCAGGCTGGGGATCTGCGCGGTGAACTGGGGGCCGATCAGGTCGAGCGCCACGGCGGAGGTCAGCGTGCGCTGCTCCACGGACGCGTTCAGGGCGAAGATCATCGAGCCGATGTTCTGCACCAGGGGGACGATCAGCGTGAAGCTGTCGCTCGCGTCGAGCAGCGGGCTCGGAAGGCCCGAGGGCACATTCTGGCGCAGGAACGCGTAGAAGGCGGCCGCATCGACGGCAAAGGCCGCCTCCAGGCGCTCCGAGACGATCACGCGCATGATCTGATCCGTGCTCTTGCCGAGTTCCTGGGAGAGGAACGAAATGTCCTGGTGCTCCGCGCTCTCGACGACGTCGAGCAGCGGCAGCCGGTCGAGCAGGGGCCTGATGGCCTTCAGCAGCGTCGTGAACTCCGACGAGTCGGCCGCCTGCACCTGGAGATTCACCGCAAGGACCTTCCGGGCCTGAGTCGCGGCGGAGACCAGGGGAGCGTCCAGCTGCCTCGACCTCGCCTCGACGACGACCAGCAGCAGGCCCGGCGCGTCCTCGGGCGGGCGGTAGCGGATGTCGTAGCCGCCCTTCTCGGAGGTCCGCCCCTTGGCGAGCGGCTGGGACTTGCGGATGCGCTTCCACCAGACCGTCACGTCCGCCCCGGCGAGCGGGTTGCCGTCCTTGCCCGTGACCGTGCCGTGAACCCGGTACTCCGACCTCCCCGACCTTCGTCCCCCGGCGTCGTGCCTGTCCCGTTTCGTGTTTCGAGCGGTTGCCATGGGTCGTATCAAGGCCGAAGCCCTTGTTGAGGTTGCATCCCCGACTGGGAGCCGGCCGGCGGCATTCCCGGGGACGCTGCGAGGATTGGGTCTCGGGGGTTTAGCTTGTGTTCGACGGGCACGGCGCAGCGGCGAGCGCGCGCGATGTCGCCCATCGCCGCGGCACGGGCGCCCGAGCTGCCGTCGTCGCCAGGGAGAGAGGGGTCCGGGCCGAACCCGGCGCCCCTTTGTCAGCGGAAGACGCCGCCGGTTCCCTCGGGGCGGGATTCAATGCGGGGCCGGCGCCCTTCCCCAAGAAATCGTCCGCCGCCAATCCGGCATCGGTGGCCGGGCATGGATTTTTTTTCGCGTCCGCATGGGGCGCCCGGGCACAGACCGTCATGTCGCCTACGGAAAAAGAGCAGCCGGATTTTCTGACAACGGTCAAAAACACCTAAAACTGCGTAGTCACCCTTCATCGGCAACGGTTGCGACCGCCCCACCCGGCGCGCGAGGAGCCCTCAAGAAAAAGGGACGAAGGCGGCCAGGACTTCTCCCGCCAAGATTCGATGCACCTAGGGCTAGCGCGGTTGGGTTCCCGCGGGCGGCGTCTCGGGCGCGGGCGGGGCGGGCGGGGACGGGTCCGGCGCGCCAAGCGCGACCCTCTTCGCAATGATGAAGCCCGCGAAACCGACGGCAGAGGTGAGATTCCACGCCCGGTATCCCTTGCCCTCAAGGGATGCCCGGTATGCCTCGCGGTCATCGTTCCAATGGACGTACCCGCCGTGCTCCCGCCAGCATTCGGCCAGGGATCCGCCGATATCGCGCAACAGGTCCGCGAGAGGAACCTCCCTTATGTCCGCGAGGATCGCGCTCCCGGTGTGGATGAACTGGTATGCCGCGACCTCCGAGAACTCGATGGCAGACACCTGCCTCGGCACGCCGGGAGGGTGGTACTCCAGGTTCAGGGTGATTCTCTTGCCAAACTCCCCGACCACGTACCCTGCAAGGCGGTGATCGTGAAATCTCGTGGCCATGGGCCTTGCGTTGCGGCGGTTCGCGACCAATGGATCCGTCAGGTGCCCCGGGCTCCCCTCTTCACGGGGAAGCGCGGAACCCTGTCCGTGCCACCGAAGGTGCCGCGATGAATCGCGCTGGATTCCTGCCGTGGCGGCGCTGGGGAAAAGCGGGGCGGCGTTCTCGCATTTGGGACATCGGGATTGCGCAAGGCCGCTGGAAGCGGCCGGGTCGGATCCGCCGACCATTGAGTAGGTCCAACCCATGGGACTTCAACCCCGCATTTCGTACGCTCCGGCCATTTGCCGGAGCGAATCGACCGGGTCCAGATGGCCGCCTTGGCCGATCCTGCGGCCACGGACAGGCGCATGCGGACGGAAGGCGTTGGTGGGCCGACTCTCCCGAGACCGGGATATTTCCGGATACCCACGCTTTGCGCAGAACCTCGACCCTCTTGCGTGGTCGAAGGTCAGCATGAAAGCTGCACGCATGCACACGACCGGCGGCCCGGGCGTCTTCAAATATGAGGACGTGCCCCAGCCCAAGCCCCGGCAGGGCGAGTTCCTGATAGAGGTCCATTGCGCGGGCGTGAACCCGGTGGACACCAAGATCCGGAAGGGAAAATACAAGCCCTTCAGGCCGCGGCTTCCCGCCATCATCGGCCGCGATGTCGCGGGAGTGGTGCGCGGCGTGGGCGGAAAGGCCCGAAAGGGGCGCCGGTCCGCGTTCCGCGTGGGCGACCCCGTTTTCGGGATGCTCGATTACGACCGCGGAGCCTACTCGGAATACACGATCGCCTCCGCCCGGGAAATCGCCTTCCGGCCGAAGAACGTGAGCGAGCGGGATGCCGGCGCCATCGGCGTGGCGGCATTGACAGCCTGGCAGGGATTGTTCGATCACGGCCGGCTCAAGAAGGGGCAGCGCGTCCTGATCCACGGGGCGGCGGGCGGCGTGGGTCACTTCGCCGTCCAGTTCGCGAGGATTTCAGGGGCCACCGTGATCGCCACCGCCTCAAAGCGCGACCTGGACTGGGTGAAAGGGCTTGGCGCCGACGAGGTCATCGACTTCAAGAACCAGCGCTTTGAGGAGCACACCGGCAATATCGACCTCGTCCTCGATCTCATCGCCGGGGACACCCAGGATCGCTCATGGGGAGTGCTCAAGACATCCGGCGGGGCGATCGTATCGACGCTCACCGAGCCTTCGAAGGCTGTGGCCCGCAAGCACCATGCCCGGGGCATGAGGATGGTCGTGAAAGTGAAGACGGCCCAGCTCAGGAAAATCGCATCCCTGATCGGATCGGGACGGGTCAAGGTCACGGTTGCCAAGGTCTTCCCCCTTCGAAGGGTAACCGAGGCGCACCGGTGCCTGGAAAATGACCATGTTCGCGGGAAGGTGGAGCTGCACATCGCGCCCACGTGGACCGACCTCGCCGCGAGAATGTCTGAGAACGGCGGAACGCCGTCGCAGCTTGCCGTCTATGCGGGCACGGGCCTGTCGGGATTGGGGCCGATGCTGTAGATTTCTGGCATTGCGGCTGAACCGCCAAGGCCGACTCAGCTGATCGGTCCCGAATCGGTGTCGGAATCCGCATTCGAAGCGAATGAACCACCGGCTGCCGGTGTTGACTAAGTGTCGGATAACGGTTTCAGGAGAAGAACCGGCTTCGGCAGCAACGGTGGCGGAAGGCTGCGAAAGCGGCGTAACCCATGAACGAACGGAAACAATTCGCGATCGTCGTCGCCAAGATCGATTGGCCCGCACCGAGGCAACTGGTGGCCGTTCATGTGCCCTGGGACCAGTTTGGCGCCACGGGGGTCGCCGACGAGTACGCCGCATTGGTCGCCGGGACCGGCGCCGAGCCCGTGATTGTATCCAGGTCGCCGGAGGGCAGATGGGAGAGCGCCACCGCGGTCGATGACATTTGGCGGAAGGTTTGTGAATCAATCCCGATAGAATCCCATCGATGGCACACGATGAAGGTCGAGGCCGACCACTATCCGTGGGAAGTGCCCGGGAAATAGCCCGGCCCAAGGGACCGAACCAAGCGGGCCGTTAAGGGCGAAGCCATCAGTGGTCCGCGCCGAACTTGACCTTCTCGCCAAATGGCAGCACGGGTGCCTGGCCCTCAGGCGCGACTCGAGGATAGGCTACGAACCGGAACCAGCGGCCATGGCCGAAGTAACGAGCGGCTAGGCCTTCGACGTCGGACCGGCCGATGGCGGCGCAGTCCGCCTGCCGGTCCCTTGCCGCGAGCAGCCGGTCGGGACGCTGCTGTGCGTCGCGAAGCACGGTGTAGCTCCAGAATCCATTGTTGCGAACATCCTCGTCACGCTTGGTCAGGAAGGGCAGCTTCACCCGCTCGAACTCGTCGTCCGTCAGGCGGCCCTCCTCCAGGGATTCCATCTCCGACCGGATGAAGTCATTGGTTATCCTCGCATTCTCGGGCGAGACTGTCGTGCTCGCCACGAAGAAGCTGAAATCCGGAAAGCCGTCAAACTGGATGAAATCCGCGTCAAAACCGTACGCCGCGCCCAGTCCATCCCGGAGGCGGACCCGCATGCGCTCGGCCAGGACGGCCGCGAGCAAGCGGCAACGCCTCTCCATGTGGACGCCGCTCAGGTCCGGCACGGGGCAAAACCAGGTGATGGCCACCTGGCGCAGACTCTGATCCGTTGTGGAGACGTAGACGGGCTGGGACGGCTTCTGGGGCGCACCGACCATCTGCGACGCCATGGCCTTTGAGCGCTCCATGCGCGGGTGCAGCGCCCCGAGCGTCGTGCCGACCGGGGCCGCCGTCTCCTCCCACGTCGCGTCGCCGACCACGCTCAGCTCTATGGGGCCGTCCTTGAATTGCGGCTCGATCCAGTCGCGCACCTCGTCGATCGTACGCGCGCTCATTTCGGTCGGCGTCGCGGTTCCAAAGCGACGGTCGCCCCCGGACAGCACACGTGGCGCCTGCATCGTGATCGGGCCGCCCGGCGAGGATGCAATCGCTGCATACATAGATCCGAGAGACGCCTTGACCTGGGTCAACGCGTCGCGCCGATACGCCGTGTCTGTCAGGTACGCCGCGATGAGTTGGAGGCACAGCCCGAGATCCTTCGACGCGTAGCGGGCGTTGAAGTCCAGGGCATCGCTGTCCACGCCGAAGTTCACGGAAACCGTATGGCCGGCGAGGACGTCCTGCAGGTTCTCCGCGGAATGCCTTCCCAAGCCGCCGAAGGGGACGATGGCGTTTGCAAGGAGGTCAAGGCCCGGCTTGGATTCCGGCAGGGACAGCCGGCCGGTGCCGACCCGGACGCACACCGCGACCGAGCCG
>Ga0302324_100002497_pt1 | contig 42411 bp, 36 predicted proteins | sample Palsa_T0_1_FD_201949 | JGI IMG/M metagenome (GOLD analysis project Ga0302324, IMG submission 201949) | Peat permafrost microbial communities from Stordalen Mire near Abisko, Sweden - Palsa_T0_1 | ecosystem: Environmental > Terrestrial > Soil > Palsa > Peat permafrost | place: Sweden: Abisko...
GGAATTTGCGTCAGCTGGTCCAAATTCAACAAGAACTTCAGGACACATGCGTATGGTTGTGTCAGGCCGTTTACTAACCCGGAGTACCCAGTCCCAGTCCTGATGACGAGTAAGGGTAGCATCCCAGGGCTCCAACTCAACTAGCTTCCGATCGAACAGAAAAGTGGACGTTTGCAAGCAGCCACTATATTGGGTGATGGATGCGCGGCGGAACAAGTAATCCGCTACGCGGTCATGTGCACCCAATAGGTGCGACGGCCTAGTCTTCAACATTTTTCCATTGTCGTCATTAACGGCCAGTCGACAAGAAATGAGCGTATAACGGTATTCCTCAGAGGCGGTCCGCCAAAGAGCTATCTGCCGCTCAAGCTTGTCGCATTTCCATGTGTCGTCATCATCAAGAAAGGCGACAAGGTGCCCGTTGGCTTCCTGTGCGCCTCGCATGCGTGCGCCATTTGCTCCAATGCCGCCAGTGAAATATATTTGAAGCTCGCCCATGATGTCGCGCAGCGTAGCAGGCAATGAGCGATTGGCGCTATCAACTACGACTATGACTTCAAGTGGGGGAGATGTTTGCCTAAGGACACTATCGACCGCTGCGCGAACCGTGGAGCGGCCCACGGTAGGTATGATGACTGAAACAAGGCCCGAATTCGTATTATTCACCTTCAGATTACACTTGTCATAGTTTGCTTAGATTGGTGAACATGCGGGCGTGGTATGTCCGGTTACTTGCATGTGTATATGAGTCTACTTGACAAGAGCTTGGTAATCCGATTCCCGCGACGCCACAGTGAGCGTCTTTCATCCTGATCTGACCGATCTAGCCTCAATTGTTCAGCGCTCCAGAGGTCCAGTTAGCTGGCCGGGATCGGTGAGCTGGTGCGAGAGCGGTTCGGGGGAGTACACGCTGGCCGAGCTGGATGTGCTGCTGAGATAGATCCGATGGCTGCGAAACTATGAGGACTCCGATAATGAGCCACAGCAATGTTGAAACACGGTTTCCAGTGAGTGTCGGGAGTCCGAAGGAGCCACCGAAAGCAATCACCAGAGTGGCGCCGCTAAGATGCCACTCTGGCCGCGGAAGCCTCCATCTCAGTCTGGTCCATCGCGCAAAGAGGAAGATAAATACAAAGCAGACCAGCAATACTCCCAAAATGCCGGAGACCGCTAGCGCCTCTAGCCACATTGAGTCGTACGGCGCGGCGATTCCGCCAGCGCCGAATCCGACCAATGGGCTGGAATGAAGAATATCGGCCGCTAGCGGGGCTAGGGTACCATCTGCGCCATACCGACCAGCGGTGATTGTGGTTAGCGTGGTGTTGCTTGAGGAAAATATACGTCGGAGCGTCGAGGGGCCGATGACCCATGTCGGGAGAAGCCCATAAGTACCAAGAAGCCACAATGAGAACCCGATCGTACTGAATGAGATAATTGCGCGCATTCGATTTGCGGGAGCTCGCATTAGCAAAATCAGAGCGACAGGCAGCCCGCCAAGAAGAAAAATTTTCGAAATGGTAAGAATGCCTCCGATGGTTAGGGCAACTCCATACGCCGTACGCATCTTCGTCCATGACTTAGCATCGACTTGAGACAGGTAAATCAAGCAGAATAGTGCAACTCCGTAAGCAACACCAGCTTCAGCGGGCTGATTGAATATACCAGTGAACCGCCCATTACCAGCAGCTGCGACAGACACGGCCGTGCTCGAGCCGGCGTTGCCATTTGCCGCTGACCAGAAATGGGGAAGCACGCTAAAGACCAGCACGTTATTTGTCGCGAGCTGGCAAACGGAGATTACTGTGTTAACGACCATCCCCGCGATAGTAGTCCTCGCTATCAAAAGGATAAGATCACGAGTAGGGATTACGAGTGTCCAAAACCAGCTTACGATTATCAGCGCTGGCGGAAGTGCGAAGTCGGCGAGTCCGTGAGACGGCGAGAATTGACCATAAGCGCCGAGATCGATATGCGGGTATACGGTGGCTAGGATAATCACCGAATATAGGCCGGACCAGCAGACAAATATTGGTACGGCAGGGCAGGGGTGATCTTCAAGCACCTTCGGCCATCCGAAGAGCAAAATTCCGAAAGCAGACAAAAAGACGACAATCTGCTCAGTTCTAGCATTTACCACTACATATGGTCCATAAACCGATAGTGACGTAATTACAACCCATACTCGGGTCCAACGACTGGTGGTCGCAGGAGGTTCTATTGAAAGATAGTTATTGGTCACTTGAGGACAATCTCGAGAGGGCGCGGAGGAGAAAAACCAGCGTGATTCCGTACGCTACGGTAGAGGCGACCGCGGCACCGTAGATCCCTATAATTGGCAGCAGCGCTATAAGCATTAGCACTGTGGAAACTGCGCCAAGTCCTTGCGCCCATGCGACCGCAGCCGGGCGATTTCTACCTCGCAATAGATCGCCCGCCACCTGTCCGCTGGTCAGGAAAATAGATCCCGGGATCAGAATCCATATTAGTGGCACAGCCCCTCGATAGGCTGCTCCAAATATAAACGGCACAAGCCAATTGGCTGCGGCAGCAAGGGGCAACAGCATACCGGTAGTCAAGCCGGCTGCGCCGATTACTGCTATCCGCTGGAGACGATTCGCTCGACTCAACGCAATACGTTTTGCTGCAAGGTTAGGGAACGCGACGTTCCCGATTGCTGAAACCAGCGGTAGCGGGAGCAATGTGAGCGACGCTGCAATCGCATATCGACCTAGGTCGGCAGGTGGTACGAGTTGTGATAGAACTAGCTGATCCAGTTGTAGGTTAAGTGTCGCGGATGTTGAAGCAGCCAGTTGTGTAGAACCATATTTGGCTAGTGGCCGGACCAATTTCATACATGTCCGGCCGGGGGCGAGTCCGAATTTTCTACAAGATATATAAGCGTAACCAAGTTGGAGTAGCGTGCTGACGGCCAAGACTATCAGCGCAGAGTTCAGAGTTAGTAGTCTTAGCCTCCACAACACAATTATCCCTATCAGACTTGGCACCGGTTGACTAGCCTTAACCAGATTCCATCGATGCAGATGTTGTGCTTGGAGGGGAAACGTATAGCTGACGCCAATAAGAGAGATTATCAGGGTGGCAAATGCTATCTGATAGCCAATAGTGATGCCGTGTCTCCCATGAGACAGGATGGGCGCTAGCAGCAGTCCCAGGGTCAGGATGACTGTGCCTGTAAGCAGCAGCATAGTTCGCGAGGTGGCGACGTATTCGCGAGCGGAGATCGGATCACGGGCTACATAAAAGCAGAGCGCAGCAGGTTGGCCGAACTGACCGATTATGACGGCGACGCCAAACCATGCCGTGATAGCCGCATATTCGCCACGGCCGACGGGGCCTAGAACTCGCGCGATAATCACACCACCCAGACCTGCGGCCAGCGTAGCCGCGACGTTGAATGTCGCTGTCTGCGCTATCGATTTGGGCATCTCTGATTGGTGCAACTTTGTTGTGATTACTTTGAACCGGGTAGGCGCAGCGTGCGGCATTACTATGAACCGCGATTCAGAAGACGAATGCCGTAGCGGGACCAATCCCATCGCGGCGACCTCGGCGCGGATTCAGGGAGTGATGCATCAACGCAGCGGGACGCAACTAGCCGGAGCGGTGAGAAGGCGCCGGGCGCCGGGCATGGCAGCGGGCGCAGGCTGACCAGGCGGCCGGCCAGCAGTCCAGCTGGACCGTATTTCGCCGGCCAGGTCACTGCTTTGCCCTCGAGAAGGCGCAGGACTTCTTCCACCCAGCCGTCCGGCTCGGCTCTGCCTACCGGGCTGGCCGCGCCTCCTGGGCCGGCTGACCCCAGGTGCTCGGCCGTCATGATGCCCGAACCCCGTCGGAGGCCTGGATGGTGGCGCGCATGGTGCCGAGCATCGCCTCGGTCGGCATATCCCCGCCGCCCTGCACGGCCTGCCGGAACGCGGCGGCGTGAGCGCGATGGCCCTTGTCCTGCCGACCCTTCCAGAGCGTGCGACCATTGGCCAGGACCAACTGGAAGTCGTCGATGATCACCCGGTGCGATCCGGCGAGCACCTCGATCCGTTCCTTGCCCGCCGCAGACGGGGCAGTGCCGTAGGCAATGGTTGCCACCGAGCCGTCCGCGAAGCGCAGCGCCACCCCGGCGTCGCCCTGTCCGCCCAGCACGCCGACCGCGTCCTCGATGTTGGCTCCCGCTAGGACCTGCGCGAGGTCGACGAAATGGCACACCTCGCCGAGCAGTCGCCCGCCCTGGCGTCGGTCGAGATACCAGTGACCGTTGGGGACCCTGCCCGCAGCGATCCGGTAGACGATCAGCTTCGGTGTCTGCACCTCCGCCAGGATCCGCTGGGCGGCCTGCACAGCCGGTGCCCAGCGCCGGTTGAAGCCGAGCGTCAGCTGGCGGCCGGAGCCCCGCCAGGCCTTCTCCACCTCGTCGAGCTCCTCGCACGTCAGCGCCAACGGCTTCTCGCACCAGACGTGCCGGCCGGCGGACAGGGCCTCGCTGGCGAGCGACGCGTGTACGTCGTGCGGGGTGGCGATCACCACCACGCCGACATCCGGGTCGCCGATGACCGCGTCGGCGCCCGATACCGCCTTCTCGAACCCGTGCCGTTCCGCCGCCCGACGCGCGGAGATGCCGCTGGCCGTGGCCACGGCCACAAAACGCTCGAAGCCAGCCTCCCGGAAGGCAGGCAGCAGCGTGCCGGTGGAAAAGGCGCCCGCCCCGATCCAGCCCACCCCGGGCTGGGCCCGGCCGACCGGGCTGGACGTGTCGGCCGGGCGGGGCCGCAGGCGCACCGGCTGCTCTGGGTCTGCCACGCCGTCCGGGTCGGCCACGGCCGGATAGGTGATGCGGATGGCCAGGCAGGGCTCGTTCTCCAGGAGCCGGTAGGCCTCGTCCGCGCGAGCGATCTCGAACGAGTGCGTGACGAGGCCGGACACCGCGAGCCGACCGGAGGCGAGCAGGTCGAGCACGGCCTCCTGGTTACGGCCCTCGGTCCAGCGCACCTGCCCGGCCGGGTAGTCGACCCCCCAGGCCTCATAGGACGGCTCGTACCGGCCCGGACCGTAGGAGCGGGCGAACAGCAGCGAGATCTCCCGCTCGTAGTAGGGGGTGCGGCGGGGCGGCATGCCGACGTCGCCCACCATCACCACGGTGGCCCGGTCCCGGCACAACTCCGGGGTCCTGGACATGGGCCCGGCCGACCGGCCGGACGCGCACACCAGCACGGTGTCCGCGCCCCGGCCCCGGGACCAGGTCAGGATCTGGCTCGTGGTGGCGTCGCCGGACTCGTCCAGGGCCAGCACGCCGGCCTGTGCCGCGGTCGTTCTGGCGGGCTCGCTGGGGTCGATCCCGGCCACGTCGCAGCCGGAGGCCATGGCCAGCCGCGCGGCGAGCTGGCCGAGCAGCCCGAGGCCGAGCACCACGACCTTGGCGCCCGGCCCGACCCCGGACAGCCGCAGCGCGTGCAGCGGGATCGCCGCTAGGGTGGCGAACGCCGCGTCCTGCGCAGGCACTGCGTCGGGCACGACCGCGCACAGCAGGTGCGGCACGGCCTGGTACTCGGCGTGGTTGGCCTGGCCCGCGCCGCCGGTCGCCACCAGCTGGCCGACGCGGATCCCGTCGACGGCGGCACCCACCTCGGCGACCACCCCGGCTGCGGAGTAGCCCAGGGGCAGGTCGGCGGCGAGCCGGCCGCGGACCGCCCGGGCGGCGGCCGTGACGCCGTCGGCGCGGGCCTTGCGGACCACCTGCCGGGCCAGGTCCGGCCGGGCCCGGGCTTTGGCCAGCAGGCTGGACCGGGCCAGCGCGGTGACCGCCCGCTCGGTACCGGGGGAGATCACCGAGGCCACGGTGCGGACCAGGACCTCGGCCGAGCCGATCACGGGGCGGGGAACGTCGAGCACTTGGACCGGCCCGCCGCTGACCGGCTGCAGCACCTGTTTCACATGGCCTCCTCGGGGGTGTGCGTCCGGGCCCAGACGGTGCTGGCCCAGGCCGGAAGCGACGCCTGGATCCGGCAGGTCAGCACGGGCGCATCGGCGGTGCTGCCGAACCCGGCGGCGACCGGCCTGGTCTGGCTGGTCAGCAGCACCTGATCGGTGGCTTCGGTGGCTACCTCGAAGGCCCCGGCCGGGCCGGTGACCAGCGCCGTGCCGCCGTCGATCCGTACCGCCGAGCCGGCCGCCAGCTGCCACCGGATGACGATCTCGTGCCGGCCTTGACCGCTGACCAGGTCATCGACCCGCAGCCGGTCCTCGGCGAGCGACCAGCGGCGACGGTGGCGGGGCCGGCCGGGCAGCCGCCGGAACCCGTCGTGCGCGGCGTCGAAGCTGACGCCGGCGGAGTCGACGCGGGCGGACAGGCCGCTGACCCGAGCTCGCCGCCCGGCCCGGAACACGCCCCACACCTCGGTGGAGTCCGCGCCGTCCAGCTGCACGGTACTGTGCGCGGCGGTGGAACGCTCGTAGCCGCGCACCACCCCCGGCTCGTAGGTCGACGTGCCGGTGTCGATCAGCACCGGGACGCCGTCTACGTACAGCAGACAGCCGAACGTGTCGGCGTGCGCGTGGGCCGGCAGAGACGGCGGGCACGGCGGTCCGACGTCGGCCAGCAGGTGCCAGCCGTCCGCCTCGGCCCGCACCAGGCCGGTGTCGGGCAGCACGAGCAACGGTGCTTCCGGGGCCGGGCCGGGCCGCAGCGCGGCGATGAGCTCGTCATCGACCGGGTAGCCGTCGTTCAGCAGCGGGACCCGGCCGTCGGGGGTCAGCACCGCGCCCAGCCAGTGCCGCATCCGGTCCACGGCCTCGGTCAGCTCGGCGGCCGGGATGCGCCCCGCGGCCAGCAGCAGGTCCGCCACGTCGATGAGGTCGGCCAGCACCTGGCAGTGGTAGGCGGGCGCGCGCTCGTAGTGGCCGCCGTCGGCCAGCACCTGCCTGGCCAGCTGCTCGGTCAGCCGCCGCAGCGCCAGCCGGAGCAGTCGCTCGTCGGCGAAGAAGACGGCCAGGCCGGTCAGTGCCTTGAGCCCCTTGATCAGGTGGTTGCCGCCGACGTCGGACTCCAGGTGATGGCGCAGGAAACCGGCATGGGCCGCGAGCGCGGCGGTGAAATCCGGCTCGAGGTCGCCGCCGGCCGCGAGCGCACCGTGCAGCCCGCACCAGGACCAGGCCCGTAGCGCAGCGGGGTAGGGATGCCAGGCATCGGCGTGGCCGAACCCGGCGGACGCGGACCAGGACCGCCACAGCCGGGCGAAGGCCGCCCGCCCGGCCAGCCGGTCGGGATCCGCGGCCAGCCCCCACGCCCAGTCCCAGTAATGCAGGTGGAAGCGCCACAGGCGCGGCGCGTCGGGCTGTTCCCAGCCGTCACCGAGTTCTCGCGCCCGCCCCAGCAGCGTGATCTGGCCCGCCCGCAGCTCGGCCAGCCCCGGCCAGCGGCCGGGGGTCCGCGCGTCCACCGGGCGGAACGCGCCGGGCCAGCCGGCGGCGCCCGCCGGGCAGGGGCCGGAAAGGATCCGCCGCCCCGCTTCGGGGAACCGGTGCAGCGCCGCCTGCTGGGCGCGCAACTGCGCCCGGCGGGCGACCTGGCCCGGCCGCAGGTGCACCACGGTGCGGCTTAGCCGGGCCAGGTCCGCTCCGGTCATGACGCCAGCCCCAGCATCCGGGCCTCGGCTTCGATGCCAGCGTCGAACCGGCGCGGAGCGTAGCCCAGGTCGCGGACCGCGTCGTCGATGCCGAACGCCTTGTCCTCGGCCAGCCGGCGCAACTGCTCCACCCGGATCCGCGGATGGCGGCTGGCCAGCTCGTAACCGCGCACGAGCGTCACCAGCGAGGCCAGCGGGACGGGGACCAGTCGTGTCCTGCTCCTTACCGCCCGGGCGCAGATCCGCAGCAGGTCCGCGAACGGGATCGGCTCGGGGCCGGCCACGGTGTACGTCGAGCCGATCGCCGCGGGCCGCGCCAGCGCGTCGAGCACGGCGGTGGCCACATCGGCCACATGGACCGGCTGATGCAGGCAGGCGCCGACGGCAGGCACCGGCAGCACCGGCGTCCGGCGCAGCAGGACCAGCAGCCGGGACAGGTTGCGGTCGCCGGGTGCCCCGTAGATCATCGTCGGCCGCAGGATCGTCCAGTCCAGCCCGCTGCCGCGGATCTGCTGCTCGGCGGCCAGCCGCACCGCCTTGGTGGGCGGGTCGAGGGTGGTGGTCACCGCGGTCGTCGAGACGAACACCGCCCGGGTGAGGCCGGCCTCCTCCGCGGCGGCCACGATGCCCGGGCCGTGACCGCGGCCCAGCGAGGCCAGGCAGACCAGGGCATCGGCCCAGGCCGCGGTGAACGCCTCGTCCACCTCCCGGGCTCGGTCCAGGTCACCGGCGATCGGCTGCGCGCCGTTGGCCGCCACCGACCAGCTGGCCGCCGCGCTGCGGGCCAGCGCGATCGTCTCGTGTCCGCGGGCCGCTGCCTCGCGGAGCACATACCCCCCGAGGAAACCGCTCCCCCCGGTGACCAGGAGCCTCATCAGGACGACCCGAGGAGCGTGCGGTACTGCCGGGCCAGCGTGTCACGGTCGAAGTACTCCTCGACGTAGCAACGCCCCTGCCGCCCGATCGCCGCCCGGCGGGCTGGGTCGGCCGCCAGCACCTCGATCGCGCCAGCCAGGGCGGTGCTATCCGCGGGCGGCACCACCTGCGCGCCGGCCTCCCGCAGGATCTGCGCCGCCTCCCCGGCCACCGCCCCCACCACGGGCCGGCCGGCCGCGAGGCACTCGAACATCTTCGACGGGATGAACGAGGAGAACAACGGCACGTCGCGCAGCGGGACCAGGCAGATGTCGGCCGCCGCGAGCAGCGCGGGGACCCGCTCGTGCGGGACGCCGGGGCGCAGCGTGACGTTGCGCAGCCCCAGTTCGGCCACCCGGTCCCGGAGCCGCTGCTTGTCCGCCCCCTCCCCCACGAACGCGAACCGGATCGGCCGGCCCGCCAGCCGGGCGGCGGCGTCGGCCACCGAGGTGAGCCCCTGCGAGATGCCGTGCGTCCCGGCGTAGAGCACCAGGCAGTCACCGGGGCCGGCGCCGAGCCTGGCGCGCAGCCGCGGGTCCGCCCGGGCCTTCGGATCGAACTCGCCGGAGCGGACGCCGTTGCGGATGGTGTGCACCTTGCCGGCCGGCACACCGCGCCCGATCAGGTTGGCGCGGAACCCGTCGCTCACCACGATCACGGTGTCGGCCGCCGCGTAGGCGGCGAGTTCGAGCCGTTCCAGTAGGGCGATGAGCCGGCGGTTGGTCAGCACGCCGAGCTCGGTGAAGATGGCCGGCCACAGGTCGCGGACCTCCACCACCAGGCGGGCGCGCTTGAGGCGGGCCAGCAGCCAGCCGGCCCCGACGGAGAAAAAGGTGGGCGAGGAGACGACCACCACGTCGGCCGGCCCACTGGCCCGCCAGCCGAGCAGCACGGCGGAGACCATGAAGCTCAGATGGCCGATGGTCTTGCGGGCGACGCCGTCGTTCGGGGTGGCGTACAGCCACGTGCGCAGCACCCGGTAGCCGCCGCGGCGTTCGCGGCGGCGGATCGCGCCGCGGTATTCGAGCGGGATCACCCCGGTCGGATGGTTGGGCATGCCGGTCAGGACCGTGACGTCGTCGCCGTCGGAGGCCCAGGCCGCCGCCAGGCCGGACAGGCGGGCCTGCGGGGCCCCGGTCTCCGGCGGGAAATAGTGGGTCACGATGAGGATCCGCATGGTTATCGTGCCGCCGCCCAGGTCACGTGCCGGGCGAGCAGCGCCGGCGACCGCAGGTACGCCACGACGACCGCCGCTGCGGTCAGGTCGGCGGCCGCTCGCAGAGCGGGATCACCGGTCAGGCTGGCCGCGCCGAGCAGGCTGAGCAGGACCGTGATGGCCGCGGCCGTCAGCGTGACCCGCTGGTGCGACCATCCGGCATCGCACCAGCGCTGGTAGATATGCGTACGGTGCGGCTGCAGCCAGCGCTCGCCGGCCCGGATGCGCCGCTGCAGGGTCCACGCGGTGTCGGCCAGGTAGAGCGCGAGGGGCCCGAGAACCGCCTCCGCGGGAACTCCCCCGATCAGGGCGTAGGCGGCCAGGAAGGCCAGCGCCGCGCCCAGCGTGTAGCTGCCCGCGTCACCCAGGAACACCTTGGCCCGGCCGGCGTTCCACGGCAAGAAGGCCAGCGCCCCGGCGGCGACCGCCGCGCCCGCCGGGACCAGGAACACGTCGTGCTGCCACCAGCCCAGCAGAGCGTAGACGACCCCCGCGATCAGCGCGTGCGCCCCCGAGATGCCGTTGACGCCATCCATGAAGTTGAACGCGTTCACGAACGCGATGATCCACACCGCGCACAGGGCGGCCAGCAGGACGAGGCGGGCGGTCGGCCCGGCCAGGCCGCTGACGAGCACCACGCCGACCAGGACGCCGCCGGCCGCCTGCAGGATCAGCCGCCGGCCCGCCGTCAGCCCGCGCAGGTCCTCGGTGAAGCCGAGCAGGGCGAAGGCGGCCACGGCGAACGCGAAGAGCGCCGCGATCACCCCGCCGATCAGGCCCGCGGCCACCAGCAGCCCGGCGGCGACCGGGACTCCGCCGCCGCGGGGGGTCGGCACGGTATGCGAAGACCGGTGACCGGGCACGTCGATGACGGCGGCCCGGCGCAGGAGCGGAATCGTCACTGCTTCCGCAGCAGCCACCACCGCACCACAGGCCGACACGGCGAACAGGTCAGTGAACTCCCCCGACATGACTGTGCTGACGCCCCTCCCCCGACGAGCCGATGAATACGTGGCGCGGAAACTGGTCAGCTCCGCCTATGGTCCGGCACCTTGCTGCTCCCGTTCGGGTGCGCCGTGGCCGTTATCACCGGCGCGACCGCCGCCCGGTAGGGCTGGCTGCCGTATGAGTATCCGTAGTATCCGTAATCGCGCCCGGTCCGCTTGCTCACCTTGTTCAGCACGATGCCCAAGATCGTGGCACCGACCTGGTTCAGCTTCTCCGCCGCGCGGTGCAGGTCGCCGCGCCGGGTCTGGCCCGCGGCAGCGAGCATCAGCGTGGCGTCCGCGTACCGCGACAAGATCGCCGCGTCGGTGACGGGCAGCACCGGCGGGCTGTCGATGAGCACGAGGTCGAACCGCTTGCGCAGGTCCGCGAAGGTGTCCCGGGCGCGAGGACCATTGAGCAGTTCGGCGGGATTCGGCGGGACCGGTCCCGCCGGGAGCAGGCTGAGCCGGTCGAAACCCGGCACCGGCAGCACGGCCTGCTCCAGCGTCTGCTCGCCGAGCAGGACGCTGGTCAGGCCGACCCGCTCGTCCAGCCCGAAGAACGCCCCGATCCGAGGTCTGCGCAGGTCACATGAGACGAGCACGACCCGCTCCCCCGCCTGCGCGAAGACGACCCCCAGGTTGGCCAGGGTGGCCGTCTTGCCCTCGGCGGCGCCGGGACTGGTCACCACGAGGCAGCCGAGCTGGCCTTCCGGCCCGGCGAACTGCAGCGAGGTCCGCAGCGACCGGTAGGACTCCGCGGCCGGGGAGGTGGGGTCGGTGACCACCACGACCAGCGCCTGCCGCCGGCGCCAGGATCGCACCAGTGGGGTCATGGCCAGCACCGGGGCACCGCCGGCCTGCTCGGTCGCCTCCTTGGAGGCCAGCTTGTCATCGAAGCTGTCGCGCAGGAAGGCCGCGCCGAGCCCAAGCACAAGACCGGCGGCGAACCCCAGCAGGGCATCCTGGGCGGGCTTGGGGGAACTCGGCGAGGTCGGCGTCTGCGCGGGCGTGACCAGCACCACATCGCCGGTATCGACCGCCCCGCTGACCTGCATCTGGGCCAGCTGCTCCTTCAGGACCGCCTGCTGATTGAGCAGGGCCGAGGCCGCCAGTGAGGTCGTGCTGCTCCGGAACGAGCTGAGCTGGCGCCCGAGCGAGGAGATCTGCGCGCGCAGCTGGGCTTCGGTGCTGGTCAGGCTGGTTTCGGCGACCGCCTGGCGGTACTGGACGAAGTCCGTCGCGTACAGGTTCGCGACCAGGGCCGCCTGCGACGGCTCCTTGCTGGTGGCCGTGATGGCCATCACGTCGGTCTGGCCGACCTCCGCAGCCGACACCGCCGGCGCGCTGTTCAGCCGGGCGCGGACGGCCTGCTGGACCGGGGCGCTGGTGACTAGCTGCAGCTCGGTCTGCACGTCCGTCTGGGTGACCGGTTGCGGCGGCGTGAGGCCGGCTCCGCTCGCCTCGACGGACGGCTGCACCAGCAGCTGCGCGGTAGCCGAGTACTCCTTGTGCGCGGTCAGCGAGAACGCCAAGGCGGCCGCCAGGCCGAGCGCGGCGGCCACGCTCACCCACCATTTCCGGCGGCGCAGAACCTGCAGATATGTGCGAAATGACGGCTCGGTACCGAATTCGGTCATTACTACTTTCTCTCTGATCGGCACGTGGCAGTGGCCGGGACCGCATTGACCGAGAGCCGCCAAAGGCTCCCCCATTTTCCAGCATGCGTCGCGTGAAATGAGTGTACGCCAAGGGCGGGAGAGGTAAAATCCTCGCGCGCCGGTAGCATTATGGTCGTTCCGAAAAATTCTGCGTCAGAGCGTACGGATTTGCTTTACCGAATGCAAATGAAGAGAAATGTCTAGCAATATCGCCATGCGAGACACGGGCGACATCGCGGTGCTGTGCACCGCGAACGTTTGCCGGTCTCCGATGGCGGCCGCGCTGCTGGCCCGGCGGCTGTCCGAGCTCGGCGTGAGCGCCCGGGTGCGATCGGCCGGGATGCTGCGCAGCGGGGATCGGCCGCTCCCGGAGGTCATCTCGGTCATGGCCGGGTACGGGATCGACATCGCCGCGCACCGCAGCCGCGTCGCCGGTGCCGCCGACCTGGCGCAGGCCAGCCTGGTGCTGGCGATGGCGCGCGATAACCTCCGCTATGCCGTGGTGACCGAGCCTGCGGTGTGGCCGCGTGCGTTCACGCTGCGGGAGCTCATCCGGCGGGGCGGGCGGATCGGGCCCCGGGAGCCAGGTGAGCCGTTCTCCGGCTGGCTGTCGCGGGCTCACGAGGGACGCGAGCGCTCGGCGCTGCTGGGCGCCTCGGCCGGAGACGACGTGCCCGACCCGGCCGGCCAGCCATGGCGCGGGTACGTGGAGGTAGCCATGCTGCTGGATCGGTCGGTGGCCAGGCTGGCCGAGCTGGGCTGGGCGCATGCTGGACCGCATCCCTAGCGGCTGACCGCGGCCGGGGTCTCCTGGCTCTGGGCCGGGACGGCCCGCCTGCCGTCGTGGGAGGAGCCGCGGGCGAGCCGGGCCAGTTCCCGGTACAGGGAATCGGCGTCGGCGTCGGGGTCCAGGACGGCCACCTCGGCGGCACTCAGCGGCGGCACCGGAACCTGGCTGATGAGCGGATGATACGGCCGCAGGTCGTGCTCGCCTTGGGCGAGCCGGTCTTCGAATAGCTTCTCGCCCGGGCGCAGCCCGGTGAACACGATGTCCACCTCGCGGCCGCTCGCGGCCGCCATCCGGCGCGCCATGTCGGCGATCCGCACCGGTTCGCCCATGTCGAGCACGAGGACCTCCCCGCCCCGGCCGATCACGGCCGCCTGCAGCAGGAGATGGATCGCCTCATCGGCGAGCATGAAGTAACGGGAGACCTCGGGGTCGGTCACCGTGACCGGACCGCCGGCGGCCACCTGCGCCGACAGGGCGGTGAGGACTGACCCGCGGCTGCCCAGCACGTTCCCGAAGCGCACGCTCAGGAACCTGGCGCCGGTCCGCGCCGACATGTCCGCGGTGAGGCGTTCGGTGATCCGCTTGGAGTAGCCGAGCACGCTCACCGGGTTCGCCGCCTTGTCGGTCGAGATGTTGACGAACGAGTGCACGCCATAATCGGCCGCGGCTTGCAGGACCGTGAGGGTGCCCAGGACGTTGCTCTTGTGCGCCTCGGCCGGGCAGCGTTCCAGTAGGGGCAGGTGCTTGAGGGCCGCGGCATGGAACACGATGCCGGGCCGGAACCGCTCGAAGACCTCCCTGACCCGGCGCTGGTCGCGGATGTCGGCCAGCACGGTCTCGTCGGAATCGAGCAGGGCCCGCCCGTGCAGCATGAGCTGGACGGCGTGCAGGGCCGACTCGTCACGATCCAGCATGATCAGCTCCGCGGGCCCGAGCTGGTGCAGCTGGCGGCAGAGCTCGGCCCCGATGGAGCCGCCCGCGCCGGTCACCAGGACCCGCTGGCCCGCGATGTGTTCGCGGACCGAGGCGACGTCGGAGGTCACGGCCCGGCGCCCGAGCAGGTCGCTGATGCGGGGATCCCGGACGCCCTCGATCCGCGCGTGGCCGGTGAGCAGTTCCCGCAACGACGGGATCACCTTCGGGATGAGCCCGCAGCGCTCGGCGGCCGCGGTGAGGGCATCGATGACCTGGCTGGCCTCCCCGGCGATCGCGATGACCAGCACCTTGGCGCCGGTGCTGGCGGCGACCTCCGCCATCTGGCCGCGACCGCCGAGCACCGGAACACCGTGGATCCGCAAGCGCCTCTTGGCGGGGTCATCATCGAGGATCGCCACCGGCTGGTAGGCCACGTCGGACTGGGTGGTCAGCCGGCGGATCAGCTGGGCCCCGGCGTCCCCGGCCCCGAAGACGATGATCTTCACGGCCGCGGGGGCGGGCGGCCGGGACCGCAGCCGGGCCGCGAAGGCCACGTACCGGGCGCCGAGCATGGCGACCAGGGCCAGCGCCGCGCCGACCACGACGGTCTGCGGCCGGACGCGCTGACTGGAGGTCAGCATCGGGCCGGCCAGCACCAGGCAGCACGCGACCAGCGCGGCGGTCAGCATCACCGCCCTGACCTCCTCCCGGCTCCCGCGCAGGTGCCGGCCGCGGTAGAGCCCGGCGGCCAGGCCACACCCGACCACCAGCGCACACATGCCCAGCGCCCCGTACCACAGGACGGTCCGGCCCGGGTGGATCCCGGCCAGGCCGCTGGCGGGCCCGGCCGCGACGAGCAGAGCGCAGATCCAGGCGACGGCGTCGTACCCGGCCTCGGCGACCGTTCGCAGCCATCGGCGCTGGCTCAGGCCTCGTGCTAGCTGACCCCAGGCCCTACTGGTCAGCGCCGCCTCGCTCACGCATTCCCCCCATCCCCTGGACGCCGGGAAAGCCGGATCTCTTGCCTTTACCTCTCTACCTGGATAGATTACCTTGCGCGAGCATAAGATAACACAGGGTGAACAAATCGGATCAGGCGTTACTTAAAGGCGTTCGCCGACCCTCCGCACAGCGGGCCGCTGCCGGAAAGCAGCGCTCCGTCGTGGACGACGCAAAGGAGGAGCAGCGCCAAAGGGCTGAGGTAAGTCGGCCGTAAAGGCAGACCGGGAGAAATTAGATGTCCGATATAACCAATATGACCGACGCCAGCCCTTCCGCCGACGTTTCTGTTAGCCCTTCCGCTAGCCCTTCCGGCCGTGGCGGCGAGCAGCCGCCGGCTCCGCACCGGCGAAGGCGCCGTCCATGGCGCATCGCGCTGATCGCAACCGCTTCGCTGCTCGCCTTGGCGGTCGTGGTGGCAGCCGGAGGTTACGCGTACGTCAACCACCTGGCCGGCAGCATTGCGCGGATCAAGGTCGCCGGTCTGGTCGCGGCCACCTCATCCGGGCAGACGATCCTGTTCACCACGAGTCCGTTCGGGCCCACCGGGTCGTACGGCCAGAGCACATCGTCCGAGCCGGGCTACGGCAAGTTCTTCTTGCTCCTGCACATCAACGCCAACGGAAAGGCGGGCGGGGCGGTGACGATCCCGGGCGACACGGTCGTCAACGTGCCCGGTCACGGCGCTCAGCCCCTCTGGGAGGCGGACGAGGAGGGCGGCCCGAGCCTCGTGGTTACCACCATCACCGGCGCCACCGGCGTTCCCATCAACGACTACGCGGAGATCGACTTCACCCACGTGGCGAACCTGCTGGAGGCCGTCGGCGGGATAACGGTCACCGTCCCCGAGACCAGCACCGCCTTCGGGGAAACCTTCACTCAGGGACCCAACCTCCTCACCGGCGTCTCAGCCGTCTACTATGCTCGCGACCCTGCGCTCAGCGATGAGGGCCGGACGCTGCGCCAGGAGGTCATCGTCCGCACGGCCCTGGCCAAGATCGCGGACTACCACCTGCTCACCAATCCCGTCACCATGGTCAGCGTGCTCAACGCGCTTACCAGCGCGCTGACCGTGGACAGCAGCATGACCAACTCGCAGGTCATCTCGCTCGCCACCAAACTCAACAGCCTGACCGGTAACGCCGCCACCTTCGTGACCGCTGCCACCCAGACGGTCCACGGCAAGCTCGTCCTGAACACGACGGTCGACAGCCAGCTGTGGACGGCGGTCGAGCAGGACAACCTCGCGGGCTTCGCCCAGCAGTACCCGAATGCGGTGACCCCGCAGGTCGTGCCGTGACCGTTGCGTGGTGGCGCCGTAGTTAGCGGCTCTTGCGCTTGCTCTTGCTCTTGCTCTTGCGCTTGGCCGTGGCCCGCTCGTAGGCGGCGAGCAGCCTCGGGACCTGCGACTCCCAGCTCAGCGAGCTCCGCAGCCGCCCGGCGCCGAGCTGCCCCATCCGGGCCCGTGCTCCGGGATCGTCGATGAGCTCGAGGATGCACTTGGCGAGCGAGGCCGCGTCGTTGCGCGTCGCATACAGGCTCGCATCGCCGGCGGAGACGCGCCCCTCGTGCAGGTCGAACTGGACGATCGGCTTGCCGAGGGCCATGTACTCCATGATCTTGTTCATCGTGGAGATATCGTTCATCCGGTTGGCCTCGTCCGGGTTGACGCAGACGTCCGCGGTGGCGAGCACGGTGCCGAGATCCTCATCTGACAGCCGCCCGGTGAGGACGACCTGATCGTCCAGGCGCAGGGACCTGACCCGCTCGCGCAGCCGTGGCAGTTCGGGACCCGAGCCCACGAGCACGAACTGGATATCCGGGCGGAGCAGTTCCGTGATGATCATCCGGGCGGCCTCGATCAGGTAATCCAGGCCGTCCTGGCGTCCCATCACGCCGACGTAGCCGACCAGGTACCTCCGGCCGCGGCGCCACTTGTCGTCCGGCCGCGCGCCGGCGAACCTGGTGATCTCCGGCGCGGATCGCACCACGAACACGTCCTCGCGCGACATCCCGCCGCGGCCGAGGGCGATATCGCGGTAGCTCTCGTTGGTCTCGATCGACACGTCCGCGCAGCGGTAGGTGAGGCGCTCGAACAGCCTGGTCAGCCGGACGGCCCGGCCGTCCTCCCGGTGGCCCTTGGCGACCATCAGCTCCGGGCACGCGTCATGGTGGTCGTAGATCAGGCGCGCCCCACGGGCGACTAGCGGCAGGGCAGCCAGGAAGAGCAGGTCGGGCGGGTTGCAGATGTGCACGATGCCGATGCGGTGCCGGGCGCGGATGGCGAGCGCGAGGCGGAGCTGAGCCCCGATCGCAACCGGGTACTCGACCAGGTAGCCGGCCAGCCGACGCGCCTCGGGGCCGGGCCGGTAGCGGTAGATGCGCACGCCGCTCAGCGTCTCGCGGCGCAGGGGATGCTCCGCGGTCCGCGGGCAGACGACATGCACCTGATATCCGGCGGCGACGAGGGCCAGGGCCTCCTGCCAGACCCGCCGGTCGAACGGCACGGGAAGATTCTGGACCAGGATCAGGACATGCGGGCGCTCGCCGCGGGCCGGCCGTAGACGGGCGGTCATCGCAGCTTGCGAAGCCAGATCGAGCCGGGTTCCTCGCGGGCCAGCAGCCGGGGGACGAACTCTGGCTGGCAGCGCCACAGCCATGAGGAGAAGAACAGCACCTCCCAGTCGGCGTTGCCGGACAGGAACGCGTGCAGCAGGTAAGCCTCGGTCCAGTCGCGCCCCTGCCGCAGCCACTCGGCGGGGTACTCGAACGGCCAGAACACGTCGTGCACGTGGACGACCACGCCGGGGGCGAGCCGGGGCAGTATGTGCAGGATGAGCCAGATCACGTCCGAGCCGGCCTTGGCCACGTGGGTCGAGTCGATGAACAGGATGTCCTGCGCTCCGAGCTGCTTATAGAGCGTCGGTTCTACGTCCTGGACCGGCTGGCGGATCAGGGTAAGCCGGTCGCGGTCGGCCTCGGTGATGACGGAGAGCATGCGCTCGGGGAAGGGCTCAATACAAGTGATCTCCAGCCCGGACAGGCTCTGGTTGGCGTCCGCCTCGTCGAGGGCGAGCGCCGTGGAGTAGCCCGAGCCCACCTCGAGCAGCCGGGAGGGACGCAGGTGGCCCAGCATCGCCCGGTAGATCGCGGCGTCCGCGGCACCGTAGAAGCGGTTGCCAGGGGTGTAGCGCGGTCCCGGAAAGGGCTCATCCAGCACGGCCTCCAGCCGCGCCGCGAGAGCAAGCTGGCGTTCCTCGGCCAGGTCCACGCCGGGCGCCCCGGTCCAGCTCATGGCCCGGTCGAGGTCGGCGTCCGCGGTGAGGGGCGAGTAGTAATGACCGGGGGTAACGTAGGGCGGCCTGGCAGCTACCGCTCGTACCGCGCGGGCCGTCCTGACCGCACGGTGGATCAACGGCTTGGACAAAGTACCTCCTGGTTGGCAGGGCTCAGGCGCACGCGGCTAGTAGGCACCGGAGCCTCGGATGACAGCGGATCCCGTCTTCCAGAGAACCTGCAGGTCCAGGGCGAGCGACCAGTTCTCCACGTAGTACAGGTCGAGCCGTTCTGCTTCCGCGTGCGACAGGTCCGACCGGCCGCTGACCTGCCACAGGCCGGTCAGGCCCGGCTTGACCACGAGCCTGCGCCGCATGTGGCCGCCGTAGCAGGCGACCTCCTCGGGCAGGGCCGGCCTGGGTCCGACCAGGGACATGTCGCCCATCAGCACGTTGATGAGCTGCGGCAGTTCATCGAGCGACGAACGGCGCAGCCAGGCGCCCGGGCGGGTAACCCGCGGATCCCTGCGGATCTTGAACAGGACCCCGTCCGCCTCGTTGTGGGCGACAAGCTGGGATTTGCGCTGTTCGGCATCTGGCACCATGGTGCGGAACTTGTAGAAAGTGAAGCCGCGGCCGTCCTTGCCGATCCTGGTCTGGCGGAAGAACACCGGGCCGTGATCGGCGAGCCTGATGGAAATCGCGATGACCGCGAACAGCGGCGCGAGCACGAGCAGCGCGAAGGCGGCGCACGTCTTGTCGAACACGCTCTTGATGACTTGCTTGGCCCCGGCCAGTTCCGGGTGCTCCACGTGCAGCAGCGGCAGCCCGGCCACGGGGCGGATGGTCGTCCGCGGGCCGGCCACATCGAGCAGGGCGGGCGCGACGAACAGGTCGGTGTCGCTCTTCTCCAGTTCCCAGGCCAGCTCGCGCAGGCGGCCGCCGTCCATCTCGGGGCAGGCCAGCACCGCGACCGTATCCGCGCCGAACCGGCTCACCGCCGCGGCGACGCCGTACAGGCCGCCGGCCACGGGCACGCCGACCGCAGCGGCGCCGACCATGGGCACTTCGACGGCGGGCACGCCGGCCACGCGATGGGGCCCGGTCCCCTCGGGCGCGTCGACCAGGCAGGCGGCGACCACCGCAAGGCCGTGGTATGTGTCCCGGCGCAGCACGGTGACCAGGCGAGCCACCGCCGCCGCATGGCCCACCGCGACGACTCGCCGTACGCACCAGCCCCGGACGCGCTGTCGGTGCAGGCGCTTGCGGAGCAGGTACCTGACCGTCAGGTCCATGACGGCCAGGCACGGCAGGGCGATCGTCACGTAGCCGCGGGCCAGGTCGAGCTTGGCCACGTAGGAGATAACGGCCACTCCCGCGGTCAGGTTGACCGCCGCGCTGAGGATCCGGCGGAACTCATCGGAGCCGAGCCCGATGAACCGGGTGTCGTACCCGCCGGCCAGCAGCACCGACAGCCACCATAGGACGGGCAGCCCGAAGGTGAGGCTCAGGTAGGTGGTCGGCAGGTAGGCCGGAGCCCCGAAACGCACCCTGGCCGCCACCGCGCCGGCCGCCAGGGCGCACGTCCAGTCGGCCAGGGCAGCCTGGCGACGGTAGGCGCTCGTCCACGTCCTCGTGCCCGAGATGGCGGCATTTCTGTCGGTCGGTATGCGGCTGCCGGTCTCGACCGCACTTTCGGTTACGCTCATGCCGCGAACCGCTCCCCAGCGTCCTGATCCCGCCAGCCAGCTATATGCCGCAGAACGCGCAAGGCTCGCTCAATCAACGCAATGGTTCCTCTCGAACCTAAGCCGATGTGTCCGTTATCGTCAGGAAATCACGTAAAGCAGCGTGATTTAATCTGCCGTCTACACATATGATTCCCGGCGTTAGTCCCCCCGGTGCCGGGCATGGCAAACACTAGCAAACCCGTGGCGCCCCACTACCCGCAGGGGTGATTTTGGCCTCGTCTTCTCCGGGCAAAGCGGATACCCTCACGGCTGGATGTATATCGCGCCACTGGCATAGGGTGTCCGTAGAATCCAGAAGGAGGCTGAAGAATGTTCTCTGCTAGGTCGGCGGCCATTGATGCCGACGACCCGTGGCCCGGACCTGCCGCGGGCAAGAATGCCGCAGTAGAGGCCTTTAAGCACTATGCCGCATTTACGGCTCACGTCACTTGTGCGGCTTTCCTGGCCACGGGCGGGTGAGCGGCGCCGGCGGCCCGAGGCATCGGTCCCGCGCCCGTTTTCGTGCGACGGGGCGACGGCACAGACGGCCCGCGGGCGGCTCCGGGCCGACCGAGAAAACCACGCTGGCGGCCACGGCAGCCAAGGCCCTGGGCTGGACCTTCATCAGCACCGCGCTGAGCAAGCTGGGCACGATCGGGATCGGGATCGTGCTGGCCAGGATGCTCGGCCCGCACGCGTTCGGCACCTACGCCGTCGCGTGGGTCGCCCTGCTGGCCATGCTGAGCCTCAACGACCTGTCGGTGAGCCTGGCCATCGTCCGCTGGCCGGGTGATCCGGCCGAGATCGCGCCGACGGTGACGACCCTCGCCGTGACCGGCAGCCTCGCCATGTATGCCGTCTGCTTCTTCGGCGCGCCCGCGTACGCTTCGGCGATGGGAGCGCCGGCGGCCACCGCCGTGGTCCGCGTCCTGACGCTCAGCGTCGTGCTCGACGGGCTGGTCTGCACGCCGGTCGGGCTGCTGGACCGGAGCTTCCGCCAGGACCGCAGGATGATCGCGGACCAGGTCAACGGCTGGCTCGGCGCCCTGGTATCCATCGCCCTGGCCTGGGCCGGGCTGGGCGCGATGAGCCTGGCCGTGGGCCGGATCACCGGCGCGGTGGCGGCCGCGGTCTTGTACATAGCGTTCTCGCCCGAGCCGCTCCGGTTCGGCTTCGACCGGACCAGGGCCCGGGCGCTGCTGAAGTACGGGACGCCGCTGGCCGGGTCGACGGTCGTGGTGTTCGCCGTCACCAACGTGGACCAGCTCGTGGTGGGCCACGTGCTCGGGGCCACTGCCCTCGGCTTCTACGTGCTCGCGCTGAACCTCGCCACCTGGCCGGTCACCATGTTCTCGCTGCCGGTCCGCAATGTCGCGCCGGCCGCGTTCTCGCGCCTTCAGCATGATCATCAGGCCATGCGCACGGCCTTCGTGTCGGCGGCAGCCCTGCTCTGCGCCGTGGCCCTGCCCATCTGCCTGGTCATCGGGGGGTCGGCCAAGCCGCTGATCATGTTCGCCTACGGCGCGCGCTGGCTACCTGCCTCCCGGGTACTGCTGTGGCTGTCCGTGCTCGCCGCGCTGACGATCTTCTTCCAGCTGACCTACGACTACTTCGTGGTGCTGGCCAGGACCCGCGTCGTGTTCACCGTCCAGCTTGGCTGGCTCCTGGCGCTGCTCCCCGCGCTCGTCGTCGGCGCGCACTTCGACGGAATCGTGGGCGTCGGCATGGCCGAGGCCGCGGTCGCCGGCGGCGTGATCCTGCCGTGGTATCTGCACGAGCTGAAGGGGGCGGGCATCCTGCGGCGCGTGCTGGGCGCTCGCCTGTGGCTTCCGCTGGCCGGGGCCGCGGCAGCGGGCCTGGCCGCGGCGGGCGCGGCACGGATGTTCCCGAACGACCTGGTCGCGCTCGCGGTCAGCGGCGTGGCGGGGCTGGCCGTCGTCGGCCTGCTCGTCTTCCGGATGCGGGCCCCGCTCATGCAACTGCGGCGGGGGCGCCGTTGGGCGGGCGTCCCGGTCGCCTCGAAGGTCTCGGCCGTCCCAAGCAACACCCCAGTGCCCGCAGTGGTCCCGGATGCCGTGGCGGTCGGGCCCGGTCTCCGGCACGCCGCGAGGGGCACTGACGTCCCGGGTCCGCCAGTAGCCAGGGCCGAGACGCCCGGTTTAACAGATCGCCCGCCTGATGAGGCCTACTGGTCGGCTCTGCCGCCCTGGCCTGCGTCCCTGGACGCGACGGGACCGCTGCCCATCTTCGACTCCGTCGTCCGACGGTGGTACCCGCCGCAGTGACCAGGCGGTACCGGCAGCAATCAGGCATTCCGCTGTGCAGGCAGTATTTTATGCCGGATAGCTGATATGCCGCGTGTGGATAGATTCCGCATTATAGGGGGCAATAGGCCTGACCGAATATCCGGGTAAACGTCTACATATTCCGGACTATGTTCCCTGTCGTCACGGAAATAAATTCCTCCTGCATTACCAATTGCTGGCTGCGGCCGCCGTCGTCGTGCATAATCCTTTGAGTGACAACAGTCGTGATTCCCGCGCATAATGAAGGTCCAGTAATCCGGCGTCTTCTCGAAAAGCTCACAAACGGCGCCGACCCGGGCGAGATGGACATAATAGTCGTTGCCAACGGTTGCACAGATGACACCGTCGAGGTCGCGGCCTCATTCGGGCCGGCCGTCCGGGTCCTGACCCTTCCCGTCGCCTCCAAGCATGAGGCGCTGACCGCTGGAGACCGGGCTGCCGAAGGCTTTCCGCGCATTTATGTCGATGCAGATGTCGAGTTGCGGGTAGGAGATGTCCGGGCCCTGGCGGCGGCGCTGGGCCAGCCGGGAGTGCTGGCCGCCGCGCCGCAGCGGGAACTGGCCATGACCGAACGGCCGTGGCAGGTGCGCTGGTACTACGACGTCTGGGCGCTGCTGCCAGGGGCCCAGCGCGGATTGTGGGGCCGGGGAGTCATCGCCGTGAACGAGGCCGGGCACGCGCGCCTGGCCGGCCTGCCGGCGCTTCAGGCCGACGATCTTGCCGCATCGCTGATGTTCAAACCGCATGAGACGGCGCTCGTGCCCGGCGCCCACGTCATCATTCACCCGCCGAGGACGTTCGCCGGCCTGCTGCGCCGCAGAGCCCGCTCGGTGACCGGGGGCGCGCAGATCGACCGCGCGCCGGGTCTGGACGGCTCGGCTGACCGTACGCAGATATCCGACCTGACCGCCATCGTCCGGCGTCGGCCCGCCATGCTGCTGCGGGTCGGGTTCTTCCTGTCGGTGGCCGTCTTCGCTCGGCTCAGGGCCAGCCGCAGCCTCGTTCATCACGATTACCAGACCTGGCTGCGTGATGAGAGCAGCCGCGTCCCCTCCGCCACGGCGCCCGCCCGGCCGGCCGCGCCGGCGTCCGGGGCCGTTCCCGCGGTCCCGGCTCCCGCGGTCCCGGCTCCCGCGGTCCCGGCTCCCGCGGTCCCCGTCCCCTCGGTCTCCGTTCCCGAGGTCTCGGTTCCCGCGGTCCCCGTTCCCGCCGTGCCCCGTCAGCTAGACCGCCGGGACAATGTCCCGCACAACGGGTAACTCGCCGGTGTCCGTCAACTCGTCGGTGTCGATCGTCTGCGTGTATAGCGACCCCGCGGTCCGCCGGGAGTGTCTTGACCGGTCGGTCCTGCCGTATAGTCGCGACGCCGCCGACGTGGAGTACCTGCCCGTCGACAACGTGGACGGACGCTATCGGAGTGCCGGCGCCGCGCTGAACCACGGAGCCTCGCTGGCCCGAAACGACGTGGTCGTATTCGTTCACCAAGACGTGTTCCTGCACTCGGTGACGGCGGTGATCCGGGCCGCGGGCCAGATGCAGCTCGGCGGTTTCGGCGTGCTGGGTGCGGTGGGCGTCAGCCGCGACGGCCGGATAGCCGGGCTGATCAGGGACCGGGCCGTACTCCTAGGAGCGCCCGTCCAGCAGCCCGCCGACGTGGACAGCGTCGACGAGTTGCTCTTCATGGTGCCCCGCTCACTGGTGCTCCGCCATCCGTTGACGGAGTCGCCGGACATGGCCTGGCATGCGTACGCGGTCGAGTACGGCCTGCGGGTCCGCAGGCTCGGACTGCGCGTAGGGGTCACCGACATACCGCTGACGCACAACAGCCTGACCACCAATCTGGCCAGGCTTGACGTCGCTCACGCCGCCGTCGCGGCCCTCTACCCGGAGATGCTCCCCGTTCGGACCACATGCGGGGTCGTCGGGAGGCAGGCGGCCAAGCGCTCGGCCGCCGGCTTGCTCGGGTCCCAGCGCTGGCGTTACTCATGGCTGCGGGAATCGCTCACGGTGCGAAGAGCCCGCCGGATGACCGCAGCGCCGATCGTCCTCGCCGACATCCGCCGCGACGTCGATAACGTCATCGAGCACGCGCCGGACCGGCGGCTTCGCATCGTCAACTGCCCCGGCCAGGCGCGGTTCATGGATGCCGATGGAGGACCGCTGGAACTGACGCGCCGTAACGGAAGGGTGGTCGTCGACACCCGGGAAATCTCGCATGTACCGGAGATCCTCGCGGCCGGCCCTTCGGGCTCGTGGTTCCTGCTGACTAATATCCCGCAAGAGGATCTAGGGGACATCGGCGCGCGGTGGCGGTCGAACCGGCAGGTGGTTGGCTTTCATACCGGTATAGGATTCTGGATCCTGCTAGGGGCCGCGGCCGCCGACCTCCCGCCGCACTGGCGCTCCAAGCGCTCCGTCCCGCTGGGGATGCGGCGCCCTATGCCCGAACCCGCATCCGGCCTGAACACCGCAAAGCGAATGCATATGCTGGACAACGGAACAAAGGAGCTGAGCGGATGACAGCGCTCAGCATAGAGATCCCCTTGGTCCGCGTTGCCGAGAAATCTTCGGTTTCATTCGCGGTGCGCATCCTGCAAGTCTTCTCAGTCGCCCTGATGGTGCTTCCTGGCTATTATGTCGTCAACGCTGTCGGGGCTACTGGCTCTGCGGCTGCGCTCGTCTCGTACTTCATGTTCGCCGTATGGCTCGCGGCAACCTTGTTCGGCCACCACAATCCGTTCGCCTACCACTACAAAGTTCGGATCTGCTTGGCCTGGTTGTGGATCGTCTCGCTCAGTTCCTACCTGCTGATGAACCGGACCTTGCTGAGCAGTCTTCAGCTAGCGGCCGCCGACCGTTGGCTCATGCAGCTCGTGGGAATATCCGGCATCGTATTTATGGCAGCGGAAGGCCTGCACACGCTTGAGGACATTCGACGCGTGCTGCGCGCGCTGACCTGGGGCGGAGCGTTTTGCGGTGTGGTGGCCGCTTTGCAATTTAAACCGGGCATAAACCTGGCGAATTACCTGAAGCTGCCCGGCTTCGCGCTGAACCCTAGTATTTCCTCGACGGCGGCCATCGTCCAGCGCGGCGGCGACAATCGGGTGCCAGGTACTGCGACCGACCCCATAGAACTGGGCGTGGTCGCGGGCATGCTGCTAGTTCTCGCCGTGTACCTGATGATGCATGACACGAGCCGACCGAAATGGTCGCGCCTGATTCCGATTCTGTGCATCGCGGTCGCCGTCGTCGCCTCGGTGTCTCGGTCTGGTGTCCTCGCCGCGGCAATAGGGAGTGGTGTGCTGATCGCCACCCTGCCGCCGGTACGCCGACTAAAGGGACTGGTTGCCATTCCGGTCGCCCTGGCAGCTGCTTTCGTGGGTTCCCAGGGTCTGCTCGGCATTTTCCGCGACTACTTTCTTGCCGGCAATAGCGACCCATCGATCAAGCACCGTACGAATAACTACCCATATGTAGAAGAACTGGTCCGTCAGGCGCCATGGCTTGGTCAGGGCGGGGGCACATACATCCCCGTCACCTTGGCGTCTAGTGTGCATGTCCTGGATAACCAGTACCTCACCACGGCAATCGAGCTTGGCTTGCTTGGCACGGCGGCGCTCTTTTTCTACCTCTCCTGGCCGGCTGTCGTCGCACTTGTAGCACGGCAGCACACTACCAACCCTGAGTTGCGGGATCTCTGCGCGGCACTGGCCGGCGCCGATTTGGCGGCCATGGTTTGTGCCGCCACATTCGACGGGTTCTCCTTTCCGATGTTCTTCAACCTTCAGCCGTTGATCGTGGGACTTATCGGCGCGGCATGGATGATAGCGGAAAAAGAAAAGGGCAATAATATAATGGCACACGAGAGCGGAGGCAACTGATGGACTTGTTTGCCATTGGCGGGTCCTTGTGGCGGCACAAGCTGGTGACCATACCGGTGATCTTGCTGACGTTCCTCGGAATGTACTACGTAATCGCCGTCAGGCCACCCACATACCAGTCGAAGGCGGACATTCTCCTGACCAATCCGCCGGGCCCTCCCACCAGCGCGCAGATAGCCGCGGATCCCAGCTTGGCTCGCGTTAACGCGTACAACCCATTCGTCAGCCTGGAGAACCTGGTTCAGGTCGCTGACGTGCTGATCGAGATGGTCAGCTCTCCGGCCGCCAGGGCGGCACTCGTACAGGCGGGGGCGAACCCTCAGTACCAGCTCGCATTGGACGCTTCCCTGGAAACTCCTCCCGGGATCGAAGTGACCGGAGTGGCTCCCACGGCCCGGGGCGCGCTGCAGAGCGCACAGCTGGTGGCCGACGTCGTTTCGCAAGATCTCTACCAAATTCAGGCGAAAAAGAACGTCGAGAAGGTCTACATGATCACCTCGATCGAATTCGTCAAGCCAACGGCCGCTACGACCGTGTTGTCCGGGAAACTCCGGACGCTGATCGAGGTCCTCGCACTCGGGTTTATCCTCCTCTTGGTGGGTGTGTCAGTATCCCAGGCATTTGAGCAGCGGAGGAACATTAGGCATCGTCGCGGCAGAGGCTCCGCTTCTCTTACTGGCGAGTACTACGATCCGAAAGGCAGGCCGGCCGCTAGCATGGACAATCAACCTCAGCCTGCCGCAGCGCATATGAGTGATTCGCGCTCAGCGAGTTCTGGCGCAGGACCGAAGTTCAGTGAGCGCGCGGCGACGCCGTCGGGGAATCGAGGTGGACGGACATAGCCGTACACCTCGCGATCACGACGCCAAGTCACGCGGCTGAATTAATGGGTGCCGCGAAACGCCTAGGTCGGCCAGGCCGCGCATCAGTACCCGATCTTCTGGTCAAGGTATCGATCAACCCGCCCGCTCCGGGACAATTTGTGCTGCAGCCGCAACAGGCTTGGCGCAGTTCATGGGCAAGCCGCTGGAAGGTTTACGATGGTTAGCCGGACAATAATCGGCCTGAACACTGCGATACATGATGTGGTAATCGAGTTGCTCGCCGGCGAGCGCCGGGGTCCGTTGGCGGACTTGGGTGCCGGTGACGGCACGCTCGCTGAGCGTTTGCGTAAAGAAGGGTTTGATGTCACCGCGGTCGACGCGATGACCGATGACTTCCGCCCGGTTGGCATCGAGACGAAGATAGCCAATCTCAACGAAGGGCTTCCGTTCGCTGATGGTCAGTGCCAGGCGGTCGTCAGTACCGAGGTGATCGAGCACCTGGAGAACCCGTGGTTCTTCATGCGGGAACTTTACCGAATAACTGAACCTGGCGGTGTGGTCATTATCAGCACACCGAACCTGTCCAACGTGTACGTTCGAGCCTGGTATGCCCTGACCGGGCGCCTCTATAACTTCCTTGATTCTGCTTACCAGAACATCGGCCACATAACGCCGGTTTACCTGTGGAACCTGAAGCGTATGGCCGAGGACAAGTTCGACGTCGAAACTGTCACAGTCAACGCCAGCCCAATCCCGAAGACGCGGTTCCGGCTGCCAACCAAGTCCCGGATGTTCGGACAGTGCGTCGTCGTCAAGCTGCGGCGTCGTCCTAGCGCTGCCCAAGCCGCACCGCGGGTATGGGTCCACTCGCGGATCGTCCGATCAGATATGGACCGGAGTTCTCAGTAGTGGCCACTAGGGACCGGCTGCGGTGACTGAAACAGATCAGCGAGACTACGTTGATTGCGCGGTCATCATCGTCACCTATAACAGCGGGCGTGACATCGCTGCCCTCCTGGACTCCGTGCTCGCCGCGGCCACCGAGCTTACGTTGCGAATCATCGTCGTGGACAACGGCTCGGTCGATGACACCGTCGAACGAGCGCGTGATCACCCGGAAGTGATGTGCGTCGAAACCGGTGCGAACCTCGGGTATGCGGGGGGGATAAACGTTGGCCGCCGCTACGCCGGGCCGTGCGGGGCGCTGGGCATACTCAACCCCGACCTGGTCCTCGAGCCAGGTGCCCTGCATGGGATGTTTACCGCCCTTGACGACCCGGCGGTGGGCATGGTGGTGCCGGCGATCCTCGACTTTGAAGGGCACCGCGAGCCATCGTTGCGCCGAGAGCCGACCTTGGCCAGCGAGATCGGAGACGCGCTGTTCGGAGACCACTTCAAGAGCCGCCCCGGCTGGATGAGCGATGTCGTGCGCGACGAGCGCGAGTATGGCTACCGGCACGCGGTCGACTGGGCGAGCGGGGCGGCGATGCTCATATCCGCGGCCTGCGATCGCGCCGTCGGCGCGTGGGACGAGCGCTTCTTCCTTTACATGGAAGAGGTGGATTACGCAGCCCGGGTTCGGGCCGCTGGCCTGCGCGTGGAGTACGTGCCACAGGCGCGAGCCCGGCACCGTGGCGCGGGGTCCGGTCGATCCCCCATGCTCCTCGCCCTGATGGCGGTCAACCGTATCCGGTACTTCGAAAAATACGGCAGGCCGAATCGGGCCTTGCGTGCTCTTGTGCTGCTGAACCAATTTCTCAGGATGGCCAACCCCAGTCACCGCGCCGCGATGCTGGCCGTTTCGCGGCGATCCAGCTGGCAGCCGCTGATCGCGGAGCTGAAGGCGCGTTCCGCGGGGGCTGATGCCGCCTCGTCGCCGGTGAAGCTACCCTAAGGGAGAACAGTAACGCTATGACCTTTGCGCTGCTCACACCGACTTATCGGAACGACCTTCCGCTTTTTGCGGACCTGCATCAGTCGGTCCTGCTTCACACGGATGAGTCCGTCAAGCACTACGTGGTGGTTCCGAGTGGCGATGTCGACCTCTTTGCGGCAATGGCTGGGCCGAGGTGCATAATAGTTCCTGAGGAATCCTTGTACTCGGCGCGCTACCGGAGCGTGAGCGTCGTCAACCACATGCTCCGGCCTATACCGCGCGTTCCATCGCACGCAAGGGTTGCTGCGATTAATACCAGGCGCCCGCTTCGCCCCATCCGTGGCTGGATGATGCAGCAAGCGCTCAAGATGGAGCTCTCGCGCCAACTTAACGTCGACATGGTTCTGTTGATTGACTCTGACGTAGAACTCGTGCGGCCGCTGAATGAAGCGATGTTGCGCCGAGGCGGACGTGCGATGCTTTATCGGCGGCCGGGAGCGGTAGACATTAACCTACCGCACCACATGCAGTGGCACACAGTTGCCAGACGGCTGCTCGGGCTCCCCCCCGCACAGTTCCCCGCTCCTGACTATATAACCTCATTTTGCGTCTGGGAACCAGATGTCCTCCGGGCTATGCTCACGCGAATTGAGCAGGTGACGGGCCAGCCTTGGATGGATGCGGTAACTGGGCAGCGAACCTTCTCCGAGTGGACCCTATACGGGGTGTTCGCGGAGGAAGTAATGAAGTACGAAGCGGAAGCGCTGACAGAATCATCCCTATGCCACAGCTATTGGGGCACTGTCCCGCTGACCAGCGAGAGCGCCGCTGACTTTCTATCTGGCATAAGCCCGAATGACGTGGCCATCTTGATCCAGTCCAAGACTCAGACCCCTCGAATGGTGCGACGCGCGGCGATAGGAGCCCTTCAGTCCAACCCGGATTGCCCTCGCGCGGCCGAGGTCACCGTGGAGGATGCTCGTTGACCGAATGCCCACCCTAACACCAGCTCGCCGATCCCGTGGCCGTCGACGGTCCCTTAACTCTGTTGCAGCTGGTGCAGATAGCGCTCGATGAGTTCGCGGTGCTCGTCGTCGGTGGTGATGGCTAGGACCTCTTGGATGTACGGGATGGCGATCTTCGCCTGGAGCCTGCTCAGGAAGGCCGCTGATACCATCCGCACCGTGGAATCCTCGTCCCTGAGCGCGCCGAGCAGGTCCCGGATCACCAGGGTTCTCAAGGATGAATCCTGCATGGCCAGCTTGTACAGCGCGATCACCGCGGACAGGCGGACCTTGTAAGCCGGATAGGTGAGCTCCTCCCGCACCTGCCGGTAGTCCCGGACCAGGCTGGACGCGCCTTTCTCAGCGGTCTTCTCGTCAAAGAGAGGTACCGAGAACGTGAGCGAATATTCAGGGTCGTTGTCGCTCGAGGGGTCGCGGGGCCCGGTCGGGCTTTCCCGGGTCTGGTAGTTCTGATGGCTGATTCCAACGCTGAAGACGCTCATGCTGCCTTCGTTGTAGTCCTCCACCTGATACTTGTCGTGGGTGTAGAGAATGGTGATATTTCCGTAGACGAGGGGAAAGGCCTTGCTGTTCTCCAGGATCTCCGCTGTTCTGTTCTTCAAGCGGCTATTGATCTCTGGCAGCAGGCCCTGGATATCATTGTTGAACAGACTTATCTGCTTTTCGGCGTGCCACTTGTTGAGGTAGTAGCTTACCGCGGCCAACAAGAGGTTCACGCCGATCTCGGCGACGACCGTTTTGAGCGCGAGATCGCCCACGGCACCGACGCCAGGAACCTCGACCGTGGGGGTGACCTCAGGACCCGGTTCCACCTCGGGGGTGACCGCAGGACCCGGTTCCGGCGCGGTGCCGGATGGTGCTCTTTCTGACGTGGGCGCCGGGCCCTCACCAGGTGCGGCTGGGGCTGGTACCGAGGGCGGTGTGGTGGGCGGTGTCATGGCGGGAACCGCGGCGCGCTGATCGAGGATGTGGATGAGGTCGTCGCTTCCGGGCAGCCGCCCGTCGATCTGCCAGCGCACATCTTCTACCACGCGGATGGATACGCCCTCGTGCTCGCCGACGATGCGGCAGTCCGCCTCGAAGTCGAAGAACACGTCCCCGCCCTCAACCCGCATGTAGGCGCGGGATATGCGAACGACATTCTCGACCGCGGCGGTCTGGCTGACGTTGAAGTTCCTCGGCGCGTACGCGATGCCTATCTCACCGCCCGTGGCGTCGGGTCCGGCCAGGTGCCAGCGGTCCATTCCGGGCAGCCCGACCTCGCCGGGGCCGGGCCAGTTAGCCTCGTAACCGCTACGGGGGAGGGGATCCCCGACCTTTCCCCAGGCCCGCATGCGCACTCGCCCGCCGGGCAGCGTGATCTCCTCGTAGTGAATGACCGCCGCCGTGCCCGGGGCCACCGGGGCCGCCGGGGCCACCGGAGGCGACGGCTGCCGAGCCAGCACGGCGCGGCCGGACCGGTCGTACTGGACCACATGCGCCAGCTCATGGGCGAGCAGGCGCCGGTCCGCGCCGCCGGTGACCGCCTCTCCCGAGCCCAGCACGATGTCGTGCCCGACCGTGTAGGCACGGGCCCGCCTGCGCTGCGCCATGGACGAGGCCTCATCCCCGCTGTGCACGCGCACCCTGCTGAAGTCATGCCCGAACGACGACTCCATCTCGGCCAGCACCGTCGGCTCCAGCGGGCGCCCGCCGGCAGCCGGGACCGCCACCGCGCTCGCCGCAGGGCCAGCCCTCCAGCCTTGACTAGGCCTGAGCGCTGGCCGCCGCGATGCCGGCGTGGCCATCGCCCGGTTCGCGAGCGCGTCCGCTGCGCGCTCCGCCGCGTCACCTGGCCGGGTCACGGGCAGCCGGTTCGTCCCCCTGGCCAGCGGCTGCTCGGCGGGGCCGGGGGATGAACGTGCCGGGCGAGGTGCGTACGCGAAGGACACTGGCATAAGTGTTACATGGCGAGGACGGTCCCGTCATGGGTGCCGCGAACCGATTGCCGGAAGCGCCGTTCGGCCCGAGCCCGGCCCGCGCCATCAGCAGACACGCCGGACACAACATACGTTGTTACGACACCGCAGCCTCACTTCACGACTTTGCCGTGTCCCTGGGCGTAATGCCCGGGCCGGAAGGCCCGGGCGGGGCCGAAAAAGGGGCCGAAGGGCCCGGGCGGGAAAGGAAAAGGGGCCAAAGGGCCCGGGCCGAAATACCCTGGTCCAAAGGGACGGGGGAAAATGCCTCCCTTTAGACAGGGGAATTCTCCTCTGACGGGCGGGAAAAATATCGGCGATAGTGGTCATGACAGCTAAGCAGGAAAATGAGAAAGGCAATTTCATGACCGCCAAGCGAAACGACGGCACCGATTTCCCCACCGGGCGGGAGCCGCTCACCTCGCCCGCCCTGGGCGCATACGGCGCCCACGCGTTCATGGGCCGCCGACGGCAGCTGTTCGTACTCGGTGTCGCGGTGCTCGCCGTGGTGGGTCTCCTCGCCTGGGTCGTCTCTGGGGGCCGGGCCCACGCCTCGGCGGTAAACTGCGCGGCCACGCCCAGCACCTGCGGGTACCCGGACGCGACGAACACCGGCGTGCCGAGCGGAACGACCCTGAGTTTGGTTCCGAGCCAGGTGTCCAGCGGGCCGGGCTGGTACTACAACGCCACGGGTAGCGACGTGATCGTGAACGTGAACGGGACGGTGCTCAGCGGCCTGTCCATCCCCTATGACGTGGTAGTCGACGCGTCTAACGTGACGGTGAAGGATGACCAGATCGTCGTGGCCGGCGGGGTTTACGCCATCGGCCTCACGCACACCGCGGGCGTCACGATCGAGAATTCTACGATCAGCGGCTCGAACGCCACCACCGGCCGCGTCAACGAGGCGATCGTCGATGTCTACGGCGACTCGACCGGAATGGTCGTCGAAGACAACAACATCTCCTCCTTCAGGATTGGCATCCAGATGTCAACTGGGCTGATAGAGGGCAATTACATTCATGCCCCCGGGTTCATCTCCGGAGATCACACTAATGGCATAGTGGCCATCGGGACAACCCAGCCGATGACCATCGAGGACAACACGGTCTTCAACAATCTCGGGCAGACCGACGCGATCACCCTCGACGCCGGAGTGGCAGGCGCGCCCGTGTCCAACAGGACCGTCGAGGGCAACTTCCTCGCCGGGGGCGACTACGACATCTACGGCGGCAACGCCTCGGGCAGCATTACTTCCAACATCCTCATCGAGGGCAACCGGTTCGGCCAGCAGTACGGCTCCCTGAGCGGGACGTTCGGCGCCGTCGCCTACTACACCCCCAGCGGGACGGGCAACGTCTGGTCGAACAACTTCTGGGACACCACCGCGCAGGCCGTTGCCGGGTAACCCTGACCCCGCCACGGTGCGGCACCCCGGCGTCGCCGGCTCGCGGACTGCGGGCTGGCGACGTCGGCGTTGCCACGCCCGCCCTATCTCGCCGATTCCGTCAAGTCTGGCGACTACTATTGGTAGCGTTTATGTGACACAATGCAGTCGGCGCTCTCGGCGCATCCCGGCTGCTTGTCGGCGGACGTGAGGCACCGTCGGCGGGCGGACCGGCCGCCGGCGGAAACGAGGTCCCGTTGAAGGCACGCATGCTCGCTCCCGTGGTGGCCCTGGCCGTGATCGTTTCCGGTGGCACCGGGGCGGGCCTGGCCCTGGTCTCGGCGCACAAATCGCTCCCGTCCGGGGCACCCCCGTCTGCGGCACTCCCATCCGGGGAACTCCCATCCGGGGTCGGGCCGACCGAGATCGGGGCGTCCGGGGCCGGGCAGGGCCTGGGCGACTGCAGCACGGTCCCGCACGCGTGCGGCTTCCCTGATGGGACCAACACCGGCGTGCCGCGCGGGACGGTCCTGCGGTCGGTCCCCGGGCAGGTGTCCAGCGGCCCGGGCTGGCATTACAGCGCCACGGGTAACGACGTGATCGTGAACGCGAACGGGGCGGTGCTCAGCGACCTGTCCATCCCCTACGACGTGGTAATCGACGCGTCTGACGTGACGGTGCGGGATGTAAGGGTCGTAACTGGCGGGGCCTTCGGCATCAGCCTCAGGCACACCACGGGCGTAACGATCGAGGACTCCACGATCAGCGGCCGGAACCTGACCAGCGGCCGGGTCGACTCGGCGGTCACCGATGTCTACAGCGACTCAACCGGGATCGTGATCAAGAGCAATAATATCTCGCAATTCAGGATAGGCGTGCAGATATCGACCGGGCTGATAGCCGACAACTACATTCACGACCCCGGCTACATTCCCGGTGATCACACCGATGGGATCCTGGCCGCCGGGTCCGCCAAGCCGCTGACGATCGACGGTAATACGATCTTCAACAATCTGGGGCAGACCGACGACATAACCCTCGACGCGTCGAGTTCAGGGCACGCCGTGGCCAACAAGATTGTGGTGGATAACCTGCTCGCGGGAGGCGACTACTCCATCTACGGCGGCACCGCCCACAATGACCCCACGTCGAACATCATCATCGAGGATAACGGGTTCGGCCAGCTCTACTACCCGCGGGGCGGCCATTTCGGTCCCGTCGCCTACTTCGACCCAACCGGGTCGGGGAACGTCTGGTCGGGGAACGTCTGGCTGGGGACCGGCCTGCGCGGCCCGGCTGCCGAGCGGCCGGGCACCATGGTGGCCGGATAGCGCTGCGCCCGACCGGCGCCGCCTCGACGCGCTTCGCGTCCCTGGCATTGTATGAAATACCTCTCTATATCGGGAGTCATGGTTGCCGGAGGCCGATGAAAAGACAGCGGCGGTTTCCGGAAACGGGCACACGGAGTCACCCGTCTGCTACATAATCCACCGTATGGCAGATGACGTATCCCTGAAGTACGGCGTCTATGAACGACCCGAGTTGCCCCCATTTATTCCGAAAGCAGCTCGTTCCCTGCTGGATGTGGGCTGCGGAGCGGGTGGATTCGGTCGCTATTTGCGGCGACTGCGGCCCGAAATGGAGCTGTGGGCGGTCGAGCCTGACCCGGTATCGGCCCAGGCAGCAGAGAGTGCTTTCGACCGCGTTATAGTGGGCAACTTCCCGGATAGCAGAATTCCTGATGCTCGATTCGACGTAGTGCTCTGTGCTGATGTCCTGGAGCATATGGTTGAGCCAGAAAAGGCACTGCTCGCGGCAGCCTCGGCGCTGCGGGCGGGCGGAATAATGATCGCTTCGATCCCTAACGTCAGACACTGGCGTTACGTCGTATGGCCACTGATACGGCATGGCGCGTGGACGTACACTGAGCTGGGGATCCTTGACCGCACGCACTTGCGGTTTTTTACCCGCCGCTCAATCCACGATTTCTTTTCTGCTAACTCCTGGATCGTGGAGTCCATGACGGGAATGAAGCTCCACGGTCGTTCGGACAGACTGATATCAGCAGTTTCCGCGCGCCGCCTCGATGATTTCCTCTTTCCTCAGTATATTGTGGTTGCCCGGCCGAAATAGTACCCAGGTCGGTAAATCGGCGAGGATAGCGGCCCATCATCCGTGCCCACGACAGGTGAGGTGGCAGTGCTCGGGTCTCACGCACCCTCCGGCCCGCCGGAGGAAGCGCTCGATTCGGACGAGACGCTTGGTATCGACGGGGCGTGGGTCTACACCCCGCGAATTCACGCAGACGGACGGGGTAGCTTCCTCGAGTGGTTCCAGGGCGGCGATTTCCAGTCCCGCGCCGGGTACCGTCTGGAGGTCGCGCAGGCCAACTGTTCGGTGTCCAGGCGCGGGGTCATCCGGGGCATTCATTTCGCTGACGTGCCACCCGGCCAGGCAAAGTACGTGACCTGCGTCAGCGGCACGGTCATCGACGTGGTCGTCGACCTGCGGGCCGGATCACCCAGCTTCGGCCGGTGGGCCGCCGTCCAGCTCGACGACCGGGCCAGGCGCGCCGTCTTCCTCAGCGAGGGACTCGGGCATGCCTTCACCGCGCGCAGCGAGGAAGCCACCGTGATGTACCTGTGCTCCACCTCATACGACCCCGCCCGCGAGCACGGCATTCATCCGCTCGACCCCGAGCTCGCCATCGCCTGGCCCAGCGACGTCGAGCCGACCCTGTCGGGCAAGGACGCGGGCGCCCCGTCGCTGGCGCAGGCGCGCGCCGCCGGGCTACTCCCCGACTACGCCGACTGCCTGGCGCGCGCCGACTGCCTGGCGCGCGCCGCGCGGCTGCGCGGCTCGTGAGCCCCGGCCGCGGCGGCGAGTTCTGGCCAGGCCCGGCTCAGGGCCGTCCGCCAGTCGCCGATCGGCTCGATCCCGGCCGCGGCATGGCGGTCGTGCCCGAGCACGCTGTAGGCCGGGCGCGGCGCCGGGCGCGGGAAGGCCGCGCTCGTGGTCGCCCGTACCCGGGCCGGGTCGGCGCCGAGCAGCCGAAAGACCTCTACGGCTAGCTCGTGCCAGGTCGCTTCGCCCGAGCTCGTCGTGTGGTAGACGCCAGCCCGGGGCGCCGCGCGGGCCAGCGCGACGATCTGGTCGGCGACATCGACCGCCCAGGTAGGCTGGCCCCGCTGGTCGGCGACGACGTCGACGAACGGCTGCCGGCCTTCCAGGCCGGTCATCGCCCGGATGAAATTGGGCCCGTGTGCCCCGTACAGCCAGGCGGTCCGCACCACGTAGCCGTTCTCGGGAAGGAGTCCCAGGACGGCCTGCTCCCCGGCCAGCTTGGTGCGCCCGTAGGCGGTGCGCGGCGCGGTACGGTCATCCTCCGCGTAGGGAGCAACGCCATCCCCGCCGAACACGTAGTCGGTGGACACGTGCACCAGCCGGGAGCCGCTGGCCGCGCATGCGGCGGCGACGTTCTCCGCGCCCCGCCCGTTGACCAGGAGGGCCTCGTCCTCGCGGGCCTCGGCATCGTCGACGGCGGTCCAGGCCGCGCAGTTGACGACGACGGCAGGCCGGGCGCGCAGGATGAGGGCGTGAACGGCAGCTTCGTCTGTTATATCGAGGTCGGCGCGCCGCAGGCCGGTCACATCCTCGCCCTGGTCGCGCAGGACACCGACCAGGTCCCGGCCGAGCATCCCGCTGGCCCCGGTGACCAGCCACCCCGTCACGGCGCGCCCTGGGCACTGGCCGAGCGGGCCTGCGGCCGCGGGCCGGGCCCGCCGGGCGCCGGCTTGAGCGGCTCCCACCAGGAGCGGTTATCCCGGTACCACTGCACGGTCGCGCGCAGGCCCTCAGGGAACGCCGTGCGGGGGGCATAGCCAAGGGCGCGCAGCGCCGAGTCGTCCAGGCTGTAGCGGCGGTCGTGTCCCCGGCGGTCCTCGACGCGGGTGACCATGTCCCAGCTCGCGCCGAAGCAGTCCAGCAGGGCCTGCGTGAGCTGGATGTTGGTCAGCTCAACGTCACCGCCGATGTGGTAGATGCTCCCGGCCTGGCCGCGCTCGAGGACAAGCTGGATGGCGCGGCAGTGGTCGTCCACGTGGATCCAGCCGCGGACGTTCCCGCCCTCGCCGTAGAGCGGGACCGCCAGATCGTCGAGGAGGTTGGTGGCGAAGAGCGGGATGACTTTCTCGGGGAACTGGTAGGGACCGTAGTTGTTGACGCACCGCGTGACGAGGACATCGAGCCCGTGGGTCCTGAAGTAGGCGCGGGCCATGAGGTCCCCGCCGGCCTTGGCCGCCGCGTACGGCGAGTTGGGCGCCAGCGGCGCGTCCTCGGACCACGAGCCGTGGGCCACACTGCCGTAGACCTCGTCGGTGGAGACCTGGACGACCCGCCGGACCCCCGCGTCCAGGCACGCCTGCAGCAGAACCTGGACGCCGACGACATTGGCCGCGACGAAGTCCGACGCGCCGACGATGGACCGGTCGACGTGGGTCTCGGCGGCGAAGTTGATCACGATGTCGTGATCCCGCGCCACCGCCCCGACCAGCGCGGCGTCGCAGATGTCTCCGCGGATGAACGTGAACCGAGGGTCGTTCGCGACCGCCTGCAGGTTAGCCAGGTTGCCGGCGTAAGTGAGCTTGTCGAGCACGGTCACCCGGGCGTCGGTGAACCCGGGATACGCGCCGGAGATCAGGGCGCGGACGTAATGCGAGCCGATGAACCCGGCTCCGCCGGCTACCAGGATTTTCATGAGCTGATCTGTACCTTGCTGTGATCGCCGAGTACCAGGCGGTGGGCCCGGGGCACGTTCGGCGCGGGGGTCACCTCGACGTCGTGGCCGATCAGCGAGGCCTCGATCCGGCTGACCCCGCTGACGGAGGCCCCGCGCAGCACGATGGAGTACTCGATCTCGCTGTCGACGATCGTGCAGTCCTCGGCGATGGAGGTGAACGGGCCGACGTAGGAACCGTCCAGCCGCGTGCCCGCACCAATGATGGCGGGGCCTACGATGCGCGAGCGGCTGACCTGGGCGCCGTGCTCGATCACGACGCGGCCGATGAGCTCGGTCGCGTCGTCTACCGTGCCGTGCTGGACCGCTTCGGTGCTCTCCAGCACCATGCGGTTGACCTCGAGCATGTCGGTGACGTTGCCGGTGTCCTTCCAGTACCCCGAGATGACCGTGGACCGTACCTTGTGGCCGGTGTCGAGCAGCCACTGCAAGGCCTCGGTGATCTCGAGTTCCCCGCGGCCCGACGGGCTGAGCTGGCGCACGGCCTCGTGCACGGCGGGGGTGAAGATGTAGACGCCGACCAGCGCGAGATCGCTCTTCGGGGACTGGGGCTTCTCCACCAAGCCGACCACCTCGCCGACCTCGTCGAGTTCGGCGACGCCGAACTGGCGCGGATCCGGCACCGTGGTCAGCATGATCTGCGCGTCGGGCCGACGCGACCTGAACTCATCAACCAGGGCGGCGATGCCGCCGACGATGAAATTGTCGCCCAGGTACATAACGAAATCGTCGCCGCCCAGGAAGTCACGCGAGATCAGGACCGCGTGGGCCAGCCCGAGCGGGGCTTCCTGCCTGATATAGGTGACATTGAGCCCGAATGCCCGGCCATCGCCGACGGCGCCCTGGATGATTGCAGCGGTCTCGCCCACCACGATCCCGACGTCTGTAATGCCTGCGTCCCGTATTGCCTCAAGGCCATAGAACAAAACTGGCTTATTGGCCACGGGGACCAATTGTTTGGGCAATGTATGCGTAATCGGGCGAAGTCGACTGCCCGATCCCCCTGCTAGCACGAGTGCCTTCATGGTTGAAAAATAGCGTATCCGGGAGCCCGAATGCGCCGCAGTAGCGCTAATAGCGGGCAGGCCGCCGTGGAGCATTCGATGTAATTATCCGTATTTCATAAAATGAGGCTAATAACCGCTTGCCGACGGGCATGCGCACAAACTGCTATTCCGTGATCTGCGGCCGCCGGCGGCGCTAGGCTGCTGTGTCGTGCCGCAGACGCGCCTGGACACTGCTCGGATCCGGGCGGCTCGCCGGGTCATCGACCCGGTTTTTCTCGACACCCCGCTGTACCGCTGCGAGGCGCTGGAGCCTGGCCTGTGCTGCGCGGTGAGCATCAAGCTCGAAACGGCGAACCCGGTCCGCAGCTTCAAGGCCCGCGGCACCGAGGTGGTCGCGAGCCTGCTCGCCGACAATGGCTCGCGAGCCGTGGTGTGCGCCAGCGCGGGCAACCTTGGCCAGGCCCTGGCCTGGTCCGGGCGCGCCCGGGGGCTCGACGTCACCGTCGTGGCGTCCCGCTTCGCGCCTACGGCCAAGCTCGATCGCATCCGCGCACAGGACGCCAGGCTGGAGCTGGTGGACGGCGACTTCGACACGGCTCGCGAGCGGGCGGCGGCCATCGCGCGGCACGACGGCATCCGGTTGGTCGAAGACAGCCTGGACATCGAGACCTGCGAGGGCGCGGCGACCATCGGCCTGGAACTGGTGGACACGGTGCCGTCGTTCGATGCCGTCCTGATTGCGCTGGGCGGCGGGGCGCTGGCCACCGGTGTGGGCCATGTGATGAAGGCCTGGGCGCCCGACGTCGAGGTGATCTGCATCCAGCCGCTGGGCGCACCGGCGATGACATACTCGTGGCGCGAACGGCGCGTCGTCACCACCGACTCGACCAGCACCATCGCTGACGGGGTGGCCGGCCGGCGTCCCATCCCGGCCGTCCTGGACGATCTCCTCCTGGTCGCTGACGACGCCGTCCTGGTTCGGGAGGCCTCGATCATCGCCGGCATGCGGATGCTCCTGGACCACGCTGGCCTCGTCGTCGAACCGTCGGCCGCGCTGGGCATCGCGGCGGTCCTCGAAGACCGTGACCGCTTCGCCGACCGGCACGTGGTCACCATCGTGTGCGGCAGCAACGTCGACCTAGACGCCTATCACCGCTGGGTCGGTGCGGGCTAGACGGCAGGCTGGCATTTTCGCCGCCCTGACTATGGCCTAGTCTATATATAGTAGGAAAAACGTCATCCTGCTCGTGAGTGCACGGTTACGTGCTTGTCTGCCCTGGACCTCGGCGGTTCTTATCCGGCCTTCTGCGAACCGAGGTTGGCATGGCAGCAATTCCTGTTGGAACAGTATCCGCCGCGGAATCCGTGCCGGGTCCGGTCGCCCCGTCGGACCGGATGCTTGAGAAAGCCCTGGCCGGGCTCGATAACCGGGAGCTGCTAGACATCGTCCGGTTGTCGCCGCCAGCCAGCCAGCGGCGGGCGGCGGCGTGCGAGCTGCTGGTCACCCGCTACCAGGGCCTGGTGTGGTCCTGCGTGCGACCGTACCTGCGCAGCCCTGAGCCGGCGGAGGACCTGATGCAGGTGGGGTACGTCGGCTTGCTTTGGGCGATCAGCAATTTCGATCCGGCCGTCGGCTGCAGCCTGGCCACGTACGCGCGGCCGTGCATCAGCGGCGAGCTCAAGCGGCACTTCCGGGACAAGCGCTGGCAGGTCCGTGTCCAGCGCCCCGTGCAGGAGCTGGTCATGGAAGTCCGTGAGGCGACCTGGCGGCTGGCCCAGGAACTGGGCCGTACGCCGGCCGAATCCGACCTGGCCCGGCACCTCGGGGTCAGCGGGGATGAGCTGCGGCAGGCCCAGCGGGCGGAGCTGGCCTTCCAGTCGTACTCGCTGGACGCGCCGCTGGCCGGTGAGCCCTCCATAGGCACCCTGGCCGACTATCTCGGTCAGGAGGATCCCCGGATCGAGCACATGCTCGGCATGCAGGCCATCGCCGCGCACTGGGCCGAGCTGCCCCCGCGTGAGCGGGAGATCCTGCTACTGGACTTTCTTGGCGGCATGACCCAGACACAGATCGGCCAGCGGCTCAGCATCTCCCAGATGCAAGTCTCCCGGCTGCGCGCCCATGCGCTGGGCTACCTGCGCTCGCGCCTGCTCGACCCAGAGGAGTTGAGCGTCGCGCCCGGCGGCAGCCAGACTTTCACCAGTACCTGCGCGTAACCGTCTTCCCGACCCGGCGCAGTGCGTCAAGTTACCGTGCTTCTTCAGCGTAGATCTACAATGTTGACATTGGCATATTCAGGTGATTAGCTGTAGATCTACACATAAACGGGTTGGAGTGCGCCGTGATCGTCATTCCCGGGCTGGCGGCCGACGACGGCCGCGACGACCTGATCAGCCAGCGTGACACCGCCCGCGCCTACACGGTCCTCGACGAACAACAGAACTACACCGCCAGCACGCTCGGCGACGGCGACGCCAGCCCCCCCGCCAGCACGCTCGGCGACGGCGACGCCAGCCCCCGCGCCAGCCGCGATCCCGGCCGGCGCGATCCCCGGCCGGGCAGGCCGCGTCGATTCGCGCGCCGACCCGCCGGGCGGCCAGAAACGCCGCCCGGCCAGGCTGCCGATGCCCCCGCCGCTCAGACCCCCGCCAGCGCGCCCGCGCCCGCGGAATGACCACAGGAACGGACAGTCCCATGAGTATCTCCAAGAAGATCGCGCATAAGGCCGAAGCAGTCAAAGGCGCCTTCAAGAAGACCGCAGGCCGGCTCACCGGCAGCCGGCGCCTGCGCGCCGAAGGCCGCGCTGACCAGACCAAGGCCAACCTCAAGCAGGCCGGGGCCAAGATCAAGGACGCCGTCAAGCGCTAACCCTCACCGCGCGGGGGCCCTCACCGCGGTCGGCCAGCCCACGGTAGTGCCCAAGGCCCAGGTCGGCTCCGGTCCGGGATTCGGTCGTGACTAGTTCGCCGGCCGGCACGTCGTCACCATCGTGTGCGGCAGCAACGTCGACCTAGACGCCTATCACCGCTGGGTCGGTGCGGGCTAGTGCGCTGACCAATAACGTTCACCGGTTTGATCATGCGGCTTTGGGCTTGGGGCGGCCCCAGCGTTGATGCCGTTCGCTGCGGACGCGGGCGCGCTCGCGTCGCTGGGCGGCCAGGACGTCGGGGTGGCGGGCGTGGGCGTTGCGCCAGCGCAGGTAGGCCTGGAGCTTGCGGGTCTGCACGGGG
>Ga0302324_100002499_pt1 | contig 42400 bp, 41 predicted proteins | sample Palsa_T0_1_FD_201949 | JGI IMG/M metagenome (GOLD analysis project Ga0302324, IMG submission 201949) | Peat permafrost microbial communities from Stordalen Mire near Abisko, Sweden - Palsa_T0_1 | ecosystem: Environmental > Terrestrial > Soil > Palsa > Peat permafrost | place: Sweden: Abisko...
TGCAGTTCGGGTTGAAGGATCTGACCGAACTGCCGTCGCTCAAGGAATTCGAGGAGATCCGGCGCATGGCTATCGATGGAGACGCGCCGGAGCCTGCACCTGAGCCCACGCCCGAAGCGGCCCCGGTTTCCGAGCCGGAGCCGCCGGCAGACGAGAGCTGATGCCCGAGGAAAGGCTCCAAAAAATCTTATCGCGCGCGGGGATCGCTTCCCGCCGAAAGGCCGAACAATTCATTACGGAAGGCCGCGTCACGGTGAATGGCACGGCCGTCACAGAACTCGGCAGCAAGGCCGATTTGGACCGCGACCACATCAAGGTGGATGGCAAGCTGCTGCGCAAGCCCAAGCACCTGATCTCCATCGCGCTCCACAAACCCCACGGCGTGATGACCACCGTATCCGACCCGGAGGGCCGCCCCACGGTGATGGACCTGGTGCGCGGCATCAAAGAGCGCGTGTACCCGGTGGGCCGCCTGGATTACGCCAGCGAAGGGTTGCTGCTGCTGACCAACGACGGCGAACTGGCCAACGCCATAACGTCGGCCGCCACGCACATTCCGAAAACATACCTGGTGAAAGTGACTGGGTTGCTCACTCCCGAGCAGGAGCAGCAGTTCCGCGAGGGCGTGCCGCTGGGCGGGCGGCGGACGGCGCCGGCGGCCCTGAAGCTGACCTATCGCGCGCAAAACCCGTGGTACGAAGTGCGGCTGACCGAGGGGCGCAAGAATCAAATCCGCGAGATGTTCAAGCACTTCGGGCGGCTGGTGGAGAAGCTGAAGCGGGTGAAGATCGGCTTTCTGGAGCTGGGTCCGCTGAAGCCGGGCGAGTTCCGTTATCTAACTGCGGAGGAAGTGGAGCGGTTCCGTAAGGTGGCCGCGCAGCGGGCAAAGCGATGACTATACCCGAGTTGCTCAAGACCAGCCGTACGATCGCGGTGGTGGGGCTTTCGAGCAAGCGCTTCCGTCCGAGTTACGGCGTGTCGGAGTATATGCAGCGTAACGGATACCGCATCATTCCGGTGAACCCGTTGGTGGAGGCGGTGCTGGGCGAGAAGTGCTATCCGGATTTGGACAGCGTGCGGGAACGGGTGGATATCGTGGATATCTTCCGGCGCGCGGAGTTTGTGCCGGCGATCGTGGAGGCGGCTATCCGGATCGGGGCGCGGGCGGTCTGGATGCAGGAGGGCGTCGTGCATGAGGATGCCGCGGAAAGGGCGCGGGGCGCGGGTTTGGAGGTGGTGATGGATCGGTGTATTTTGAAGGATCATCGGCGGATGGAGTTGGGACGATAGGCCGTTAACTATAGCCGTGTGGCTCGGAAGTTACTCGAGACCGAGCATCGCCAAAACGGGCTCCCGGAGCCTCGCGACCAGCCGCTTGCAACCAATGGGTGTGTATTCGTAGGGAAGAACGCGACGGTGGCGGAGATCGAACGGCACGTCCTCTATCGACTGCGAAAGCAGAAGTACTGGCTTTCCGAGAGTATGTGCGATACCAACTTCGTAGAACACGTTGGGATTCTGGTCACTGAGATCGGCGATTACTAAGTCGGCCGTTGCGATGGCCGCCTTTACATCCTCCATCACCACATTGGAACCGAAGATGTCGTCCCCGCGCGCGCATTCTACCTTGCAAACGTCTAGCACTGGTAGTATGAACTCACTGTAAAGATCTTCGAGATCCGGAATGCCAAACGGCATAATGATAAAGCATTTGGGGTGCTGCCTGGCCAGTTGGGGCGATTTTTTCCGGCGCTTGCTGAGACTCCATCAGGCGCGTAACCTGGGCCGTAAGTCTTTCAAGCTGATCCTGGATGACCGCTGGATCGATGTCGCGCCGCGGCGTTCCCGGTAAATCGCTCATACCGGCTGCTACGCCCGCAGGTGTTCGACAGCCCGAATGACCGCACGTACTCCACTGTCCTGGTCGGACGTCAAGTCTGCCCAGTTGTAATACCGGAGAAAGCCCTGCACCTCACAAGGCTCAACCAGAACGGGAATAATCGGCACCTTGCTCGCGGCGGCAGCCGCGGTTTCCTGCTGGCACCATGTGGACTGGAAATAGTTGGGCGATAGAAGCGCCAATACTACATCGGATTTCTCAATTGTCCTGTTGAGCTCGGCGATGAAGGACTCGCCTATGGGGACCGACGTGGTATCCGTCCAGATTCGAAAGCCGTGTTTCACGAGCCGCGCTCCAAGCAACTCCGCCCACTGCTTGTCTCCATGGGCATAGCTGATGAAAACGTTATTCTTGCTCATGCACGAATCGCCCTCTACCAGTATATCGCGTCAGCGGACCCGCTTGATCATGACTGAATTAATTCCACCCACGGACCGGCGCGATACCATGCGACGGGCTATCGGCCTGCCGCAAACAAAGCCCTGGGTGATTCCGGCCCGCAGCTTACCCAACCGGCACCTCAATCTGCGTGACAAAAACCTCGCTGTGGAAACGCCGGGTAACTTCCGAAGCGTCCGCAGTCTCGAAGAACAGAGTCAGCGCTTCGACCAAGTTCGCTTGGGCCTCTTTCAACCGATGAACCTTGGCTCGCAATATCGAGTTCCGGGCAGAGCGAGACAAAACCCTCGTCTTCGCGTTCGATGATTGCCGTCAAGCGCATTTGTCGCACCATGATCCGAGTCTACAACAGTGGCCCCGTATCCGGTGGGCGGGTAGCGCGAGCCCTTTTGTTGGCGTGTCCGCCAAGCGCCGGCACGAGTGCCGGCGCGGCAGACTGAGAGTCTGCGCCACGACGCCTACTTACACCCTTCGAACACCCCGCCCGGCACCCCCGTATATCCCAGCGCCTGCATCCCCGCCGGCGAACTGTAATAAGCCCTCGAAATCCAGTCTTTCAAATTGCTGAAGTGCGCGTGGCCCCGATAGCTGCCGGGCGCGTTCTCATCCCAAGTCTCCAGCGTGTGCGGGTACGCCATGAACGTCACCAGTTCGGTCTGCTGCTCAGCCGTCAGATGCACGAACGCCGCGCGGTAGCGCGTGAAGGATTCCCCATCCAGGAACGCCAGGCTTTCGAGAAAACTCTTCTGTGTATCGTGCGTTTCCACGGCCAACACCGCATCGATGAAACGGTTCGCCAAAGCCGCTTTGGCGCCCGGCGTATCCGTCGCGGGGATCACGATATCGCCAAAAACGACGAGCGTCTCGTTCTGGTGATCGTCCAAAAACAGCGGCTTCCAATCCGCGCGCGCCAGTTCCTTCGAGGCGTCGTAATCGGACGGAAACTCGCGCGCGGGCGCCACACGCGCAGTCGCTGCGGCGGCGGCACCCAAAAAGGTTTGACGAAATAGATCCCGGCGATTCATCCGCGGAACTATAATACCTTTAACGATGCAATCGGCACAAGCTCCCGAAACATACGACGCCATTGTGGTGGGCTCCGGCGCGACCGGCGGATGGGCGGCCAAACGGCTGGCGGAAGCCGGCCTGAAAGTCGCGCTGCTGGAGGCGGGACGCAACATCTCGCCCAAGGAATTCACCGAGCACATGCCGGCGTACAAGCTGAAATATCGCGACATGTCGCCGGAAATCGCGCGCACGCGGCCGGTGCAGAAGCAATGCTACGCCTGCATGGAGTACAACTACGACTGGTTCGTGGACGATTTGCAAAACCCGTACAGCACGCCGGCGGACAAGCCGTTCACCTGGCAGCGGCTGCGCATCGTGGGCGGACGCACGCTGGTCTGGGGACGCCAGAGCTACCGCATGAGCGATCTGGATTTCAAGGCCGCCAGCCACGATGGCTATGGCGAAGACTGGCCGCTTTCCTATAAGGAGATGGAGCCTTATTACGAAACAGTGGAGCGGTACGTGGGCATCAGCGGCGCGGCGGAAGGAAATCCGACGCTGCCGGATAGCCATTTCCTGCCGCCCATGAAGATGACCTGCGGCGAACTGCGGTTGCGGGAGCGCGTGCAGGCGCAGTTCGGCCGCACCGTCACCATCGGGCGCACCGCCATACTGACCGAGAATCACAATGGGCGCGCGGCGTGCCACTATTGCGGGCCTTGCGAGCGCGGCTGCATCACGTTTTCGTATTTCAGCAGCCCGTTCACCACGGTGGCGGACGCGCTGAAGACCAAGAATTGCACGCTGATCACGAACGCCGTAGTGCGCAGCGTGGATATGGACAACGCCGGCAACCGCGCCACCGGCGTCACGTATATCGATCGCCTGTCGCACAAGACATATCAGGCGCGCGCCCGGAGCGTGATTCTTTGCGCGCAGGCGTTGGAATCGACGCGCATCCTGTTGAACTCATCCACGCGCGTGTATGACAAGGGCCTTGCAAATTCCAGCGGCGCGCTGGGGCATTACCTGATGGATCACGCGGTGGGTGCGGGCGCGGCGGGGGATTTGCCGGGCTTCGATCCTACGCCGAATTCGCCGAGCGGGCCGCATCGCGCCAACGGAATCTATGTAATTCGTTTTCGTAATATCGCGAATGGGCCGCGGCATCCGCGTTTTATTCGCGGCTACGGATTCCAGGGCGGCGCCAGCGCGGGCTTCAACTTCGGTGCACAGGGATTCGGCGCGAGCTACAAGAAGGCCGTGCTGGCGGGAAGCTACGGCATCGACCTGGGCGCGTTCGGGGAATCGCTGCCGCGCTTCGATAACTTTTGCGACATCGACCCCGAGATGCGCGATGCTTGGGGCATTCCCGCGTTGCGGATTCACATGACGCATGGCGACAACGAGAAGGCCATGATGGAAGACGCCGCCTCCACCGCCGCCGAGATGCTGGAAGCCGCCGGCGCGAAGAATATCAAGGTCAATGCGGATCTGGCGGAGCCCGGCATGGCGATCCATGAGACGGGCACCGCGCGCATGGGCGCGGACCCGAAGAAATCCGTGCTGGGCCCGTATAACCAGGCGCACGACGTAAGGAACTTGTTCGTGATGGACGGAGCGTGCTATCCGTCGTCGGCGTGCCAGAATCCCACGCTGACGTTTATGGCGCTGACCGTGCGGGCGTGCGACCGCCTGATCGAGCGATTCAAAAAGAACGAAGTATAGCAGCGGTGCTAAAAGGGAATGATGCGAGCTTTGTGTATCGGCGTTTTAGCGGTTTGGAGCGCGGGGGCCGCTGTGCCGCCCGTGATCCCGGGCGACTCCGAGCGAGGCGCCAAGCTTTTTGAAAACCAACGCTGCGTGCAGTGCCACAGCGTGAATGGCAAGGGCGGCACGATGGGCATGGATCTGAGCAAGCGGGTGGACCGCGGCTTTACGCCCGCGCTGCTGGCCAGCGCCATGTGGAACCATGCGCCGGTGATGTGGGCCGCCATGGAAGGGGCCGGCATCGCACAGCCGAAACTGAGCCCATCGGACGCGGCGGATTTGTTCGCGTACCTGTATTCGACCCGTTTCTTCGACAAACCGGGCGACGCCGCGCGCGGCAAGCAGGCGTTCGCCGACCGGCACTGCGCGGAGTGCCACGGGATTACGGAGTCGCGCGCGGAAGGCGCGCCGCCGGTGGTGAAGTGGGAGTCCCTGGGGCAGCCCATGGTCCTGGCGCAACAGATGTGGGACCACAGCAGCAGCATGCGGGAGGCTTTCGCGCGCAAAAAAATCGCGTGGCAGGAACTGACCGCGCCGGAACTGAGCGATATTCTGGCCTATTTGCGCAACCTGCCGGAGACGCGCGGCATGGAGGCGCGTTTCTCGTTCACTTCCGGGGAGGGCGGGCAGGCCATCTTTGAAGCCAAGGGCTGCGTGAAATGCCATGTGGGAAAGCTGGCCCTAGAGGATCGCCTGCACAATCTGGCGCTCACCGAGATCGCGGTGGACATGTGGAATCACGCGCCCAGGATGATTCAGCCGGTTCCGCAGCTTTCCCAGGACGAAATGCGCCAGTTGCTGAGTTATCTGTGGATGCGGCAGTTTGTGTACGCGAAGGGCGACGTGGCGCGCGGCAAGCAGGTGTTTGCCGTCAAGAGCTGCGCCGGATGCCACAATGGCGGGGAGCACGGCGCGCCGCCGCTGCCGGGGCAAGGGCGGGGATACTCGGAAATCACGATCATCTCGGCGCTCTGGAAACACGGCCCACAGATGTTCACGCGCATGCGGCAGGCCAAGATGCCATGGCCGCGGTTCAACAATCCGCAGCAAATGTCCGACCTAGTGGCATATCTCAATTCGGTGCAGTAGCCCTCGTGGCGCACGCACTCGTGCGTGCCGTGTCGGCACTCATGCCGACACCGGCGAGCGAAGCTCGCCGCCAAGATGCCGAGAGCCAGTCACACGTTTCGCCAAGAATTTCATAGAGCCAGTCTGTCGCATCCAGGCAGGCGTTCCCATGCGTCCCGACGAGCGTCCGTGCAAACCGTAAAGGCTAATCCGCGACCGCTCACTAACCAACGCTTCTAGAAGGAGTTAAGAACGCGCCAGGCCCTCGGAAGGCGCACTCAAGGGGATCTCCGGACTCTCGACTTGCTGGCGCAGCTACATGTCCCGCACCTTGCCCGTTGCCCCCCGCAAGCCACTCCGGCACAGCCGGCCGCCAAACCGCGGCTGCTATTCTGTGAGTGAAAAGGAGCGCTTCACGTGGCACATATCATCCCTCTTGGTTTTGTTACCGCCGGCAATGCCGCTTTGACGGCGAACGTACCGGCGCCGTCCGGATTTCCTCTGCGTTGCAACAAGGTTCTGATACAGGCATATAAGACCGCCAACGCAAGCGACTACGTCTTTGTCGGGCTGACAGGACTGAATAAGACTACCGGTGCGGGGGTCATAGCAGTACTTCAGGCCGGCCAATCGGCGGTGGTCGGAGACGAACGCGACTCCAACGTCCTCGATCCCACCGCCCTAGCCGTGGACAGCGTGTCGGGCGACGCGGTAGTAACCGGCATGTTGTACCAACGGTAGCGCGGCTTATCCGGCAGCAGAAAGGCTCATCGCAATATGAGAAGCACGTTTTTGTCAATACTTGTGTGCGCCCTCGGCGTAGTGACCGCGCCCGCGCAAATCATTGTCGGTGGGGCGGGAATGCCCGTAGGGATACCTGCCGGATCGTCCATCTGGTACGGCTCCGGCGCGCCGCCGAACACCGTCGGGTCGAATGGAGATTACTATCTCGACACGGCCGCATACTGCTTGTATGGTCCGATGGCCGCCGGAGCGTGGCCAACAACTTGTGTCACGTCGGTCCGTCAACTCGGGTATGTGGCCGAGAACATCGGGAACAAGGGAACGGCGGGCGGCTATGCGCCTCTGGACGCCAATGCACTGGTGCCCTTCGGCAATCTGCCGGTCATGGCCGCGATAAACGGCACAAGCGTGCCGACTAATAGCGCTTCCGATCAGACGGTAGTCACTACGGCTCCGGCGGCTGGCGCATGGACGAGCCTCCCGTCATGCCCGGATGCGCTCGGGAACCACTTGAACTACAGCCAAGCGACCCACGGGTTCCTCTGCGGAAACACAGGCAGCGCGGTGGGCAGCGTCGGGTTCAGTGGTGTAGCGGGCGGAACCAATGCCAACGGCCTTTTGATCGGCGGGACTCTGAGCTACACGGGCGGCGGGCAGATCAATGCGAACCAACTGGGCGGCGTGACGCTTTCCAGCTTGCCGTCCGGCCTTCTCACTATTGCCACCGGTACGGGTGTACCGGGCGCCGCTGCGTCTTCGGATGTGATTAACGCCCTGGGATTCCCCCCGGAAAATACCGCGAACAAGGGTGCCGGAAATGGCTATGCGCCCCTGGATTCGAACCGCCTTTTGCCCGTGGCGAACCTCCCGCCCATACTGGCTATCAACGGTACTAGCGTGCCGGGCAACAATGCATCCGACCAGACTGTCGTCACCACGGCGCCATCCTTGGGGTCCTGGACGACTCTGCCATCCTGCCAGGATACCGGCGGGAACCATCTCAACTACAATGTCACCGCGCATGAGTTCTCTTGCGGAAATACAGCCGGCTCGGCTGGTAACGTTTTGTTCGGCGGCGTGGGTTCGGGAACAAACAGTAATGCTTTATTGATCGGCGGTAGTCTGAGTTACACCGGCGGCGGCCAGGTAAATGCCAATCAACTGAGCGGCGTGTCTCTCCCCGGACTTTCGACCGGCCTTCTGAAGATCACCACCGGAAGTGGCGCGCCCAGCGCAGCCGCACCGGCGGACGTTACCGGTACGCTCGGGTTCACCCCCGAGAATTCGGCGAACAAGGGAACGGCGAATGGGTACGCGGCGCTGGATTCCTCCGCTCACCTGACGGCGAGCCAAATGCCCGCATTTACCGGCGACCTGTCTAACTCGGCCCTGTCGGCGACCGTCACAGGACTACAGGGGCGGACGGTAGCCGGCACAGCCCCGGCCGGTAATCAGGTCTTGCAGTGGAACGGCTCGCAATGGACGCCGGCCACGTTAGGCGGCGGCACGCTGGGCAACTTCACGATCGGGCCGGCCGCCGGCGGCTCCGGCAACGGCAGCAACAACACCGCGATCGGATTTGGAAACCTGGCCGCCAACACCACCGGATATCAGAATATCGCCATAGGCCAAAACGCGTTGTCGGCCAATACCACGGGAAGCCAGAACGTGGCGGTCGGCAGCTTGGCGATGGCCGCCAATACCACTGGCAGCTACAACACAGCCGTGGGCGAGAACGCGCTGGGGAACAACACCACCGGATATGACAATTTCGCTTTCGGACTGCGCGCGCTATACCAAAACACGACGGGCTATAACAATGCCGCTTTCGGGATCGACTCGGTAGGAATCAATACGGCCGGATACCGCAATAGCGGCTTCGGCACGGATTCGTGCGCCTGGAATGTTACCGGTTACGAGAATTCGTGCATGGGGATGAATACGCTCTGGTCGCTCACCACCGGGTACGATAACGCCGGGACTGGATTTAACGCCATGTTCGGTGTAACGTCCGGCCATTATCTTACGGGACTCGGGGCTTATGCCGACATGTATTATCCGAACACGATGTCGGGAATGGCCCTTACAGCGACCAACGACACCGCGAACCTGTCGGCTGGCTGGTATTGGTACAAGGTATCGTTCGTGTTAAATGGGCAGGAAACCGCCCTTTCAAACAACAGCTATCTGGGAGTCCTCACAACCCCTGGAAGCGAGGAAGTGACAATTACCGGTCTGCCGGTATACAGTGGACCCTTCACGGCGTCGGCGCGCAGAATCTACAGAACAGTGGTTTGCCCGACAACCCTCTGTACCGTGATTACCGCGAACCAGGCCCCGCGGCAGTGGTACTATGTGGCCACCATCAGCGACAATGCCACGACCACCTATGTGGACACCACGGCGGACGTGAACCTAGGCCCACAAGAGAGCGGCACGCCGAGCAAGTCGCTCGCGATCGGCGCGTATGCGACCGTGTACGGATCTTATCAGATGGTGGTAGGCAGCGATCCTGCGCCGATCCAGCAAATCTGGTTGGGGAACGGAATGGTTAGCGCTTTGTCGCCCTCCGGCGTCCTGGTGTCGAGTTCCGGCGCCAGCGGGGCGAACGCTGCCGGGCAGGATATCATTCTCGCTGGCGGCCCAGGGACGGGCAGCGCCAACGGCGGCAACGTCATATTTGGGACTGTGCCGGGCGCAGCTTCCGGATCGCTGTGGAACAGCCTGGTCAACCGCTGGAAGATCGATAGTGCGACCGGGAACCTGATGTCGCTCAGCACGGGCGGCATTGCCGGAGTGACTGGCACAGTCGATTTCAGCGGCACTGCGCACGCGCTTCCAGCCAGGGTGGGGGCCGGCGCCGGTAAGCCGTCGACTTGCACCGTGGGTGAACAATACTTCGCCAACGATGCGGCGGCCGGCCAGAATCTGTATGGGTGCACCGCCGCCAATACCTGGACGCTGGAGGCCGGCGGCGGCGGCGGCGGGGCAGTCAGTTCGATCTTCGGCCGCACGGGTGCGGTAACCGCCGCAGCAAACGACTACGACCTAAGTCAGATCGCCACCGGCACGCTTAGTGCGACGGGCGGTACGATCTACAATCCGGCTGGCAGCGGTAATACCCAAGTCGTTTTCAAGAATAGCTCCAGCCAGGCAGCCAACGGCGCCGGCCCGGTCTTATGGCAAAATAACGCCGGAAGCACGATGTCGTTCATCAACTGGGATGGCGGCTTCGCCGAAGGGGATGGGACCAACTACAAAATCAGTCTGGATACCGGCACGCTGGGTATGTCGAGCGACAGTCTGGTGGCATGGCGATCGGTGAACAACGTATTCTCAGGTACGCCGGATACCGGCCTCGTGCGCGAATCGGCTGGCATTGTGAAGGTCACCAACGGATCGTCGGGATACGGAACTCTCGACACCGGGGGACTCTCGATCAATGGGACAGCGCTGGCGACCGCGCTGACTGGCGATGTGACGGGCGCGTTCGGCGCCAATACCGTCGGTAAGATTCAGGGGTTGGCAGTGTCCGGCACGGCGCCGTCGAACGGCCAGGTATTGCAGTGGAACGGTTCCCAATGGACGCCCGCGACGGTAGGTTACTCGCAGATTAGCGGGACCCTGCCGGATGCGGCCCTGCCCATCGATGCGGTCACCGCGGCCACTCTGAATAATTCCACGCTCACGGCGTCCCTTACCTCGCTGGCGACCACTAGCGCCATTACTTCCGGCGGAGCGGTCACCGCCAACGGAAACGTTTACGCGAACACCGGCAGCAGCGCGGCGGGATGCCTCCACTTATCGGACACAAATGGCGCGCATGACATGGGCCTCTGCGCTCCATCGTCGGGATTCAGCGGGCTGCTGAATCTGTGGGCCGCGGCCGGCACGGCTGGGCAGGTGACTACCACCGACGGGGCGAATAATTTGCTGTGGTCGAACCTGAGCGGGATAGTCGGCACGCTTACCTCCGCGCAGATGCCCACCTTGACGGGCGATGTGACGAATAGCGGCCTGGCAACCGTGGTAACCGCGTTGCAGGGGCGCGCGATGGCGGGCACGGCCCCGTCTGGCAACCAAGTGCTCCAGTGGAGCGGCTCCCAGTGGGCGCCGGGCACTGTAACGCTGACTCAGATCGCGGCCGGGACCCTCACCGCAACGGGCGGCACGGTCTACAACAGCGCCTCGGGCCAGAACACGCAGATCGTGATTCAGAACGGCCCAAACCAGGCTACATCGGGGACGGCCTCGGTGCTCTGGAAAAACAACGCCGGGAGCAACATCGCGTTCATCAACTGGGATGGCGGATATTCGGAGGGAGACGGCACGAATTACAAGGTCAGCATGGACACCTCCACGCTGAGCCTGTCGAGCGACAGCGTGCTGGTCTGGCATTCCGTGGACAGCACCTTCTCCGGCACTTTGGATACGGGCCTGTTGCGTGAAGCCGCCGGCATCGTGAAAGTGACGAACGGAGCATCGGGATACGGCGCCGTCGACGCTGGTGGCTACAGCGCCTCGGGCACGGCTGGAGTCACTTCGACTACCTGCACGCAATGGACCAACGGACTATGCACACACAACTGATCGCATTGACATTATTGGGCGGGGCCGCTTTCGCGCAAGCCCCGCCGCCGAAGGAATCGCCCAAGCCGCCACCGATCGCGGCCGGGACGCGCGCGCGGTTTTGGCGGGCGCAAGCCGAAGCCATCGCGGCGGCCGCGCGGGCCAGGCAGACTCAGGACGCCGTAAAGGCCGTGCAAGAAGAGATGCAAAAAGAGTGCGGAGACGGGTTTGTACCGGCTCTCGACAGTGCCGGCGAACCGTCCTGCCAGGCAAGACAGTAGGTGCGCATGCGAAAGACCATCGCTTGGCTGTTTTGCGCAGTTGGACTGCACGGACAAACCTGCACTATTCTGACGCCCTCCAACTGCGGAACCACCGGAGCCTTAGCCGGACCTCCCACCCTGCAAACTTTTGTAACCGGGCTTTCCACCTCGCTGCCTACCGCGCTGCGGAACGTCGCGGCGTCGCCGCAGCCGCGGATCCTATATTCGGCCCAAATCATCCCCGCCAGCGCGAGCTTCATGACCTCCGACCCGCACTCGTGCCCCAACTCGGGCACGTGTCTTTTCAACAATACGACGGTCATCGACAATTTCATAGATACGTTGCTGGCGGCGCCTCCGAACGGGGTTGGCCTCAAGAGTATCGACATGAACCTTTGGGTCAGCCCCCTTTTCCAGTCGGCCCAGTATGCCGCGAACTGCGCGGCTTACGGCGTGTGCTACACGCCGCCGTCGTTCTACAATGATTGGTTTACGCACGGCCTGGCCACTTACGACGCCGTATTTGCGCACATCGCCTCCAGTTGGCCTGGCGTAAAGGTGCGCCTGTCGCCGATGTTCTCAGGCGACACCACGATTACATGCGGGATCGCCCAGGGCGTAGGCAATTTTACCGAGCTCCAATTGGAGCAGTGCGCGGCACCGCTGTGGGCGGCCATGGCGGCGCGCTGGCATGTCGACGACCTGACCGTGTCTCACGAGCCGTGCGGCGTGTTCTCCGTGGTCCTGGGCACGTCGCCCAGTTGCGTCACCAGCGTCGCGGATATGGACACGTTCATCCAGCATACGGCGGCCGCGGTGCGTGCCGCGTCGCAGAACCTAAGTATCCGCATCGGCGCGGGAGCGCTCATCGGCGACTCTAGCGGCGCTTGTCCCAGCAGCCAGAATTTCTGGTGCGATTGGTATACGAATCTTATGCCGGCCAACGTGCTCGATTTCGGCGGCATCGATATGTATCCTGGTGTGGGCGCCTCGGCGAACTACAATAATACGCTGGCGACCTACTCCGCGATGGTGCAGCACGTAACGTCGATCGGCAAGGTCGTGGTGGCGAATGAGGCCAGCGCCATGCGCTGGTCGAATCCTGCCGGACCGGGCGGCGAGCCCAATACTTATTGGGGCTGCGCGGCGTCGGAATGGATGACGGACGGCACGTTTACGGCCTGGGCGCGGGCCATACCGGGCGCCTGGGCGCCGGCCAACGGCCTGCAGCTCTATTCGATTTTTCCGATCGAGCCGCTGCTGATGACCACTACCGACACCAATGACAACCATTGCGTCGCCGGCGACCCATACGAGGTATTGCTGAGTGAGGCTCTGGCGAGCGGGCCGGTGTTGTCGCCGCTAGGGACGCTTTATGCCGCCATGGCGGCCGGCTGGAACACATCCCTGCAGGGAAATGCGCACCTTACGGGCAACGCGCACCTTGGTCATTGATCAGCCGAAGTGGGCCTGCGGCCCGCGAATAGCGATGAAAGCCGGTGTAAGGCACCGGGGGGCGGGCTTAAGCCCGCGCGGGGATTTATCCCCGCTTGCCGCAGCACCCTCAAAAGGGGTGGGTTATCGACCGTACGCGGGTTCTCCGGAACCCGCCCCATTCTATGCATCCCGCAAATACGCGTCGTCGCCCCGAATCCAGTCTTCGCGCGGCGGCGAGAACACGTCCACCGCCAGCGAATCTTCGAGCGCTTCCACCATGTGCGGCGCATCCGGCGGGATCACCAACGCATCTCCCGCGCGCAACACGCGCTCCTCCCCGGAGATCGTGAAACGCGCGGCGCCGCTCTCCAGCATACTGATTTGCTCGTTCGGATGGCTGTGCATGGGAACCACGGCGCCCTTCCGCAGCCGGATGCGCGCGACCGTCATAGTCTCTCCGTGGATCGTCTTTCGGCCGATCAGCGGATTGAGCGGCTCCTCTTCCAGCAGGTTCCAGTTGTAATGCTGCATTGCGCGGTATCGTAGCATGCGTCGCGGGCCGGCTAATTGCGGTTCAGCCAAGCGTGGAGTTCTTCGAGCGCGCCCGGCGCGAGACCCTGCAGATCCGCGCCCGCGTCGATTGCGGCGTATCCGCATTTTTCGCAAGATGGCAGCCACTCCCCGGTTGCCAGTAAGCGCTGCGACGCCGGACTCATCCACACCGGCAGGCCGCACTGCGCGCAGGGAAACAACTTCGATCCTTCGACGTGCACGCCGTGCGCCGCCACGCCGATGATGTGGGAGGGTTCATCCGGTTTTTCGGTTTTGCGGGCTTTCCGGCTCATTAAGGTCGCTCCCTTCATTATGCACCGCACAGGCGCTCTGTCGCGTGCGCCGTGTAATAATGACTCTTATGAAGGGCGTCGTTCTGGCGGGCGGCACGGGAAGCCGGCTCTTCCCGCTGACCAAAATCACCAACAAGCACTTGCTGCCGATCTACGAGAAGCCGATGATCTACTACCCCATCGAAACTTTGGTCGATGCGGGAATAAGGGATATCCTGATCGTCACCGGCGGCAAGAACGCCGGCGATTTCCTGCGACTGCTGGCCAATGGCAAGCAGTTCGGGCCGGTGCACATCGATTACACCTACCAGGAAGGCGAGGGCGGCATCGCCGATGCGCTGGCACTCGCCGAACACTTCGCCGACGGCCAGAAGCTGTGCGTCATCCTGGGCGATAACATCATCGAAGGCAGTATCCGCAAGGCGGCCGACGATTTCCGCCAACAGGCGCAAGGGGCCAAGATCCTGCTCAAAGAGGTCCCGGACGCCGAACGTTTCGGCGTGGCCGAGATCGCGGCCGACCGGATCGTCAATATCGAGGAGAAGCCGCGGCATCCGAAATCGAACTACGCCGTTACCGGCATTTACATGTACGACGCCACGGTGTTCGATAAGGTCCGCACGCTGGTCCCGTCCAAGCGCGGCGAGCTGGAAATCACGGACGTCAACAACGCCTACATCCAGGAAGGTTCCATGACGTTCGATTTTCTGGATGGCTGGTGGACCGACGCAGGCACCTTCGATTCCCTGTTGCGCGCCGCAAATCTGGTGGCGCAATCGGTGACGGCGCGGCGGCAAGCGGAAGCGGAAAAGCTCGACACGGCAGGGGCCATTCGATGACGGGGACGGTGACGCCCATCGCCTCGTCCGGCGCGCTCGCGCTAGCGTATCCCGAGTGTGCCAAAGGTATCGGCTCTGTGATTGGTTCGCCCGCCGCCCAGGACCTGATCGACGGCGTGCGCATCGAACCGTTGACGCTATGGCCCGACGATCGGGGCTATTTCCTGGAAGTGCAACGGATGGGCCGCGGCTTGGCGGCGCGCTTCCCGCCGGAGACCACGCAGACTTCCACGGCCTTCAATTACCCCGGCACTATCAAGGCGTTTCACTATCATCTGCACCAGACCGATTGCTGGACACCCGCCATGGGCGTGCTGCAGGTCGCGTTGGTGGATCTGCGCCTGGGTTCCCGCACTTTCGGCGCGCGGAATACCATCTACGCGGGCGTCTTGCGGCCGTGGCAGATTCTGATTCCGCCGGGTGTGGGGCATGGCTACAAAGTGATCGGCAAGGATCCCGCTATGTTGATCTACATGACCGACCGGTTCTACGACCCCGCCGACGAAGGGCGCGTTCCTTACAACCATCCCGGCATTCACTACGATTGGGAATTGCAGCACAAATAGACGGTGCGCATGAGCAAACTCCTCGTTACCGGAGGCGCCGGGTTCATCGGGTCGGCCTTCATCCGCCTGGTTCTAGCGGAGGATCCGTCCGTGCGCGTGGTGAATCTCGATAAGCTGACCTACGCGGGCAACTTGGAGAACTTGGAGTCAGTCGCCAACGACCCGCGTTACCACTTTGTCCACGGCGATATCTGCGACGAGGCATTGGTGGAGACCGTGCTCAGTGACGAAGAGCCGGATGCTATCGTGCACTTCGCCGCTGAATCGCATGTGGACCGTAGCATTTTCGCGCCCAGCCCGGTGTTCGAAACCAACCTGCGCGGCACTTTCACTATGCTGGAGGCGGCCCGGCGCCATCATACCGCGCGCTATGTGCAAGTCTCGACCGACGAGGTTTACGGCAGCCTGACGCCGCCGCTCGAAGCCAGCGAAGATTTCCCACTGAATCCCGCCAGCCCGTACTCGGCATCCAAAGCCGGCGCGGACCTTTTGGCGCGCTCGTACTTCCTCACTTATAAGCTGCCGGTCGTGATCACTCGTGCGTCCAATAATTACGGGCCGTATCACTTCCCGGAGAAACTCATCCCGCTAATGATCTCGAACGCGCTCGAAGACCGCCCGCTGCCCGTGTATGGCGATGGCATGCAGGTGCGCGACTGGCTCTATGTGGAAGACCACTGCCGCGGCATTCGCGCGGCGTTGGCAGACGGACGCGACGGCGAGATTTACAACATCGGCGGCAATTGCTCGTTGCCGAATCTGGAAGTAGTCCGTCGCATCCTGCGCGCCACGGACAAGCCGGATAGCTTGATCGAATACGTTGCGGATCGTCCCGGACACGATCGGCGGTATGCGCTCTCCAGCGAAAAGCTCATGCGCGAAACCGGCTGGGCGCCGCGGGTGCCCTTCGACGAGGGCCTGGCGCGCACGGTCGATTGGTACCGCCGCCACACGGCTTGGGTGGCGCGCGTGCGCAGCGGCGAGTATCTCAACTACTATGCGCGCAATTACGAAAACCGGCGGGACGAGTTGCGTACGGTGATCGATGCGCGTAGCCATTGACGCGACTCCGCTGACCCTTTCGAGCGGCGGTCTGCGGCGTTATACGCAGGAACTGAGCGTGGCGCTGGCGGAGGGCTTCCCCCAAGACGAGTTCTTTCTGGTTTCCGATCAACGGTTCAGCATGCCGCACACGGCGCCTCTGAATTTGCGGCGCGGCGGCGGGCCGCGCGGTCCGGCGGAGCGCCGCTGGTGGCTCTGGGGCTTGGACCGCGAGCTGCAACGCTTGGATGCCGGGTTGTTCCACGGCACGGATTTCGCGGTGCCCTATTTGGGGTGCCGTCCAAGCGTCTTGACGCTGCACGACCTGTCCCCGTGGATGGATGCGGCGTGGCATATTGACGCAGCCAGGGTGCGCCAACGGACACCGCTGCTGATCGGATTAGGTGTGGCTACTATGATCGTGACTCCCAGCGAGGCGGTGCGGAAGCAGGCCATCGAAAGATTCCGGATTCATCCGGACCGTGTACGGGCGGTCCCGCACGCCGCCTCCGCCTGTTTCCGACCCATGCCTGCAATGCCCGGGCCGCCGTATTTTCTGTACGCGGGAACGTTGGAGCCGCGCAAGAACATCCCAGGCCTGCTGGCCGCCTGGCGCGAAGTGCGCCAAGTGCATGCCGTGGATCTGGTACTGGCCGGGCGGCGCAGATCCGATTTCGCGCAACTTTCACCCGAGCCGGGGTTGCAGATTATTGGTGAAGTGTCCGACGAGCGGCTAGTGGAACTGTTGGCGGGAACCCTGGCGTTCGTCTACCCGTCACTCTACGAAGGGTTCGGGTTGCCGGTGCTTGAAGCCATGCAATGTGGAGCTTGCGTGATCGCGTCGCGGGATCCGGCGATAACGGAAGTCGCGGCGGGCGCCGCTTTGCAGGCCGGCTCGCACGCGGAGTTGGTGCGCGCCATGTTGGAACTCGCGGCGCATCCGGAGCGGGCCGATCCCTGGCGGGAGCGCGGGTTGCGGCGCGCGGCGGAGTTTTCATGGCGGCGCACCGCGCAGCTTACGCACGAAGTATATGAACAAGCTCTTCGATAGACGTGGCGCAGGCACTCGTGCCTGCCGCGACGGGACTCTTCCCGTCGCGCGCGGCCGGTTTTGCCGCGCTAGACCACTGGTACTCCCCAGGCCGAGCCACGAATCCGGCTTTCACGGGATTGTTTTCAATGTAACCGACGATTTTTTCAAACTCGCGCTCGTCCCTTACCCAGTGATCGTAGGATTCGGCCTGCCAAAAAGGTTGCCCGGTCCGTCCCAAGACCAGGTTAGCCTCACGCGCCGTGCAACCCTTGAGCGCACCAAGCAAATGCGCCGGCGCAACCTTAGGCAGCAACAGCGCGTGGACATGGTTGCCCATAACCACCCAAGCGCGCAGATCGTAGTGGCCAATTTCGATGCCGCGCTGCAAGGAGCTCACCACAATTCGAGCAATATCCTCCCGGCGCAAGTGCATCGGACCGAATCGGGTGGTGTCCAAGTAGCGATCCATCCAGACAAACGCCTCCCCAACTCTGACTCCAGGCGGCGGATATCGATCGTGTGGCAGGCTGCCATTCAGGTGCCAGGTTACGAACAGCCACTTGCCTTCCGGGTAGATGTGCGGCAGGCGACGGCGGGTTTCGGACATACAGGGAAGTGGATTTCCGCGAGAGAAATTCTCTTTAGCAAGTTTGCGACGGCAAGAGTGCCGTCGCGGCAGGCACGAGTGCCTGCGCCACGTGCCCATGAATAACGCTCTCTTCATCTCCCCCGAAGCTCCCTACCCCCTGGCGGGCGGCGGCGCCATGCGCAGCGCCTCGCTGCTTAACTGGCTGGCGCGCCACTATGCGGTGGATATGATTGCGTTCAGCGAGCCGCACCTGCCTGCCGGTCTGGTGCGGCGCCTGCACGTCGTGGATCTGCCACCGCACGCACACCACACGCTGGCCCGCGCAGCGCGCAATGCCGGGCGCCTGATGCGGCGCGTCCCTCCGCTAATGGACCGTTTCGCGGGCTTCGGCAGCCAGATCGCCGCGGCAACGCGTGGGCAACGCTACGATCTCGCGGTCGTCGAACACTTCTGGTGCGCGCCGTATTGGGAGCAGGCCGCCGCCGTGAGCGATGCCACCATCCTCGATCTGCACAACGTCGAATCGGTGTTGCATGCGCGTTGCGCGCAGGCAGCTAGAGGCCCGCAAGCCTGGGTCTACCGCGCGTTTCAAAATATTTGCCGGAATTTAGAAGAGAAATGGCTGCCGCGGTTCACTTATTTGTTGGCGGCTTCGGAAACGGATGCGGAACTGTTGCGTACGATTTCGCCCGGATCGCATATATTGGTGTACCCGAATGCGATACCGCTGGCGCCGGCGCCGCCCAGACACGAGGAGGATGCGATCGTTTTCTCCGGCAATCTCGAGTACCATCCGAACGTCTCCGCCGTGCGCTACTTCCGGGAGCAGATTTGGCCGGAACTGCGCGCCCGCTGGCCGGGATTGGTGTGGCGGCTGATCGGCAAGAACCCGCAAGCCGTAGCAAAGATTGCCGCTGGCGATCCTCGTATTGAACTCGTCGGCCCAGTGGACGATGCGGTCCTGGAGTTGGCCCGAGCAAAGGTAGCTATAGTACCCCTGCTCGCCGGCAGCGGGACGCGCGTCAAGATTATAGAGGCATGGGCCGCCGGAGTGCCGGTAGTCTCGACCTCGCTGGGCGCGGAAGGCCTTCCCGCGCAGGCGGGTAAACACTTATTGCTGGCGGACGACGCAGCCGCCTTCCGGGAGGCCGTCTCCCGCCTGCTGGCCAGTCCGGCCCTGCGGGATGGCATCGGGCGTGCTGGGCGGTACCTATTCGAATGTGAATTTACCTGGGAAGCCGCCTGGAAGAACTTGCATTTCCTATATCCTGCTAACATGGAAAGATCTGATGCGCTTCGCGATTGATGCTCACGCCATCGGCCGCCATCTGACCGGAAACGAAGTGTACGTTCGCAGCCTGCTGAGAAGCTTTGCGGCGCTGGACCACGAATCGGACTTCGTCACTTACTTTTCGGCCGACGATGCGCGGCAGTGGACCGCCGAGCGGTTTCAAGCCCGGCAAGTCTCCCCGAACCCGTTCGTTCGGCTGGGAGTGGAACTGGCCATGAAGCTCCGCCAGGACCGTCCCGACCTGCTGCACGTCCAATACACCGCCCCGCTGGGCTGCCCCGTGCCCGTCGTAGTGAGCGTACACGACGTCAGCTTCCTGGTGCATCCCGAGTATTTCCCCAAGCTGCGCGCGTTGCAACTGCGCTGGACCGTGGCGCGCACCATTCGCTCCGCCGCGCGGATTCTGACGGTGAGCGAATTCTCCCGGGATTCCATTATCAAAGCCTATGGCGAGCCCTGCGCGCGCAAGATCGTTGTGGTGCCCAATGCGGCGGCCAGCGGCCTGCGTCCCATTTCGCGCGAGAGCGCCACGGCTGCCGTGCGGGCCAGTCTGCATCTGGCGAAACCGTTTATTCTTTCGGTCGGCGACCTGCAGCCGCGCAAGAACCACATCGGGCTGATCGCGGCGTTCGCCGAATTAGTCCGCGCCTATCCGCAGTTGACACACCATTTAGTGTTGGCCGGCAAAGATACCTGGTTCAGCCCTAAAGTTCGGGAAGCCGCGCGCCAATCGGGCGTGGCGGACCGTATTCAATTCGCCGGTTACGTTTCCGACGAAGATTTGTTGCATCTGTATAACGCCTGCGACCTGTTCGTCTTTCCGTCTTTCTACGAAGGCTTCGGCTTGCCGGTGCTGGAGGCCATGGCCTGTGGCCGCGCCGTAGCCTGCTCCGGCACGTCCTCCATCCCGGAAGTGGCCGACAGCGCGGCGATCATGTTCGATCCATACTCTTCGCGCGAGATGGTCAGCGCCATGACGGATCTGCTGCGCGACGCGGAACTGCGGGCGCGCATGGAGCGTCTAGGGTTGCAGCGGGCATCTCGTTTCAGTTGGCGCACGTCCGCGCAGCAGACTCTGGAAGTGTACCGCGAAGTCGCCGAGCGCCATCGCGCGCGGACAAGGGAATTCGTACATCGATGAGCAATCGTTCGTTTTTTTGGTGTGTCTCGCTGGGATCGCTGCTGCTGGCGGCGGTCGCGGCCGCTGGGTGGCAGAAGCCGGCGGATCCGCCCGCGGACGCTAAGGCGGCGCCGGCTACCACAGCCGCCGCGAGCACCCCTGCCAGTGCGAAGGAAACAGCCCCCGCAAAGGACGCCGCCGCTTCCCAGCCCGCAGGCTTTCCGAACACGGGCGAGTCCCTCAGTTACGCGCTGAAGTGGCCGGGCGGCGCGAGTCTCGGCGAGGCCCACCTCTCGGCCTCCAAGACCAGCCATGGCTGGCAATTCGATTTTTCGCTGGACGCTTCCGTGCCCGGCTTTGGCGTCTCGGACCATTATCATTCGCGCGCCAATACCGATTTTTGCTCGCTGGAGCTGGAGAAGGAAACCACCCACGGCCAGCGTCACACGCACGAGAAAACCGTCTTCGACTACCATGCCGGCACCGCTACGCGCACGACCCTGGCGCCGGGCGGCGGCCATTCCGACATCGATATCAACGACTGCGCGCACGACGGCCTGGACTACGTCTTTTATGCGCGCCGCGAAATGGGTGCGGGCCATGGCGTTCCTCAGCAGCAAGACGTGCCGTTCGGCGCGCTCTACTCGGCGCGCATGGTATTTGCCGGCGTGCAACAGGTGACGGTGGGCGGCAAGCGTAAGCTGGCCGATCACGTCAACCTCTATCTCAGGGGACCGGCCTCCGATTATGAACTGGAGATGTTCCTCGATCGCGACCCCGCCCGTACGCCCCTGATCGTCAAAGTGCCGCTCCCCGTCGGCAACTTGTCGATGGAGCTTGTGCGCTGAATGCGCGTGGCGTTTTTCTCTCCGCTGCCGCCCTGCCGCAGCGGGATCGCCGACTATTCCGAAACGGTGGCCGAACATCTGAAGTCCTTCGTGGATCTGGAGGTCTTCGCGGACGGCGGACGGCCGTTCGATCCGTCGCGCTTCGACATCGCGCTGTATCACTTAGGGAACAACCCGCACCACGGTTTCGTTTACGAAGCCGCGCTGCGGCATCCCGGCGTGGTGGTGATGCATGAATCGAACCTGCATCACCTGATTGCGGACCTCACCATCCGGCGCGACGATTGGGACGCCTACCTGCGCGCGTGCGAATACGAGGGCGGAGCGGACGCGTTGGCCTATGCCCGCCGCGTGCGCGCGCTCGAGGTGGGGCCGGATTACGAAGGCGTCCGCATGCTCCGCCGCGCGCTCGAATCCGCCCGCGCGGTCGTGGTGCACAGTCAGTTCATGGTGGACGAAATGCGCGCGGCCGGATTCGACGGACCCATCGCGCGAATTCCGCATGGCGCCTGGACGGCCGACGCCGACCGCCACGCGTGGCGCTACCGTCTGGGCATCGACGAAACTACGCCGCTCATCGGCATCTTCGGATTTCTGAAGCCCTACAAGCGCATCGCCGAATCGTTGCGCGCCTTTCGCCGGTTGCTGCGCGTCGTGCCGCCGGCCAAGATGATTCTGGTGGGCGAGCCGCATCCGGATTTTCCGCTGCAGTCGCTGATTCGCACTCTGGGGCTTTCGGCGGCCGTGCGCGTGATGGGATTCGCTCCCATCGGCGACTTCACCGGTTATATGGCCGCCTGCGATATCGTGCTGAATCTGCGCTATCCGACGGTGGGCGAAAGTTCCGGCAGCCTGCTGCGCGCCCTCGGATTGGGCAAGGCTGTGCTGGTTTCCGGCATCGGCGCATTTCGCGAGTTCCCGGACGACGTCTGCCTTAAAGTGCCGGTGGGCGCGGGCGAAGAAGACCTCATCTTCGAATACCTGAACCTGCTAGCCTCCCGCCCGGATGTGGCCCGTGCGCTGGGCGCGCGCGCCGCGCACTATGTGAAAGAAGAATGCAACTGGGAAAGGGTAGCCTGCCTGTATGCGTCGTTCTTAAGGTCAGTCGTTGAAGGTTGCCCGTGGGAAACAAACCCACCAGCCACTAGCCACCAGCCACCGGCCACCGGCGATCAGCCCCTCGCACTTGGCACCCCCGAGTACATCGCCGGTTGGGCGGCTGACGCGGAATCTCTCGGCTATGTGGATACGCATCTCACCCGGCTGGTGAAGACGCTGGAGATCACGCCGCCCGGCGGCACCGAAGACCGCATCCTGGAAATGGGCGCGTACCTTCAAATCACGCCGGCGCTGCGCTCCAAGCTGGGTTACGGCGCTGTGCGCGGCTGCTACTATGGACCTGCCGGCAAGATCGATCGCCGCAGCGCGGTTTCGACCGATGGCGAAGCCTTCGCCTGCGAGATCGATCTGTTCAACGCCGAGAAGGACCCGTTTCCATACCCGGACGGGCACTTTGCCACGGTGCTCTGCTGTGAGTTGATCGAGCATCTGACGGAAGATCCCATGCACCTGATGAGCGAGATCAATCGCATCGTGAAGCCCGGCGGGCACCTGGTGCTGACCACGCCGAACATCGGGAGCCTGCGCGGCATCGCCGCCATTCTGGAAGGCTACCATCCCGGCATCTTCACGGCCTACATCCGGCCGCATGCCGATGGCGAAGTGGAGGCCCGGCACAACCGCGAGTACACGCCGAAGGAGATCGAGCGGCTGTTGCTCAACTCGGGTTTCACGGTTACGCTCCTCGAAACCGGACCCTTCCGCCAGACTCCCCACCCCGAGGAAGGCTGGGTGTTGAATTTGCTCGAACGATTCGGACTGCCGAAGGAGTTGCGCGGCGAAGATATTTACGTTGTCGGCCGCAAGACCGGCGGCGTGCGCGAGCGCTTCCCGGATTGGTTGTACGCATGAGGCCTCGTGGCGCAGGCACACCTGCCTGCCGCGCCGACACTCTTGTCGGCGCAGGCGAGCGAAGCTCGCCCAGACCCGTATGAACGCCGCCTACGACAGTCCGGACGTACGGCTCTCCGGCGACTTGCAGGTGCAAGCCCGCTTCAACCTGCGCAATACATCCGGAGACGCCTGGCGCCCTGAAGAGGGATTCGCCGCCGGCTTCCATATCTACGATTCCGAAACCGGAACGTTGGTCGTGGATGGCGAACGCCAGCCCCCGCCCGGCGATGTCGCGCCAGGCGGTTCGGTGCCTGTGGACCTGCGCTTCGCGCTGCCGCCCGAATCCGGCCGCTACGACGTTTTCATCTCGCCCATGCGCGAGAACGTCTGCTGGTACTACACGCTGGGCTGGCCCTTCCTGCGCGTGGAAGCGGTTGTCGAAGACGGGCGCGCGCGCCTGGAACGCGTGCATGTGGTCACGCTCGGCACCGTTCGCCGCGAAAACCTTTTGCGCGCCGTGGGGCGGGCTTTCACCCTGCCGATCTCGACCATCGCGCGCAATCGCAGCCTCATCCGCACCATGGTCCGCCGCGATATCCTGGGCCGCTACCGCGGCTCCTTTGGCGGTGTGTTCTGGACTATTCTGAACCCGCTGCTGTTGATGCTGACCTACTTCTTCGTATTTGGCGTGGTGCTGCGGACGCGCTTCGTCTCCGACCCCAGCCGCGCGGGCTTCGCTCTCTATTTCCTCGCCGGAATGCTACCATGGCTGGCCTTCAGCGAGGCGGCCGGACGCGCTCCCAGCGTGATGCTGGAGCATCGCAACTTCGTCAAGAAGCTGGTCTTCGCGGTGGAAACGCTGCCCATCAACCTGGTGGTATCGGGTCTGGTCAGCGAAGCCTTCGCGCTGCTGCTCTTTGCCATAGGCTTGTTTCTGGCGCGCGGCGCGGTGCCGGCTTCGGTGGTGTGGCTGCCCGCGTTGATCGTGCCGCAGGTGCTCTTCACCGCGGGCGTTTGCTGGTTCCTGGGCGCGCTCGGCGTATTCGTGCGCGACCTGGGACAGGTCATCGGCTTCCTGCTGACCCTCTGGTTTTTCCTGACGCCCATCTGTTATCCCGAAGCGTCGCTGCCCGCCGCGGCGCTGCCGCTGCTCGCCAAGAACCCCATGTTCGTGCTGGTGCGCGGCTATCGCGCCATCTTGCTGGAAGGCCAGGCGCCCGTATGGGGCTCGCTGTGGAAGCTGTGGATCGCCGCCACGGCCGTCTTCATCCTGGGGCACGCCTGGTTCTACAAGCTGCGCCGGTCGTTCGCCGATATCATCTGAGGCCGATCCATGCCAAGTGTTACTTGTTATACTCGATTCCAGACGGAGAGAGATCGGAATGCGGACGGAAGCCACTGAGACGGACCACGGCTCGCCGGACGGCTCGGAAGCCGCCCTCGAAGAGCGCGTCTTCTCGATGTTCCCGATCTTTCGGGAGTTAAAGCAGATCGCTGCCGGAGTTCCGGATGAAGACTGGAGTGAGTTGACGGAAGTGAGGGTATTCGTCGACTCGCTGTTATGGATCGCAATGGCGCGGCCAAACTGGCCGAACTTGTCACTACCGAGGTTTGAAGCCCGGTTCGACAAGGGATACAAGGGATTTACGGTCCTACTGGACCGTTGACGAGCTGGTCCATGCTGGCCAAGCTGACCGCCGCGCTTGTCGCATTTGGACCCCTGGGCATCCTGGTATTGGCATTTATCGATTCGGCAGGCATCCCGGTGGCCTCGGGCATGGACGCGCTGGTGATCCTGGTGGCCGCCAAATCGCCATCGCGCGCGGTGTTGGCGGCATCCATGGGGGTGCTGGGATCGCTGATGGGCAACGTGGTGCTATTCATCGGCGCGCGCGCGGGCGGGCGGCGGTTCGTAAAAGCCCCGCCGCCGGGAGACAAGCGGCGCTTCCGCGAGTGGTTCGAACGCTACGGCCTGCTGACCATCTTCATCCCGTGCATGCTCCCCATCCCGCTGCCTTTGAAAGTATTCGTGATCTCGGCCGCGGTGCTGCGCACGCCGCTGCGGACGTTTGTTTTGGTGATTACGCTGGGGCGGTCGATCCGATACTTCGGGGAAGCGTACCTGGGGGTGAGGCTCGGCGAGGGATCGGCGCATTTTCTGCGCGCGCATACCTGGCACCTGCTGGGCGGCGCGGTGCTGCTGTTCGCGGTGCTGTATGCGCTGTTGATGCTGGCTGAGCGCCGGCGGATGAAACACGCAGGCCCAGATCTGCCATAATGGAATCGATGATCAACCAACCTTTCTTCCAGGTTGCATTGCCGTTGATGGTCACAATTTTGGTCGCAACGTTCACTGCGGCTTGGTCCAGCAACAAGCGGATTGATGAAATCAGCCGCCGGCTGGACGACACCAATCGACGTCTTGATAACATCGAGCGCCGGCTAGATCGCTTGGAATCGGAGTTGATGAAGACGCTACTGTCTATCGACCACCGCCTCACCGTGCTGGAGGAACGCATCTCTGGTGCGCGGCTAGCCTTGGGTTAGTTGGCGGTTAAGAGGCGTTCGTAGAGCGTCCACAACCGTGGGTAGTCGAGGTCCAGCATCACTCGCACAGGCGTGGCATCGGGCACCAGCTTGCGCTCCAGTGGGATGGTTGCGCCGTAAGTCTTGCCGAAGCGCGTATCGATGTCGAGCCACTCCGTCTCGGACTTGGTCACGAAGCCGGTATCGAGCAGCCACGCGGCGGCCAGTTCGTCCCAAAGAAATCCGGTGGCCTTGGGATTCTTAAGGAAGCCCGGATAGCGGTTCCCGTAATCCTCTTTGTACCGCTCGGTGACCGGCGTGTGCGCCGCAACAATTTCGTCGAAGCGCGTTTTGGTGAGCACGGCGCGATTGCAGATATCCAGCGGGAACATGACCTTCTCGCGAATGCGCGACCGGAGCACGATCTGGGCCGCCTCGGGATCGAACCAGAAGTTGAACTCCGCCGCGGCCGACGCATTGCCCGGCACGTGTACATTGCCTCCCATGAAAACGATGCGCTTGATCTTGGTTTCCAGATCCGGATGCAGGCGGAGAAGCAGGGCCACATTGGTCATGGGACCCAGGGCGAGGATGGTGATTTCGCCGGGGTTTTGCGCGACGGCTGCGCCCAGCGCGTCGATTGCCCCGGGCGCGCCCGGCGGCGCGATTTTGACCGGGTTGCCGAATGCGCCTTGAAAATCCAGGGGCGCTTCCAGCTTGGCCATATCGGTGGTGTGGATCAGCGGCATTTGCGCGCCGACGTGCGGTTTGATTTCCGGATGGCTGAGCAGGCCCAAAATCTCCGTCAGGTATCCGGCGCTTTCGGCGGCCCAGACGTTGCCCGAGACTGCGGTAATGGCTGTCACGCGCACCTTTTCGGGGCTGCGCAGAACCATTACCAGCGCGGCGCCATCGTCGCCGAAGTAGCCGCAATCGGTGTCGAAGACGATCTTGCCAGGGGGCGGCGCGGCGGCGGCGAGCAGGAGAAGCGGCCAGAGAGGCATCAGTGGCGAGTATAACTCGCGGTCAGCGCCCGATGACGACGCGCACCGCGGACGGCTGCACGTCCAGCCGCTCGATGCGGTGGCCCAGCGCGAAAGGTTCACCGACCTTGGCGCTAGGGTAGGCCTGCATGACGTAACTGTGGATCAGGAAATCGAGCAGACGGCCCTCGATGACGACGCCGGAAATCTGCACCTCTTTTACGTCCACCGTGGCGGTGCCGCCGGACGACTGGATGCGCGCGGTGATGGTGACGGGCCGCTCGCCATCGAGCAGATAGGCCATGATCGGCCCCGGCGGCTTCCCTTGGGCGCGCCGCAGCTTACCCAAATCGATGAGCGCGGTGGCGGTGGCGGTGCCCGGTCCGAGTTCGAGGTGCGGGTCGCGGACGCCGTCGGGGGCCACTGCGGCGACTTCGCGGCGGGCGTAGGCGTTCAGTTCGGCGGAGGTGAGAACGACGCGCGAGCCAGGCTTAAGGCGATCGTGCTCGATGAGGGAGAACTTGTGGACGACCGTTCGGTAGTCGGATGGCGCCGTCGCGAATAGCGCCAGTGTTGTCCCGATAGCAGCGATGCCGCGCCCGCCCATACCACAATGACGCGGATTGTCGCCCGTCCGTTGCCTGCCGGTCGGGGCAAGTCACCCTGTCGGGTAGTGGAAAACGACGCAACCGGCGGACACGGACCCTTTAAATCCGGACACTTGCACCGTGGCGAGGCGCGTGCAACCTGTCGGGTCGGAAGGTGGACTGTATGGATACGATCGGCTTTGGCGTGTTTATCATGGGTATCTGTCGTCCTGTTGGCGCTGCTGGTGCTGCTCGGCCTGGTTTTCGGCCGGGCTTATCTGAAGTACCGGGGCGAGCGCGTGATTACGTGCCCGGAGAATCGGCGGCCTGCGGCTGTCGCGGTGGACACCGGGCATGTGCTGCTGATGACGTTGAAGGGCAAGACGGATCTACGGCTGAAGTCCTGTTCCCGGTGGCCGGAGAAGCAGGATTGCGGCCAGGATTGTCTGCGGCAAATCGAGGCCGCGCCGGAAGATTGCCTGGTGCGCCATATCCTGACGGAGTGGTACGAGGGCAAGAACTGTGCCCTGTGCGGCAAACCAATCGGCGAGATTCATTGGGCCGACCACGAACCGGCCCTGCTGAGCGCGGAGCACCGGACGGTCGAATGGCACGAGGTGGCGGCGGCCGACGTGCCGGATGTGCTGGCGACGCACCAGCCGGTTTGCTGGAATTGCCATGTGGTGAACCGGATGGTGGGGGGACATCCGGAGTTGGTGCTGGACCGGTCGCGCCGGATTTAGGGCTGCTCTTCCAGTTTCTTGAGGTATTCGGCGGCGGCAAGCGTTTCGGGGTGGTTTTCGCCGAGGACTTTGCGGCGGCCGGCCAGGCATTTGCGGAGGAGCCGGATAGCGCCCTCGCGATCGCCAGTTCGGAATAGGAGAACGGCCAGATTGCCCATTGATGTCAGCGTCGCCGTATGCTCCTCGCCCAGCACCCGTGTTCTCGCTTCCAGTGCCCGCTCCTGGAGTTGGCGTGCATCTGCGAAATCGCCTTGCCGTGCGAGCGTCATGGCAAGGTCGTTGATGGCTCTCAGGGTATCCGGGTGCTCCTCGCCCAGCACGCGCGTACTTAGCTCCACCACCCGCTCCTGGAGCCGCCGTGCTCCCGAGAAATCGCTTTGGCCCCAGAGCGTTGCGGCCAGATTGTTCATTGCCCTCAGCGCGTCCGGGTGCTCTGCGCCCAAGACCCGCGTGCGCACCTCCAAAACCTGCTCCTGGAGCCGGCGCGCCCTAGGGAGGTCGCCTTGCGCCCCGACCGTCTCCGCCAAATTATTCATGGCCGTTAGCGTGGCGTTGTGCTCCCCGCCCAGGGCACGGGTACTCGCCTCCAGCACTCGCTCCTGACGTAGCTGCGCCCCCGCGAAATCGCCTTGCGCTCGGAGCGTCGACGCGAGATTGCCGGTCGCCCTTAGCGTAGCCGAGTGCTCCTCGCCCAGCACGCGCGCCATCGGCTCCAGCACCCGCTCCTGGAGTCGCCGCGCCCCGCCGAAATCGCCCTGCGCCCACAGCGTGGCCGCCAGATTGTTCATGGCCCTCAGTGTGTCTGGGTGCTCCTCGCCCAGCATGCGCGTCCGCGCCCCCAGCACTCGTTCCTCGATCCGCCGCGCCGCCGCAAAATCGCCTTGCGCCCCGAGCGTAACAGCCAGATTACCCGCCGCCATCAACGTGTCCGGGTGCTCATCGCCCAGCACGCGCATCCTCGCCTCCAGCACGCGCTCCTGGAGCCGCCTAGCCCCAGCTAGGTCACCTTGTGCACTGAGGGTCAACGCAAAATTATTCGATGCTGTCAGCGCGTCCGGGTGTTCCTCACCCAGCACGCGCGTCGCCACCTCCAGTACCCGCTCTTGGAGGCGCTTCGTCCGCGCGTAATCGCCCTGCGCCCTGAGTGTCTCGGCCAGATTGCTCATCGACGCAAGTGTGTCCTGGTGTTCCTCGCCCAGCACGCGGTTCCTCGCCTCCAGCACCCGCTCCTGAAGCCGCTGCGCATCTGCAAGGTTTCCTCGGTCCCTCAGAAGCCGAGCAAGCCGCCCGGTAAGCGAGAGCACTTCGGCGTCTTCAGGCCCCTGCGTCGTGCCGAGCTTCTGTAGCTCGCGTTCCAACCGCTCCCGCGCATCGGACATCCGCGCGAGGATGTCCTCGGCCTCTAGCTCTAGACCAGCAGACAGCAGCGCGTCGACTGCCGGGTGAGCCAATTCAGTCCAAATCCGCTCCTCTGGAATATTCTGTGCTCGCGCGGCTTCCAATCTGTCCCAGAATCTGCGAGCCAGCGAGCGTGCCTCGGCGACACTCACAACCTTGCGGTCAGTCGTCTCTACTGCTGGCTGTGGCGGGATCTCAGTCAGATGCAGCCGCAATGAGAACCACGAATCCAGGTCGGGGACACCAAGAATAAATCGCTCCGTAGCGCTCGATGGCACCCACCAAATCTGGCGCACAGGAAGAGCCGCCAGTATCTCGCGCTGAAAACTGAGCACGACCAGCGTGTCCAACTTGTTACCACCCTCCGGGAAGGCCCACTCAATACCGGTAATCGAAGCCACGGACCCGGCGGAGGACCCAAGCTTCTCGATCAGATCGACGGCCGTTTTGTATCCGTCTTCGCCGGGCGGGAGATCGAACTCGACCAGCGGGATGCCCGGGTTGCTCAGCGCGAGCTTGAGCCGGTTCACAACCTCATTTCGCAAGTAGACGGAATCCCACTCCACACGCGCGAGGCCGCGTTCATGTAGAGTGCACCAGTCAGTGAGCCTCTCGACGACACTCTTGACCGACCCCGGCTCCATTTAGTCTGTTCCGCCGGGGTCCTGTGGCCGGAGGTGCTGTTGATTTTTCAGGATGTCCACGACCAGCGGATGAACGCCGAACCACCCTTCCCCGTTGAACTCCTCAATAGCACGGCCGCGCAGAAGCGAATATAAAACCGCGTCCGGAACATCGTTGTCGGCGTCCCCATTGTAGACTGCAATCAACCTCTTGACTTTTTCCGAATAAGGCATCTCGAACTTATCATACGGGCTCTGCCCCAGCTTCATGCGGTATTCCCTCCGCATCGCGGCTATGGCTGCCTTGGCATCGTCGGGCCCAATAACAGTGGCAAGTGGATTCTCTTGACGGGCGAACCCGCCCGCATCCAAGACCAGGTCAAACAGGTCGCGAAGGTTGCCACCCGAGGCTACGATCAGCCTTGTCATTTGTCCTGGGGCGAACAGCGAGGGTGAAACGCGAGCTTCCAACACCGTTTGAACCGCCGCTCTGCCATCTTCATGTGGATTGTGTTGCCTGTCGTAGACCGGGGTGTCGTGAATCGTATAACGCTTAAATGGGAGCCGGTTCGCTTCGGCAGAGTAAGCCAGCCAAACCGGAATAGTGAAGATCATGTTCACTCGCAGGTCTTGAAAGACGTTCCCATACTGAAGGAAGAGCTCCTGCAATTGCGGTGGAGAGATTACGCTCTTGTCAAGGTCCTCGATCACCAGAAGCCATTCCTTGCCGGTCTTTTGCTTCAGGGACTCGTCGCAGACATTGATCAAACGATTGCAATAGCCAACCAAGTCCTGTAGCCGCTGCAGGCGGTAGTCGACGGTTTCCTTCTTGCGCTCCCCCGCGTACTTCATCTCGCCAGTGGCGGATGCGAAAAGGCCCAGCAGCGATGCCCATGGGGATTCCCCCTTCATTCCGATTCCGGCTTCCACTCCGGCGCCGATGGTACGGGTGCCGGTACGCTTCACCTGCTCAGTACCAAACCATTGCTGGATATCTGAAAGCAATTGGGTAGGAAGTATGCCTCCGAACGGAATTGCGTTCATGCGATCGGCCTGCTCGGCTAGGCGAGCCAACATCAGCAGTAGCACGTCGAATATCTTGAAGCTCGCGGGGTTCAGTTCGGAGGCCGCGCTTAACCGCACGCCGACATACTGGTCCTCGACTAGGGTCAAAAGCCGGGTCACCTCCGTCGACTTGCCGACGCCTGGGTGCCCCATCAGAAATGCTCTGCATGGCAGCGCCCCATAAGCCTCCTGCAGCTTCTGTGTAAGCCCGGCCACGGCATCGCCGCCGCGCACGTCATTGACTTGTGATCGATAGTAGCGCGCGAACTCTTCTTTGCCGATCAACGGCTCAAGCCGCAGAGTGAGGTGCAACTGCTCGAGACTGGTCGCAGGGCCATCGACAGAGGGAAGCATACAACTTATAGTTTAGACCGCCACGGATTCCGCGGCGGGCGGCCCCTTCTCCGCCTCATCCGCGAGCTGCATCAGCGTGCGCGCCAGCCCCCGCGCGGCTTCCGGGTCCACGTCCATCCATACGTCGAACTTGCCGGTCAGCTTGCCGCTCTCCTCCACCTGGAATTTGATGCGCACGCGCTTGCCCCAGAATAATGGATCGTTTAGCGCACGTCCGGTAATTGAGGTCAGCGCCAAGCAACGGCCCCAGCAGCGTGCCAGCGTGGGAATCGCGTCGCGGAGCGCTTGCGGGAAGTTCATGGTATTGAGCGGATCGAATCGGCGGGATGGCGCAGGGTCGCGCCGCGTCCGTTGCAGGCTGCGAGTTTTCATGGGACCTCTTTGGCAGGGTATCAGATTTAGGCAGCGGGCCGGGTTGCATCGGCGGCAAGGTCTGCAACAAGGGGCTTGTCGAAGAGGGCTATCTCTTCGGGCGCCGGCGCCTGGAATATCTCGCACCATCGTGATAGTGCCTCTCGTTCTATGGGCGGACCTTCCGTGCCTCGGCGTTGAATCCTGTCGAAGAGGATATCCGCGGGCGCAGAGAGATAGTGCAGCTCAACAGCCGCGCCAAGGGCGCGGGCGCCGAGCCGCAAAGCATCCCGCTCGGATCTTCCCCAGGTGCCCCATTCGACGATTACGACGAGACCGCGCGTGAGCAGTTCCCGGCAGAGCTTCCACTGTAGCGCCTCGATTTTTCCGCGTCTCTCTTCGTCGTAAACGTCTAGCGAAAGCGCGGCCAACCACTCGTCGGGAGAAAAACGAATCGCGCGGAGCCGGCTTTCAAGCGCCTTCGCAAAGGTGGTCTTACCGGATCCCGGCAGGCCGCACACGATGATCAACCTGGAGCTGGTGTCGGGTCGTTCCATTTCGCGTTACCCGGTTAAAGTCCGCCCTCCGTCCCGCCGGCCAGCGCCGATTCGACCGTGGTCACATCCACCAGCCCCGCGCAGCCGTATAGCACCGGCAGCAGCCGCTCGGCGGGATAGCGGCGGCGCAGGTCGGCGACCCGATCGGTGCCCGCACGATATGCCGGCAGGTACATCCGGCCGAGCAGCGGGTGCTGTCCCCAAGTGCCTGAAAGTTTGCCGGCGCGTTCCGCTGAAACCAGGAAGTCGCGCCGCAGGATGGCGGCCACCTCGGGTTGCGGCACGCCATCTTTCCACGTCAGATACGACGCCTGGTTCTTGGCGTCATCCTGCAACAACGCCAGCAGCACGCCGATCTGCAGGTCGTCGTCCGGCAACTGGTCCACTTCGGTGACTCCGTGCGCGATCAGGATCGCGTTGTTGGCGATGCCTTCAAACAGCGCGGCGGCGCGCGTGTTCATGGTCGGGACGGACGCTTCGAAGCCCACTAGGCCGCGCGCGTACAGGTTCTGCAGGTAGGCGAACGTCGTAACGTGTCCGGGCACCACTTCGTGGCTGACAAGCTGCACGAACTCGGGGTATGAGATCTCGAGCGACGCGTTGATCTCGTAACTGGCTTCGTATTCCGGTGTGCCGTCCGCGCGGCGGGCGCGCCCCAAGTAGTTCATCGAGCCCGAGAACCACGCGTCTTTAATCGGCAGGAATTGGATGTTGGCGCGCGGCACCGTATGCAACTCCGCCGGCAGATGCGGCGAAAGCTGCGCGGCGCTCAATGCGTCATACTGCGCGATGACCGCTGCGCCGAGCCCTCGGATCACGGCCATGGGGACGAAGCGCGCTTTGCGCCACGCGTCCACCGCGGCCAGCAGTTCGTCGCCGGTGCGGGAAGCGTATCCGGCTCGCGCGAGCAGCTCCGCGATTCGCTCGCGCTTGGCGGTGGGGTCCGACTGTGACGGCGGCTGCCCGATGGAAGCTTCCACGCAGCGCTCGTAGGGAACCGGTTCGCCTTTGCCGAGCATCTCCATGGCGAGATCCCACATGGTTTCGAAGCAGAGCGCCAGGCCGCGCATGTACTCGCCGCGAAGTCCGGCGATGGCCGCCGCCTCGGCTTTCAGCCCGCGGATTCCGCCCATGACATCCACTGCGGCGAGGTACGCGTCGATGGCCTGCCGGTCGGGCGCCTTCGCCGATACGCCGCCGGATTCGCGCACACGGGCGGCGGTTGCATCGGTGTAGGCGGGCGGCAGCGCCTCGTCGGAAAACCAGGAATCCGCGATGAAGCGGCCGGTGCCCGATGGGCACATGACGTCGCCGCCCCAAAGAGTGTCGATGCCCAGGATGGCGTTCGCGATCTGGGTCTGGGTTTGGGGCGGCATGTCAGAACAGCGGCAAAGGCAGAATCGCGCCGCCGGCTGGGTCGGTGAACACCAACTCCAGCGAGTGAATGTGGCTGATCTTTCCGCGGTAGGGAAAATACAGGAAGCCGCTGGTGGGTCCTTTGTGTTCGCCTTCGGGTAAGGCGGCTTGGACCACCAGTTCCTCCGCCGTTACCGGCGGTTCCTTGTCCAAACCGTTCGGGCTATCGTCGGGTGTCCGCGGCGCCGGCCCGCCGCGGGCATCCGGGTCGCCCGGGAAACGCTCGGCAGGCCGGGGCTGCCCCAAGACGATGGGACCCAACTGGGCCATCGGATGCAGTCCGCCGTTGTTCGGGTCCGGATATTTCAACTCGTTTGCCACGATTTCGGGTGCTTGCGGCGACAGCGCTTGTTTGCGGCCGTTGACGCGCAAAGTGAAGTGTCCGGCGCTCACCAGCAGGCTTTGGCCGTTGGCGGGGAACAGCGCGGCTTCCACGACCAGGTAATCCTTGGCGATGAACATCTGGCGGCCGCTGGAGAAGCTGTGGACCATGTACTCCGCGCCGATAGACAGTTTCTCCAGCTTGGCGCGCGCGGGGTATTCCTGCGCGGAGGGTTTCGGCGTCGTCCCGGTCCGGCCCAGATACGCGTCCGCCCAAGGTAGCGGCGTCTGCGTCGTGGTGGGCGGTATCGGCCTCTGGCCGGTCTGGGCCGTCAGCACGCCCGCCAGCGCCGGAAGCAATAGGGCGATGCGGTAGCACATACGTCCATTATGCGCCCGAGTAGGCGCGAAACCGCAAGATGGCGGGCGAAACCGCCTGCCCCACCATTAAGCGACGCGTCGCACCTTGGAGATGATGGCGGCCAGTTCCGGAGGCCGTCTCAGGCGGATCAGCCTGATCTCCTCCAGAAGACGAATGGCGTTGTCGAGTTCTGAACGGCGATGATGGAGCTTCAGAAGTGCTTCGTTTGGGGGAGGAAACGAGCGTTGTGGTGACATTTTCGTCGGTATACTCCTAGAACGAACCTAAGGAAATCCCTAATGTGTACGAGATAACCCTAGATTTAACCCAGAACATACCCTATATAAACCCCTCATTTGAGGGGTACTCTATAACTCTTTTGGGGGTATCTTGCGGCTTGCCCTATTCCGACAGTTCCGCCGTCGCCGTGGCGCCACCCATCTCGGCCATCACGGTCGAGAATTTGACTGGCTTGCGCGATTCCTTGGCAATCCAAACAGTGATTTTGTCAGTGCCGCCATCTCCGGCCGCAACCTCGACTTTGAACGCATCGAATGTGCCTGCCGGGACCGTGACCTTCTCCGATCCCACGACTTGCAACTGCATCATGCGGTCTTTCTGTTTTTGCGCATCGAACGTCCGGAATGTGGTGGCGTATCCCTCCGCCAGGGGCAGGCAGGCGAGCACCGCGGGGGCGGCCATCACCTCGGGGAAAACCGGACCGGCCATATCCACCGCAATGGGCTTCGGCTCGCCGCTCGCTTTCATCGATCCGGTGGCCTTATTGTCATGAAACGCCAGTTCGATGGCCATAGGACCCTGGTGAATCGACCGCGTACGAACCGCGAGCGTATCCTTATCGAGTACGGATACGTCCGTGGCCTCGCCCATCGGCGAATGCATGCTATTAGACACAGTCCAGGCGCCGCCTTCCTCTTTGATTTCGTTTGCCAATGTCAACGGGATCGTCTGCGTGCCCATTTGGATGGTCAGTTTGTATTTGTACGTTCCCGCCGTGAGCGGCGTGGCGATCTTAAGCGGACTCACCGATGCGGCATCGATCTTACGCGCCAGCACCACGGTCTTCGGATCGACGGTGATTTCCTGAAGGCGGGTAGCCACTTCCGGCGTCATGTCCGGCTGATAGCGCCCGCCCAGGTAGTGCGCGAAAAACTTCTCCGCCGCGGCGATCATGGCCATGTTGTTTACGGGCCGCGCGAACCCGTGGCCTTCATCCGGAGCCACCAGGTATTCCACCGGGAATCCCCTGTCGCGCAGCGCGATCACGATCTGGTCCGACTCCGCCTTGTTCACGCGCGGGTCGTTGGCGCCTTGTACCACCATCAGCGGCGTTTTGATCTTGCCCGCCGAATTCAGCGGCGATTGCCGCTGCAACTGGGCCTTGCCTTCCGGCGTGTTCGGATCGCCCATGCGCTGATAGAACAATTTGCGGATCGGTTCCCAATACGGCGGAATCGAGTCCAGCAGCGTAATCAGGTTGGAGGGGCCCACGATCGACACGGCCGCCGCGTATAGCTCCGGCGTGAACGTCACGCCTGCCAGGGTGGCATAGCCGCCGTACGATCCTCCGACGATGCCGGTGCGCTTGGGGTCGGCGATGCCCTTGGCCGCCAGGTATTTCGCGCCCCACGTCAAATCGTCTTGCATCTTGTCGCCCCACTGGCGGTTGCCGGCGTTCAGAAACTTCTTTCCATATCCGGTGGAAGCGCGGAAGTTGGGTTCCAGCACGGCGTAGCCGCGGTTGGCGAAGAACTGCGCGAAGCTGTTGTAGCCCCACACGTCGCGGCCCCAAGGCCCGCCGTGAGGAAGAATCAGCGTGGGCAAATTATTGGCCGGCACGCCTTTCGGCAGAGTCAGGTAAGCCGGAATCTCCAGCCCGTCGGAGGATTCGTAGCGAACCGCTCCCATCGGCGCCAGGTCCTGCCGCGGCAGCTTCTCGCGGATCTTATATTGCGGCGTCAGCTTCTTCGATTGCCGGTCGAATAGATAAGTCTGCCCCGGCTCGGTGTCGGAGTTCGCCGAAATCAGCCAGAGCTTCTCGTCGCGGGTGTGCGAAGCGAAGTTGATCTCGCTCGACGGGAGCTTGCTTTGCAGGAACTTGTAGTCCGCTTCGAACGCCCGGTCTTTCCAATAAATGCGCCTCTTTTCGTACTGGTAAACGGTGGCGATCAGTTCGTCGCTCACCTCGGAAAACTGCGCGTCTTCGAAATCCACCCGATTGTCGGGGTCCCGCTCCACCAGTTCCTCTTTGCCGGTTTCCGCGTCCATTAGTTCCAGCTTCACCAGATTCTCGCCCGCGCCCTTGTTGGTTTGCAGGTAGAAACGCTTGCCGTCTTTGTGGAACCGGACCGGCCCGCAGGTCTCCAGCACGTCGCAGGAATAGATCTTCGTGAAACCTTTGTCGTCCACGCGCAGGATCTCGGTATCGCCGTTATCGGCCGAGCGCGTGGCCAGGCGCAACTGGTCTTTCAGATCGAAGATCCAGCCCGTGATGCGGTCCGTATTCTTCCGCAGCAGCGTGCGCTCGCCGGTGGAGATGCGGATCTTGTACAAATCGTGCCACGACTTGTCGCGGTCGTTGAGCCCCACGTATACGATATCGGGCTCGCTGCGCGGCACTTCATAGAGCATGGTGCGCACGCCTTTAAGGTCCGTCAGGTTGCGCGCCGCGGGCACTTCCGCGCCCGCCGCGGGGGCCTCTGCCGGATTCACCGCGTAGACGCTGTAGTTCTCGTCCCCCAGCTTGTCCTGCACGTACAGCACGAACTTGCCGTCGCGGCTCCAGAGATACCCCGGAATGGGACGCTTGGTGTCGTTGGTGATGGGCTTGGCCGAATCGAAAGGCGCGTCCGTCTGCTTCACCCAGATATTACGGGTCTTGTTCAAGGGCTTGAGAAAGGCGATGTACTTGCCGTCGGGCGAGATTTGCGCGCCCGAGATTTCGGGATCGCCGAAGAATAGCTCGCGATCGATCAACGGGGGCTGCTGGGCGGCGGCGGGGGCGAGGACTAGTAGGGTGGTCAGGGAGAGCCGGGTCAAAGGGGTCATTACGACTGTAATTGTACCGTGGCGCATGCGCCCTCCGGAAGGCTGCTCCCGTCCGGGACCGCGGTGCTCGCGTGAGCGACACGGATTAATGGTGCTTAAATGATCCACATGCCCACCCGCAGACGTTTCGTCTCAATCGTCGCCGTCAGCACGGCGGCCGCGGCGCTCCTGAAGTCGCAGCCGCCCGCCCTGCAACTCGGACTCATTGTTTCCGCCGGCAGCGACCCTGAAACCGCCATCCGCAAAGTCTACACCTTCGGCTTCCCCACCTGTCAGGTGGGCGTCAGCGCGTTCGACGCCGGGATGCCGGCCCGCCTGCGCGCCGCCCTCGACCTATACAAAATCGAAGGCACTTCGCTGGTCTCCGGCGGCCCCGGACCCGAGGTCTACGACTTCTATCAAGGTCCGCTCACTATCGGCCTCGTGCCGCGTGAAACCCGCGATGCGCGCATCGCGCAAATCAAAAAGACGTCCGATTTCGCCAAGGCGTGCGGCGTGCCGGCCATCCAGACTCACTGCGGATTCATCCCCGAGAATCCGAACGATCCTATTTACAAGGAAACCGTCGAGGCCATCCGCACGGTGGCCGCCTACTGCCGTCGCAACGGCCAGAACTTCCGCTGCGAAACCGGACAGGAAACTCCGATTACTCTGTTCCGCGCCATCCGCGACGTGGGCCTGGACAACGTGGGCGTGAACTTCGACGCCGCCAACCTCATCCTGTACGGCAAGGCCAATCCGGTGGACGCCCTCGATGTACTCGGCCCGCTGGTGCAGGGCGTCCACGCCAAGGATGGACTCTATCCCACCGGCCCCCGCGAGCTAGGCAGCGAAGTGCCCATCGGCCAGGGAAAGGTGAACTTTCCAGCCTTCATCAAGCGCCTGAAAGAAGTTGGATATCGCGGACCGCTCACCATTGAGCGCGAGATCTCCGGCGCCAAGCAGGCCGACGATATTCGCGAGTCGAAAGCATTCTTGGAGAATCTGATATGACTGACAATCCCAAATCGGACCGCCGCGCATTCCTCGCCGGCGCCGCCGCGGCCGGCTTCATGATCGTGAAACCGCAATTGGTTCGCGGCTCGCAAGCCAACTCGGCCGTGCGCGTGGGCCTGCTCGGCTGCGGCGGACGCGGCACCGTCGACGCCACCAGCATCGCCATCAATGGGCCGGCGCGCATCGCCGCTCTGGCCGACCTGTTCGAAGACCGCCTCGCCACGGCCAAGAAGCATTTCGACGAAGTGGCCAATAAGCAGCATTACGCGGGCGTGGCCGCCTCCCAAATGTTTCAAGGTCCGCATGCCGCCGAGCAAATTCTCAATTCGGCCGAAGTGGACGCCGTAGTGATCGCTACGCCGCCTTATTTCCATCCCGGGCACTTGGCCGCCGCGGTCGCGGCCGGCAAGCACGTCTATTGCGAAAAGCCCGTGGGTGTGGATGTGCCGGGTGCCCTGCGCGCCATCGAAACCGGCAAGCGCGCCGAGGGCCGCGTCAGTTTGGACGTTGGGTTCCAGATCCGCAAAGCGCCGCCGTTCGTCGAGTTGGTGCGCCGCATCCATGCGGGCGCGCTGGGCGAGATCTCCTGCGGCGAAGCCTACTACTATTGCCCGTTTCTGAAGATGCCGGATTACCCGAAAGCTTCGCCCGCCGAACTGCGCCTGCGCCATTGGCTGCACGACCGCGTGCTCTCCGGCGATATCCTCGTCGAGCAGAACATCCACGTGGTCGATATTTGCAATTGGGTGTTGCAAGGGCATCCCGTGAAGGCTATCGGCGCGGGCGGGCGCAAGGGCCGCACCGAATCGCCGGGCGATAACTGGTCGCACTTCGACGTGGTCTTCTACTATCCGAACGACGTGCACGTCAGCTTCAGCTCGTGCCAGTTCGGCAAGGCGCCCTTCGAGGCCAGCGAGAGATTCTTCGGCACGCGCGGCAGTTCCCAATCGCCGTATTCGGGCGCGCTGCAGATTGCGGGAGAGGAGCCGTGGATCTGGAACGGCGGCGAGAAGACCGGCACGCGGCCGCATGGCGAGTTCTCTCTCACCGGCGATTTTTCGGATAACCTGGCGCAGGCCGATTCCGAGAAGCACGCCGATTTCATTCAAAGCATCGTGAGCGGCAAGTTTCACAACCAGGCTGCGCTGGGCGCGGAGTCGGCTTTATCGGCGATGCTCGGGCGCACCGCGGCGTATACGGGCAGAGAGGCTACTTGGGACGATCTGTTGCGGTCGAGCGAGGCTTGGGACGCCGGGATCGACCTGGAGAAGATGGCCGGGTGAGAGCAGCGGGTTCTGGAGAACCCGCGCAGGACTGGAGTCCTGCCCCACTATTCTTCGGAAGCGGCTTCGGCTTCAGCCGCCGCAGCCGGACCAGCCGCCTGGGCTGCGGCTAGAATCCGCCGCGCCTCTTCCAAATTGTCCTTGGAAACCTGCACCTCGAATTCCAGCACTGGAAGCGAGCTGGTCCCCACAATGATGGATTCGATGCCATTCGCCTCCAGCACGCCGTGAATGCCGGTGGCCTCCATCTCAGCGTCGAAATTGGACGAACTGAACAAGGTGACCATGTCCATTTCGTGAGAAGCGTCCGGTTCTGGTTGCATGTCTCCAGCATAATCCCCCGATGGCATAAAATGAAAGTTCGATCACACGGAGGATTCGCATGTCCGATCAGGAAGACGCGCAAGACAATTTGGCGAACAACATCGGTTGGTTTGTGGCGGGCGCGGTGGTGGGGATGACCGCGGCCATATTGCTGGCCCCGCAGAGCGGCAAAAAGACCCGGCAAGTCATTTCCGACAAAACCCAACAGGGTAAGGAAGCCGTCACCGAAACCGGCAAGGAAGTTTACGATCGCAGCAAAGAGACGATCGACCGGGGACGGCAACTTGTGGAGGACGCCGCGGATCTGTTCGACCGCGGCCGCAAATTGGTCCGCGGCCTGTAGCGCATGCCAGGCCCGCCTGCCATTGAACTGGGCGGCTTGCGCATCACGCTCGTCCGCGAGGATATTTACTGGTGGGACGGTGGCGCCATGTTCGGCGTGGTTCCCAAGACGCTGTGGAGCCGCAAGGCGCCGCCCGACGATCTGAACCGCCTGCCGCTGGGCTTCAATTGTTATATCGTTGAAACCGGCGAGCACACCGTTCTGCTCGACACCGGCGGCGGCGACAAGCTGGATGCGCGGCGGCGCGAGCGCATGAAACTGCCCCCTACGCCGGTGCCGCTGCCCGAAATCATAGCGGCCGCGGGCATCGATCCCGAGCGCATCGATATCGTGGTCAACAGCCACCTCCACTGGGACCACTGCGGCTGGAACACGATTCTGACCCAGGGCGCCGCGCGTCCCGCGTTCCCGCGCGCGGTCTACTATACGCGGCGGGGCGAATGGGAGCACGCCCACCTCCGCCATCCGCGCGATAGCGTGGCATACATCGATGCGAATTACGATCCACTGGTGGATGCCGGGCGCATGCGCCTGATCGATGCGGACACCGAAGTGGCGCCCGGTATATGGCTGCGCCTGGCGGCAGGCCACACGCCCGATATGATGATTATCACGGCCACCTCCGAGGGGCAGACCTTCGGCTTCCTCACGGATTTGGTCCCCACCGCGGCGCATGTTACGCCCACCTGGGTGGCGGCCTTCGATCTCGATCCTATCCAGTCGATCGACAGCAAGCTCCACTGGCTCACTGAGGCCGCGCGCGGCGAATGGATTTGCGCATTCGCGCATGAACCCGGGATGGCTTTCGCGCGTATCGTACATCGAGACGACAAATTCGAAGCGACTGCATGTGGACCCTCATCGCCGTAGCGCTCTCCGCCTGCGCGTATTACGTTTCTATCGGACTGGGTGAATTCTGGCCTGCTGCCTGGATTGCGCCGATCCTGGTTCTGCTGGTGGCCTTCCGCTCTTCGTGGCGCACTGCCGCGCTGGCCGCTTTCGCCGCTTATTTCCTCGGCAGCCTCAATCTTTTCACGTATCTGGCCAGGGTGATGCCCGTCCCGGTGGTGATATGCGTTTTGGCCGCCACGGCGCTTGTCTCAGCCGCAGCGGTGCTGGTGGCTCGTTTCGCGGACAGGCGCCTGCCTCCGTGGGCCGCCGCGTTCGCTTTCCCCGCCGCCTGGACCGCGTACGAGTTCCTCTTCTCCCTCGTCTCGCCCCATGGCACCGCGGGCAGCCTCGCCTACTCGCAGACGGATGTCCTGCCGCTGCTGCAGATCGCATCGGTCACCGGACTTGGGGGCGTGACGTTTGTGGTCATGCTGGCGCCTTCCGCGATCGCCGTCGCTTGGTCGCGCCGCTCCATCCGGGCGCTGGCGCCGGCGCTGGCAATCGCGGGTATCGTGCTCGCCTACGGCGTGGTGCGATTACGGACCCCGGCGCGACAGCCGGCAGTGCGCGTGGGGCTGGCGGCGACAGACAAGGGTATCTTTCCCGCGGTGGAAACGGAAAATCCAGCCGTGGCGTTGGGCGTGGCGCACGCCTACGCGAATCGGGTCGCGCGCCTTGCCTCCGATGGCGTGCAGATCGTCATCCTGCCTGAGAAATTTGTCGGTGTCACGCCTGCCGATTCCGAGGCCGTCCAACAAGTGTTCAGCGAAGCCGCGCGCTCCGCGCATGTGACGGTAATCGCCGGATTCAACCGCTTTACGCTCCGACCGCGGCGCAACGTGGCCATGGTGTTCGCACCCGACGGCCGCGCCCTTCTAGAATACGAGAAGCGCCACATGCTGCCCGGACCCGAAACCGGATACGAA
>Ga0302324_100002501_pt1 | contig 42382 bp, 36 predicted proteins | sample Palsa_T0_1_FD_201949 | JGI IMG/M metagenome (GOLD analysis project Ga0302324, IMG submission 201949) | Peat permafrost microbial communities from Stordalen Mire near Abisko, Sweden - Palsa_T0_1 | ecosystem: Environmental > Terrestrial > Soil > Palsa > Peat permafrost | place: Sweden: Abisko...
CGTTGCCGGGCGGCTCGCGCAAAGCCGCCATGGCAGCGGCGAGATCGGGCGTCCCGGCGCGTCCGGCGCCCGCGCTGGTTGTCGAAGCCGGCGCGGGTGTGGGTCCGCGTCCAAGATTGCTGAAATTGCCGCGTCCCGGATTCCCTCCCAGCCGTCCGCCGGAAAGGCTCAACCATCCGTCCACCCTCTCTTTAAAGAAATCCGTGCGTACGATCCTGTTCGACGTCATGCCGCCTTGAGAATGCCCCACCAGCCAGAACGCCTTGATGTTCTCCTTGCCGATCTGGTCGTAGACCAGGCTGACGATGTTCTGGAGATACTCGTCGTCGGCGGGCGCCCAGAAGTGCGTCGGCGCGTTGGGAGTCGCGATGACCAGCCGATACTTGTCCTTATAGTCCAGCATCGGAAAGTAGTGGCGCTGCCAATTGCCGTAAGATCCAAAGCCGTGCAGCGACAGAATGAACGTCACCTTCTCGCCCTTTTTCAAATTGCAGGGGTAATCGAGGAAGAATTTGCGGCCGGTTTTCGGCTCCACCGCGCTTCCTTGTTCGACGACCAGCGGACCGGCGCAATTCGCGTCCGGGCAGTGCAGCGGAGGAGGCGTCTGGCAAGCCACTCCAGACAGCTCGATCGGCGGAGAACTTTTGGCGAAGGCCGTCAGTGCGGCCGCGACCACCGGAATCAGTCTGATCAGATTTTTGGAGAGTCCCATGCTTCTCGATTTTATCGCGTCAGAATGTACGAAGGGTGTTCGAGGCCCGTGGGGGCATAGTGCTGCTCGTGCGTGTATCGGAAACCCAGCTTCTCCAGGAGTCGTCGCGAAGCGTCGTTGTTCGGATGGTGCCCGGCAAACAACGCGGCCGCGCCCAGCTTCTCGAACGCGTATTCAATCGTTGCGGACGCCGCTTCCTTCGCCAGTCCGCGCCCCCAGTAACTGGATCGGATATACACGCCAAGCTCGTAAATGCGCCGATCGGGATCATAGGGTCGGACGCCGCAGCAACCCACGTGTTCGCCGCCATCCAGCAAAAACAACGGCCAGTATTGGATTCCGTGCTCCTGCTGGGTTGCGATGTGTTTCTCCAGAAGCTGTTTCACGTCGTCGTCGGCGAGCTTCGGGCGGCTATCGATGAACTTCGTTACGGCCGGATCTCCCCACAAACCGATGGCCAACGGAAGGTCGCGCTCGCTCCAGGTTCGAAAGCCCAGCCGTTCGCTCTGGAGAAAATAGAGCGCTTCATGGCCCCTAAGATCGTCCATTGTGCGGCTGGCGGTGAGGGTGGAATTCGTACACTCAAGCGCTATTCGTTCCAGGTAACTTGTTGATTCTACAAATCGCTCGATGAGCAGATTTCGCTACTCTGGCGGTTTCATTGTACAAAATCGTGTACAGGGCAGGGCACTCTGAGTGGAGGTCACTACAAACTTGGAGCGATACCCCCATAAAAAGGATGCTCTGCAACTAGGGATTCTGTTCAAATATACTGCCGCCACAGAGGTAGATTTGGAAGCCATCGAGTTTGCGGAATGAGCGCTCTTTACTTACGGCCGACGAGGAGCCCAATCGCGGGCGTCAGCGGTAGCTCGCCATTGAAGTCGTGCCGAAGATCGACATCGCAGATGTGCTCCGCCCCCCCAAGGGTACGCGTACTTTTTGCGAAGCTACCAAGTACTTTCGGATCGTTGACGCTACATCTTGGGAGTGTTATGTTTTATGTGTCGGCAGGGCACAATAAAGCTAAGAGGCTAAAAGGATTGGGCAAAGGAGCGCAATGAGTGAAGAGCTGCGAGGAGAAAACTCAATGAGAATGACCGGGATTCTGTCCCGATTGGCCGGACAGGGGATGAGTTTGGCGGTCGCCTGCGGTTTGCTAACCTCCGCATTTTGGCTGGCGGCGCCAGCCAGAGCCAACGTCGTTTACGATGAAAATTTCGGTACCGGTGCAGCGCTGGCTTCAGACTCTTTGGTCAATATCAGTGGAATCGGCTCCATCTGGCTGCCTGCGAGCGGGAACGAGAACGGCTACGTCATCCCGTGTACTGCCGGTGCCGGTTGCACATCCTCATATACTTCGAGTAATCAGGTTTGGCAGGCTGCGAGTGGCACAGGCTACTTTCTCTTTGAAAACACCGAAAACAACAACACCAGCGGGAACAATACTTTTTTTGCGAGTGATTCCTTCAGCGTGAGCCAAGACACGAACTACACCGTAAGTTTCGAGCTCATCAATGCGACCACGGCGAATTTTGCCGACGTGCTGCCGTTAATCAATGGTGTTGCCCTGGGATCAGCCGCAGACGCGGACGGGACCTACGCTAGTCCCTACAACAACTGGGAGACGTTCAAGTATAACTGGTACTCAGGATCCAACACTGCCGCGGTTCTCACTCTGGAAGACCTAACCACAGTTGGCTACGGCAATGACTTCGGAGCGGACAACATCGTCGTGACCGCCGCCACTCCTGAGCCGGCTTCAATATCCCTGCTCGGATCGGGACTGCTGGGTTTGGCGATGGCGATTCGCAGGCGCCGCAGGGGCGTGAGCTCGACCGCTCGCCCCCAGTAAGCAGACCGGATGTCTCGTAAATGCGCCGATCGAGATCATAGGGTCGGAAGCCAGCGAGCTTCGGGCGGCTGTCGACCGATGGCAAACGGAAGGTCGCGCTCGCTCGTCCATTGAGCGGCTGGCGGTGAGGGTGGGATTCGAACCCACGGAACCCGCAAAGGTTCAACGGTTTTCGAGACCGCCCGATTCAACCACTCTCGCACCTCACCGCACCACTTTTAACCTACCTGATTTCGTCGCCATTTGCTAGAACTCTGGTGTGCCATGCAGCCCTGCGCCTGAGTGAAAATGCGCAGGACGCGATCCAGATCGAGCCTTTAACACCAAGAACATCAGCGTACACGCTGTGGAAACCTGATTGCTTGCACTCCCCCGGAGATCTCAATGTTCAAACGCATTATGTATTTTCTCATCCCCCCCGCGCTAGCGATGGGGGTTCTTATTATGACCACGAACGTGTCGATGGCAACTTCGGCTTACACAAAAAAGGAAGGCAAAAACTGCGTGTACTGTCACACGGCCGCGGGCAAGAAGGACTTAAATGACGTCGGCAAGTGTTACGCCGAGCACAACCATTCTCTAGAAGGCTGCGAACCGAAGAACTAAGCGGAAGCACTAAGAAAGCGCAAGGGGGACGGCGATTTGCCGCTCCCCTTTTTTTTGCGCCTATTTGCGATGCTTCGCCGACGAGATAACCGGCGGCCCGGTCGCGGGCGGCGAGTTGGAGGAGACGATGGGATGGACCACTCCGTGGCAAATAAGAATGCAGGTGTTCTGGGCGCGGCTATAGGCGACCGGAGTGGTGGCGTTCTGCGCGACGACGTTGAGGTCGAAGTTCACCAGCCGCTCCCCGTCGATGAATGGTGAGGTGGTGCCCAGCCCGTGAGCGGTGTGGCACGTAGAGCACGAGAATCCGGAGCCGATGTGCAACCCGTGGTAAAGCCAACTGCTGCCGCCCATAAGCTGCACCAGGTCGTGACATTTTGCGCACAAGGCGTAAGGTCCGGCCGAAGTCAGGTCGGCCCCTGGAAACAGATTGACGATTTGCGCGCCTGGGCTGGGCGCCTGGCTGAACTCGTAGCGCCGCTCCAGGATGTGCGGGTATTTCGATCCGTGCGGACCGTTCGGTCCCGCGCCGCCGGACTCGCGATTGTCGTCGCTGTTGTGGCAGTCCGTGCACAGAATCTGGTTTCCCATCGGACGCCCTTGCGTTATCCCATCGAAGTTCAGCATGTATGGGCGCAAGCTCGGCTGGGGCAGCGGACTGTTGCTGTTGTGCATCACCGGATGGCTGGACGGTGCGGTGAGGGCAAACTGCGGGATGACATTCAGCGGATCACTGGCCGAGACTTCCCACAGCGGCAGGTATCCGTAAATCGGATTCGCGGTTTTCCCGATGCTGGTCCCGTGGCAGCGCAGGCAGTTCTCGTATTGATTGATGGCCGGTTTGACCGCCGTCACGCCGTCGTTGCCGCTGACTCCCTCGATATTGTTCTGGGACCCGCGCACCAGCGGCGGATAAGTAAAGGTCTGCACTTTATTTGAGGAGTGCGGATTGTGGCAGTCCACGCAGGTCGAATGGCGATTCTCGTTCAGCACAGCCGGTTCGGCGGCGTCGTGCTGATTGTTGGCCGCCGGGAACGGATGGCCGACCTTCGCAAATTCAGAGAACACGTTGGGAATGGCGGGAGAGATATTCGAACCGCCGCTGTGGCACAGCATGCAGTCCTGTTCGTTAGGCGCGCGCAGCAGGCGCACCGGCGTGGGAGCGTTATGCGGCGCGTGACAGGAGATGCAGGCGTTCTGCGCGACGGAATGGTAGTCGCCTACCGATGCCGAAGTCGCGTTGCCCACCGTGTTCGTCGCTACAGCGTGAGCGCTGGTGGACCACTGCGCGAGTTGATTCTGTTGGCCGTTGGTGATTCGATTGGGATCGTGGCACGCCAGGCACATTTGGCCGCTCGAACTGTCGCGCACCAGGAAATTCTGCGACACCTTGTCGATGGATTGCACGTGCGGGGCGTGGCAAGTGGTGCATTCCACATTGCCCTTCACCAGGTGCACGGCCCCGGTGGGATCGGCGGTTTTTCCGGAAGACGCCAGCGTCGACACCAGATAGGGTGCATCTCGCATCGGCAGCGCGAGGCTGGTGGGATGCGATGTCTGGAGGTTGTTCACATCGGACGACTTCAAGCTTCCCGTCATGCCGATGGTGCCGTAGGCTTGCGTTGTTCCCGGCGCCACCGTGCCGTCGTGGCAGCTAAGACAGAGCAGGCTATCGCTGCCGGGAGGCGGCTGCGCGTTGCCCATCGAAGGATCCGTGGTGCTCGTGTACGCAGAATAGGTCTGGTTCGAGAGCTTCTGATTCCACAGCGGCGTCATTCCGCCGATTCCGCTGTGGGGCGCGTGGCAATAATAGCAGGAGCCGGGCAGACCGCCGGTGACCGGCGAACCGTTGGCGCGCGACAGGTCGTGCACGCCGAGCACATCGCCCTTGATCTGAGCTTGCACCGTGCCGCCCGCCATCGTCAGGATGGCGCAAGCAAACAGGAGTTTCGATTTCATCGCGTCACTCCTTCCGCCGTCTTAGCCAGGCCGAAGTATTGAAACACTTGCACGCGGCGGCGATACGAATCGACGACGTAGATGTGGTCGTTGGCGTCGATCGCTAAACCTGTAGGGATCTGGAAGTCTCCCACTCCGGCTTCCTTGCCGAAGTAATAAAGCAGGTGCCCGTCGCGATCGAAAACCTGCACCACATTGAACAGCCCGTCCGCCACGTAGAGATGGCCTTCCGAATCCACTCCCACGCCCTTTGGACGAAAGACGTCGCCGCGGCTATCGCCCGAATGTCCGATCGCGTAGCGGAAAGTTCCGTTGCGATCCAGCACCTGGACGCGGAAATTCATGGCATCCACCACCATCAGATCCTGTCCCACTAGCCGCAGTTCGGTGGGCAGGTTGAACTCGCCGTCGCCCGATCCTTTCTTGCCGATGGTCCCGACCACGCTGCCCTGCATGTCGAGCACGTAGATCTTGTCGCGCCACGTATCGGTGACGAAGATCCGCTGGGCGTCGGAATCGACCGCGATGCCGGTGGGGCGCTTGAAAAATCCTTCGCCGCCTTTCAGTGCGCCGATGACGCGCTGGAATTTTCCGTTCGCGCCGAAAACGAAAATCTTGCCGGCCTCTGAATCGGTGACGTAGATGTTGTCCTGCTTGTCGACCGCCACGCACTGCGGCGCGCGCATCTCATCTTTCGCATCCAGGCGGCTCGCGAACTTATATTTCTTCTGCTCGAAATCGAATATATGGACGCCGAAAGATCCTGGGTCGGTCACGATGAGGCGGCCGCGGGAATCGGTCACGATGCTGTAAGGGCGAACCATGCTGCGATAATCCGGCTCGCCGATGGCGACATCCACCAGCTTGGTCCAGAACCCGCGCTTCGGCTTCACTTCTTTTTGCGTGTTGAAACTGCGCTCGAATGCCAGGCGGCGGCCGCCGTCCATTTCGAGATGCGGAAGGTTTACCAGCGCGGGCGGTTTGGATTTCGGCCGCGCGTAGGCAACCGGCATCAACAGAGCCAGCACCGCGCCCGCCTGTAATCCGCGCGTTAGAAAAAGTTGAACCATCGTGATAAACCCACGTACAGGGAAGTCGCCACCACCGGCAGACCTCCCGACCCGCTAAAGCTTTGATCGAGCCGGGTGTAGCCGGCTTGAAAATAAACCTTGCGGACTAGATAGACCACCCGGGCGTACACCAGCTTCGTCATGTTCCGCGAGCTGGCGTTGGATTCTTGTTGCGTATTGCTAATGGCGCTCGAGTAACTGGCCGCGAGTGTCAGCCCGTGGATTGGGGTGGCGCCGATCGAAGCCGAGTACGCGTGGCCGCCATAAAGGATCACGGAAGTCCCGCCCACCACCGGCAGCAGCGTGGAGGGCGACGCCAGGCCGTTGGGCGTAAGAACCGAGTTTCCATCCGATCTTGTAAAGCTGCCGGACGCGCTGAGCCAGCGCATATTGAAGGAAGACGCGTAGCTCTGGGAAAAGCTTCCGGAACCGGCCTGCTGGGCCAGCTCGCTCTTGGAGCCGCTGGCGATACTCGTCCAACTCGACGTCCGGCTGAATTTACGGCTGAGGCTGCCGGAATAGCCATAGCTTGAGGTCGTGTAGGCGATGAGCAAGGTCTGCTGGTTTAAGGAATAGTTGAGGGAGCCAGCAACTTTCCAGCGCCGCACCGGCCGTTGGAAGTTGACGCTGCCAAGGCCGCCGATCGAGCTGGCGTGACTGGGGTTTACCGTGGTTCGAGTGACGCCCCCGGTAGCGTTGAAGAATCCGCCCCACAAGGCATTGGAATAGGTGGTGACGCCGGTGATCGAATCAGACGACAGCGCTTCTCCGAACAATGTCTGATCGCGGTGATCATCCACCGCGGTGAAGGACATGTGAATGGACGGCACTTCGTAATTCTCGTAAGCATCGACGTCGAGCGAGTGGGAAGATTGTCCCGGTACGTTCTCCGGGAGCGTGCCTCCCGCAGCCAGGATGGGCTGATATAGCGTTCCCTCCAGGTTGTCCAGATACTGAGCATTGGCGCCAACGTGAAGATTCTCGATGGGAGTAAAGGTCATTCCCGCAGCGAGGCTATCGATATTCGCATCGTAATGACCGGTGGTGGAATCAAAGTTGATATCGGCGCGGTTCGCGGACGCCGAAAAATTTCCATTAAATGGAAGGGCATGTCCGATACCCACCGAATACGAACTTGTATCCGACCGCGCCGTGACTGGCCCTTCGGACTCAAAAAGCTGGGGGGTTTGGAATTGGTTCGTAGCCAACCGGTAGCTGCCGGTCAGGTTGAATCCAGCCACCAGATAACTGAGGTTGGCATTGAACGAATGAAAGTCGGTGGTCCCTTCGCTCGATGCGCCATAAATCGAGTAGTCGCTGGTGCCCTCCTGGAACCCCACCGAAATGTGCGGGAGATTGGCGACGTTCTCGCTCCAGCCGACATTGAAGCTGTCGGAGTTCCCGAAGCTGGTGTAATTAGCGACGCCCGGAACTCCAAAGTTGCCCGAGCTGTTAAAGATCTTCGAATAACCGATGGAACCGGGAAAATTGCTGCCGCTGAAGATCGAGGAACCCGCGGTGACGCCACTGCTCGCGATGATGGATTGAAAATCGGAGTTCGTCCTGGATTGATTGTAGAAAGGCAGAATGCTGTACGACAGGAAATTAGGACTGTAGAAGGAGCCGGCGAGAGCTGCGTTGCCGCCCGCCGTGAAGCCATGATCCGAAGCCTGCCCGAGGTTTCCGAAATCCGCTGTATAACCGCCGGAAACGCTGCCGCTCAAGGTAGCCGTGAGATCGCCAAGCTGCAACTGGGCGAGTGCCCGTTGCGCAATCGCCAGCATTAGTGAGCAGACGATAAATCCGGCCGACTTAGCCACGGCTCCAACTACCTTTCCGCGTTACACGCTTAAAGTTCTTCTACCTTTGCAGTTGCTCGCAATTTTCTGTCCAGTCCGGAACGAAGCTGCTCAGTCTTGATCTTTTCCAGCTGCTTGGCTAAGTCGCCCTTCACCTCGGCAAATTTCTGCATTCCCGGGGCGCTGTGGGCGTTGAGACGGACGACGGTGAAGGCCTGATCCACTTGAATTAGACCGCTCATTTCTCCCGGTTTCATGGTCAGGGCGGCTTGCACCACCTGTGGAGGCAACTTCGTGCGATCCACGGCCTTGTGGTCGCCCATCACCACGCGATAGTCGTCTTCAGAAATTTTCTCGGCCAGCATCCCGAACTCCTCGTAGCTCTTGGTGGTTTTTGACTGGCGCAAGGCTTCTTCTGCGCGTTTTCGCACATCCAGCAATTGCGACGGGTTCGCATTCGGCGGCGGGAGGATGGAAATGGTTTGGAGCGAGAAGGACTCGGGTGTCTTGAAACGCTCCGGGTTCTTGTCGTAATAGACCTTAGCCTCCGCCACGGAGACCAGGGCTTTGCTGGTCACCTCGGTTTTCAACATCTGCTCGATCAGCAGCGAACGCCGTACTTTGGCGCGCAGCAGCTCGCGCGAGCCGTTCAAATCCGTCTTAAGGAACGACTGAAATTCTGCCTCGGTGGAGAACTGCTTGTGGAAGTCCGCCATCGCGCGCTGCATCTTCGCGGGCAGGACCGTCAGTTTGCGGCGCAACGCCTCCTGGTACACCAATTCCTCGAACACGATCATCTTGAGCGCGCCTTTGCGGATATCCGGCTCCATCGCCTGGGGGAACCCGCCATTGTGGACGCGGGCATAGGGGAAAATCGCGTACATTTCGCGCAGCAGATCGCGGTCCGTCAGCGCCGCTCCGTTCACCCGCGCCACCGGCTTGCCTTGCGGCTGAGGCGGACCGGCGGGCGGAAGGTGCGATTCAGCAAGCGCGGCCATCGAGCCGGCCAGAAGCAGCGCGCAGATAAAGAAGTGGTGTTTCATCGATTTTCTCCTTGGACTCAACCGGGAAAAACGGGGGGAGATTGGCTCCCCCCGCGAATTAAGTAGCAGACAGACTATGTAGTCGGAACGTTGTATTGGCCGTTCGACTCGTTGCCCTCGCCGCCATGGCATTGACGGCAGAACTGCGCGACGTTGTTGCCGCCGCTCGCCGGGTTGTAGTAGCCGCGCAGGAAGAACGCGGTCTGCCAGTAGCCGCTAGTCGCCTGACCGAACATCTTGCCGGTGTAGATCAGCTCGCTGTGCTGATTGTGGCAACTGGTGCAGGTCACTGCTGTTACGGTGCTGCCGAAGGTGCCGAAGCTAACGGCAAAGCCGTAGTTCTTCACGAATTGAGTGGAGTTCGGACCGGTCATGGAGATGGCCACCGTATTCCCGCCGGTGCAATCCCAGTTGTACGCGCCACCGCAGGTCACCACTGCTTGTGCGCCCACCGGATGGTCGTTGTTGTAGTTGCCGGGCGTGGAACCGTCGTTACCGAGGAACGTCGGAGCATTGCCGCCGACGATCGGAAGAGTCTCGACGGTGCTGCCCTTCATCATGCCCACTTTGGCCAGGTTGCCGTCATGGCAGCTCAAGCAGAACAGGATGATAGTATTCGCATCATGTGCGCTGGTGATGGTTCCCGCGGCGGGAAGAGTTACGGAATAAGCTCCGGCGTCACCGAACGTCAGCGTTTTCCCGTAAAGAGGTGTCAGATCTTGACCCCATAATGCGAAGTTGCCACTGGTTGCGTCGCCTTTGGATACTCCGTTGCCGGCAGATCCGCTGTGCGGCGCGTGACACATCACGCAACCGCGCCCGTAGCCGTTGTGGGCTCCGAGCACGTCGGTGGTCAAATTGGTGGTTTGTGCTGGCTGCGCCATCATCACAGTCGCTGTGACGAGGGCGATGATAAGAATTAACGTTAATTGCTTCATAAGGCCTCCTAAAGCCTGTAGTAGTACATGTACTGCATGGACGCGGGAGCTACCCGCTTGTCCTTTTGGCTCGCAATTAGGAGTAAGCCAAAAATTGTCGCGGCCTTAATGCGCCGCGGAATCCTGTGTCTTCGCCGGTGCGCTATCTTTCTTAACTTGCGCGGTCGCGGCTTCCTGCTTTGCGGGCGCGGCCGGCTTTTGATCGGCAACCGCCCGCTTGTTCTTTTCCGCTTCGGCTTCCGCATCGGTCACGTAGCGAAACATCTGCACACGGCCGGGGAAGGTCTCGGATACAAACACCCGATTGTCCTTGTCGATGGCGATGCCGTACGCCCCCATGAATCGACCCGGATACTCGCCGTGTTCGCCGAAGTAAATCAGCAAACGCCCCTCGCGGTCGAATACTTTCACCCGATCCTGCGCGGAATCCACCACCCAAATATGCCGGTCACAATCCACCGCGATTCCCTTGGGCCGCTCAAACTGTCCCGGACCGTCACCGTTTTTTCCGAAAGTGCTCTCGAAATTTCCATCCGCGTCGAAGATCTGGACGCGATTGTTGAACGTGTCGGTGACGTAGACGTCGCCTTCGCTGTCCACCGCGATATTGGTGGGAAGCGAGAAGTTGCCGGGGTCGCTGTTATTGTGCTTTTTGCTGGGAGTTCCGATGTTTCGCAGCTTCTTGAAGCTATCGGCGTCGAACACTGCCACGGTGTCATTGCCCGTGTCCACCACGTAGAGGAAACGGTTGTCTTTGTCGAGCGCGATGCCGCCCGGATCCACCAGCGTGTCCATTCCCACCGAAGCTTCCATCGAATGTTTAGCGTTCAAGACCAGAACCCGATGCAATTTACTGTCCGAAACAAACAGCCGGTCGTTGTCGTCGACGGCCAGGCCGTTGATCAGCCCGAAGCTCGCCTCCGATTTGTTCCGGATCATCTCGACCGCCTTGGTTTTCGGATCGAAAATGAATACGGCCCCAACCGCCTGGTCCGCCGCATAGATCTTGCCTTGCGAATCCGTGGCCAGCCCGTAAGTTCGGATGAGTTGAAAAGGCAGCTTATCGACGTTGATTTCGTTTACGTTCTGCGTGCCCGCCAGACGGTCCATCCACTTCTGCTTGGGTTTGCGATTCTCCTTGGAGAAGAGTTTCGGATCCACTTTTTCACCGGTGAACAGGTCGGTAAACTTGATGCGCGTGACGGCCGGAGGGTTGGGCCAAATGATCTTGGTGATGTCAAAATACGCAACGCTGCGCTGGTCGCCGAGTTTGGGCGCGTCCGCGGTAGGCTTCTTCTTGTCTTTGGCCGTAAGTGGCAGCGATGCGGACAACAACAGGCCGGCGAGAGCCGCCACGATGCTTGAATGCTTCAACATTTTCATTTCCCTCCGCTCCGGACATCCGTCAGGTTCAACCCGTTGGCGTGGCAGGTTTTGCAGAAGTCCATATTGTTCGCTTGATCTTTGATCAGCAAGTCCGGCTTGGCCGACGCGTGCGGTTGATGGCAGGTCAGGCAGTTAATCTGAACGATGGCCTTGGTGGCTATGTTCGTAACGTTCGTAACCGGATGCCGCTCGGTGGGATGCCCGACGCCGTTCTTCAGCGGCAGGATTGCGACCTTGTTGAAATAGTTTTCCGGAAGCTTCACCTTGCCGTCGAAGATCGCCACCAGATGTTCGTCCTTGAGCTGCTTCGGATCGCTCTCGGGACCATGGCACTCCAGGCACAACTGATTTACGCTGGCCGTCCGCAGCAGCTTCGGATTCTCTCCGCCGTGCGGATCGTGGCACGTCGCGCAGCCTTGTTCGAAGGCCGGTTGGTGCAGATGACTCTTGGTCTGAAGCTTTGCCTGATCCGGATGGCAGCTCAGGCACGCGGTAACGGGATCGGGCCGCAGGAAGCCGGGCGTCTTGCCGGCATGCGGACTGTGGCAATCCGTGCAATCGCCTTGCGCGCCGGGATGCTGCACCTTCGCGGCAAGGATTTTCTTGGCTTCTTCCTCGTGGCAATCCTGGCAAATTTCTTTGGTGCTGGCCTTGGTGAGCACCACTTTGCCGTCTTGCGCCGGTTTATGGCAGCTATCGCAAGCGCCGCTTTCGAACGGATTGTGCTCGAACGCCCGCATCAGTTTCGGCGAACGCGATTCGTGCGGATCGTGACAGCTTAGGCAGTCGGCCTTCGCCAGCGGCTGGTTCTGATGCGCCTTCGCCATGGGCGCGTCTTTGGGATCGTGGCAATCCAGGCACAGCGCCGGGGACGCTTTGGTCAGGTGATCTCGAAATTCGGCATCCGCGCTCGGGCCCGTTTTGTGCGTGACGTGGCAGGTTTCGCACCCCATGTCCAGCGCCGCGTGATGGCTTCCCTTGGCAAACCCCTCTTGACCTTGCGTGTGGCACTGCGAGCACAGGTTTTCTTTCTTCCCGCCGGAAGTCGCTTTCACCAATTGGAACTTGTTATCGGATTGGTGCGGATCGTGGCACTTCAGACAATCGCGGACCGCCGGGCTGTGGACCAGACCTTTCGCCGTGGTCGCGTCCTTGTCGGCATGGCATTGAAGGCAGAGTTTGACGGGTGTGACGGTGGTGAGTTTGACGCGGGTGACGTCTTTACTAACGCGGAGTTCATGACAGCTCAGACAGCCCATTGCGATGGCGGAGTGCACCGATTTTCCCTTGGTCTTGTCTTCGTGGCATTCGAGGCATTTCTTGGCATCGGTGTTTTTGTCGAGTGGAACGGGATGCGTCGCCCCCATCGCCAGTGCGGCGGTCATTAGCGAGGTAAGTAACCCGTAACAGTACCTGTTCATAAGCTCTAGTCCCACCGCAACAATTTGCGATGGCTGGTGCGTCTTAAGTCAGCAGCAATGCACTCTGGATTCCAAACGTAGGCCTTGCGGTTTACAGCCTAGATGAAAAGCCTAAGAGGAACTAAGCGGGTTCCGAAGCGGGTATTGCGGGAATAGCAGCAGACGATTTGGGTGATAAGCCCCACTTTGGTCTGCGGCTGGTACCCACGCAGCTTGCATCCTGCTAGTACTGTTGGGAAAGCGCTTGACTGTGCGCGCGAGCTTGACTGGCTTCTTCGGTCCGGCCGGCGCGCTGGTACAACGCCGCGAGCTGCGACCATAAATCGGCGCTGCCGGGAAGAAGCTGCGCGGCCTGCGCTTCAAAGAAAATCGCGCGGTCGAGATCGCCCAGGTGATCCCATGCGCGAGCGCGGCCATGCGCGATATTCGCAAGGAAGTTGTTGTCGACCAGGAGATCGGATTGCGAAGGCAGACTGTTCGCGGCGCGGTTGAATGCCTCGAGCGCTTCTTTCGGGCGACGGGCCTGAAGGTTCGCGTATCCGAGACTCTGGAGAGGTTCCCACGGCCATCGAGAGACATTTGCCGCAGTCTCCCAAGCCCGAATTGCCGCGGGCAAACGGCCTTGCGACTCGTAGTAGGCAGCCAACGCCGACCATGGCGCCACCAGCCTCGGTTCCAGCTTTGTGGCTAGGAGATAGTCCTGCTCGGCGTTCTGCATATCGCCCGTGTCCTGGTACATGTGACCGCGCAGGAAGTGCAGATACGCGCTATCGGGGAAAATCGCTAAAGCTTTCATGGTTGCGGTGAAGGCTTCTGGAATTCTTCCCAGAGCCTTCAACACGGCCGCCGCATTGGCCCACTGGTTGAATGCTTTGGAATCCGATTCCGTGGGGGCAACCAGCGGCAGCGGCGCATAAGAACAACTGACCGGCCAGCGATCAATTAGCGCTTGTGTCTTCGGCCCGCGCCGTACGAAGACTGCTGAAACTTCATCCAGGTACACGGGGCGCCAATCCTCGCTCGTACAAAACCGTTGCAGCGTCGGAAAGAACTGCAAGGCGTTGTAACGTCCAAGGGGGACGACAATCGCGTTGATGTCGTAACGCGCGGCCTCTTGCTTCCATAGCGCAGAATCCGGCGGACTCGCCATCAATAAACTGGCGCGTTGCATCTGGTCGGCGCCGAACGGAATGGCCCGGCCGTCGATGTAATCCCGGTATTTCTCGCCGAGCCCCCAGGCGATGAAGCCCCCTTCGCTGTAGCTGTTGAAAATCTGGCCGGGAATGTTTTCCCGTTCCAGGAAGGCAGCAGCTTTTTCTGGAAACCACCAGGATAGTCCCGCCCCGAAAGAGGCTGTGTCGGTTCCTGAGCGATAGAAACGGTCGGTAATCAGGTTGGACCCACGCATCACCGCCAGCCCGGCTAGCAGCAAAGCCGCGGCGATGGCGAGGATCTTTCCCGTACGCACACCGGGGATCTTGTGTTGAAACTTGCGGGCGAAGGCCGCGAGCACTGCGCCACCCACCACCACAATAACGATGCTGAAGAGGGCGGTAAACCGTGCGTGTCGCAAAGGAAAGAAGAGTGCGCCCGCCATCAGGATGGCCGCGCCGATCTGCCGCCGGGCGAGAGCGATCGGTATGGCCAGAATCACAATCAGAAACAGCACGTAGAACTCGTCGGGATCGCGCAGCGACAAGCCGGCCAGGATGTGCGCCCAGTTGATCGGCACCGGCGCCCATTCGAGAATCAGTTGCGAGTGGTCCGCCATCGCGCCTTCCTGTCGCAAGAGCACTTGGTAGACGCCCCACCCCCAGGGGTTGACTAGCGTCACAGCGCAGGTGGCAAGCAACCAAGGCGCGGAACGTCGGAGCCGTGCCGCCGCCTCGACGCGCTTGCCAGGGTCGAGCATCCCCAGGGCCTCCAACATCACGTAAGCGCCGAGCAGTCCGAGTCCGGCCACAAATCCGGGATGAAGATTCACCCACGCGACCATCAGCATTGGCAATATCCAGAGGCGCGCGCAGCCGGTCTCATATTGCTTCCACAGAATCGACAGGGCCGCTGCAAATAGCACGACCGTAAATACTTCCGCGCGCGCGGTGGTCCTGGATGCGATCAATGGGATCGCGAGCAGCGTCAGCCCCGCCGTGATCGCGGAGCCTCGCCGCAGCAGCAGTGCTACTGTTCCGACGCACGCCGCGGCCCCCAACCAAGAGAGCAGCGCGTATCCGCCCACCAGAAACAAGCCGTAGAAGATTAGTCCCGAACCGACGGGATAAATCCAGGGTTGCCCAGCCGCGGTATAAGAAAGAACATCCGTGGAGGGGATCTGATGATGCTGCATGATCCAGCGACCGGTGGCCATCTGCCATCCAAGATCGAAGTCCGCAATGGTTTTCAGCCCGGCCGCGAATGCGTAGATGAGAGCGACAGCAGCGAGCAAATAGTATAGACACCGCTCGAGCGGGAATCGCGTCGCCGCCAGTTCAACAGTCTGTATGCGCAGTTCGGGCGAGGTTGTCGATGTCATAAGCGCCATCGCAACCTGCCAAGCACGTTTTCCGCCAAAGTTAGAGCGGCCCGCTTCCCTGCGATATAATAAAAAACTCAATCGGCCCTGTAGCCACCCCTGTGCCGCGCTGCATGGACGGTTGAAATGCCCAGAATCCTCCGATCTCTCGCGCTTCTATTTCCGTTTTTCGGCTCGCTCGCGGGCACTGCCGCTCCTCCGACATTCACCATCGGGTGGTCGGTCTACGTGGGCTGGAATCCGTACCAATACATGTATCGTTCGGGGCTGCTCAAGAAGTGGGCCGACAAGTATGGCGTCGCGATTAAAGTGCAGCGCTTCGATTACGCGCCGTCGCTGGATGCGTTCGTGGCCAAGAACATCGACGCCTGCACCATGACGAACATGGAGGCGCTCGATATGCCCGCCGCGGCCGGCGTCGACACCACCGCCATTATCGTCGGCGATTATTCGAACGGCAATGACCAGATTCTGGTCCGCCACAATCTGACGCTCGGCCAAATCCCCGGCAAACGCGTGCTGCTGGTGCAGAAAACCGTTTCGCAATATCTGTTCGAGCGAGCTATGGCCTTGAATAATCTGAACGGCGAATTGAAACGGGTAAAGTACGTTAACACGTCGGATTCCGATATCGCCGGCGCGTTCCTGAGCGATGCGTCGCAGGACGTCGTGGTTACCTGGAAGCCGCTGGTCTCTCAGATTCTCAAAGGCAAAGGCGTCACCAGCGCGTTCGATTCCTCGAAAATCCCTGGAGAAATTCTAGATCTTCTGGTAATTCGCACTGACGTCCTCAATCGCGCGGACGGCTCGGGACAGAAGTTCGCCAAAGCGGTGACGGCGGCCTGGTACGAGCTTACGGCACTGATGTCGAAGCCCGGGCCGGAAGGCGACAAGGTGCTGGCGGCCATCGGCGACGCTTCCCAGGACACGCTCGCTTCTTACAAGGAGCAGCTCTCTACCACGCACATGTTCTACACGCCCCAGTCGGCGGTCGAAATGGCCACCTCGCCGCAGCTTAAGAAGACCATGGAACTGGTTCGGCAGTTTTGTTTCACCCACGGTCTGCTGGGCGACAAAACAAGCTCGGTCGACGATGTCGGGGTGCGCTTTCCCGATGCGTCGGTAGAAGGCACGCGCGACCGCGTTCGTCTGCGGTTCGACGCCTCCTACATGCTGATGGCCGCCGGAGGCCAGTTGTGAGCTTTTTCGAGATCCACGCGCAGCCCAGCAGGACTGCGGTGTGGACGCTCTCCTGGTTCCTGTTCGTCGCGGGCATCGTCAGCTACTTTTGGGTTTCGAGCAATCGGCATCGCGAAAATCCGGACGACAGAGTGATGCCGACGCTCGCGCAAATGGGACAGGCCTTCGCCACTGCGGCGCTGAAGCCGGCCGAAGACGAGGAGGTGGCGCCGGACGCCGATCGGCAATCCCTCGCGGCCAAACTTTCGCACAGCATGCTGTGGAAGGACACCAAAGCCACCGGCCGCCGATTCTTCATCAGCCTCGCGTTGCTGGTTCCAGCCGTTCTGCTCGGCTTGCATATGGGAATGCTGCCTTACGTCGGCACGTTTTTTCTGCGCTTCGTTCTGTTCTTCGACAAGATCGTCGCCCTTTCGCTGCTACCGATTTTATTTATCGCCTTCGGAATCGACGAGCTGGCCAAAGTGATGCTGATCGTGATCGGCGTCGCGCCAACAATTATTTTGGACTCCTTCCATTTAACCCGCGGCGTGCCGCGCGAACAGATCGTGAGAGGCTTCACGTTGGGCGCTGGAGATTTTTCGGTGACTTATCGTATAGTGCTCAAGCAGATCCTGCCGCGCGTGCTCAACAGCATCCGGTTGAACCTGAAGGCGGTGATGCTATTCCTGTTCGCCGGCGAAATGATCGCCTCGCAAGACGGCCTGGCTTACCGCATCGCGCTGCTTCGACGCCACATGGGCATGGATACCATCATTCCCTACGTGCTCTGGGTGGCTCTACTACTCTTTTTGGTGGACGCGGGCATGCGGCTCGCGAACCGCAAGCTGCATCCCTGGTTTCAGGAAGCCTGAACAGCATGGGTTCCACGCGGATCTCGACGACAGCTGTCGAAGAACTCGCCGGCGCGGGGGCCGATGCCATGATTCGCATTGAGGACGTCTCGGTCCAGTATGGCGCGGGCGATGCGCGTAAGAAAATCCTGAGCAGCGTCAACCTGGATATTCATCAGGGTGAGTTTGTTTCGATCGTCGGCCAAACAGGCTGCGGAAAATCGACACTGCTGCGCTTGGTGCTCGCGGAAGAGATGCCCGGCGGCGGTCGCGTTTTGGTGGAAGGCAGCGCGCGCACGCAGCCGGATCGCCGCTGCGGCTACGTACCGCAGAAGTACTCGCTGTTTCCCGACCGCACCGTGATCGAGAACATCACTTTCGGTCTGGAAGTCACCGAGATCGGATTCCTGGGCGGGTTAGCGCCGGCCCGGCGAGCGCGGCGAAAGGAATTCCGGGCTGAGGCGTACAGTTACCTTAAGCGCATGGGCCTCGGCGAATCCGACGGCTCAAAATATCCGCACCAACTCTCCGGCGGTATGCAGCAACGCGTGGCGATCGCGCAAGCGCTCATCATGCGGCCTAAGATTCTGCTGATGGACGAAGCGTTCAGCGCGCTCGATCCCGGCACTCGCGCCGGCATGCAGCGCCTAATCCGCGCGCTGTGGCGCGAGACCGGCACCACCATTCTGTTCGTCACCCACAATCCAAGGGAAGCCGTCATTCTGGCGACGCGCGTCATTGCGCTCGGCCGTCCACGTTCCTCTGACGACGGCGCCGAGGTGGTTCTCGACCTTCCCGTCCCTGATACAATCGACGAGCAGAAGATTGCCGCGTTGATCGGCCGCGTCGAGCAGAGCACCTATCCGAACGGGATCGAGAGCGAAGACGCACCCAGCGCGCAAGCCTGAACCTATGTCCTTTTATAAGAGCCACGCCCCGAATTATCGGGAACACCAGAGAGAACTGTCGCTGCCCGAGCTCGAAGGCATGAAGGCGTTGCGCGACGAAGGCCGGATTCCTTCGCGCCAATGGGAGCGGGAGGTGCAGCGCGGCAAGGAGTTCGGTCTCGAATGCGTCGACTCGATCGAAGACAAAACCGAGATCAGTTGTTTCCAGCGCGGCGAGCTGCCGCATTGGTCCGGCATCAATACGTTTCTCAAGACTCCCTATCTCGAAGACGTCCGCAAAGTCGGCGAATACGACGTGGCATTTCTGGGAGCGCCGTTCGACATCGGCACCACTTACCGCGCCGGAACGCGATTCGGGCCGCAGGGCATTCGCCGGATTTCCTCGCTCTACACTACATATAACTTCGAGCTGGGCGTGGACCTGCGCGAGTCGCTCAAGATGTGCGACGTCGGCGACGTGTTCTGTCCGGCCAATATCACGAAGAGCCACGATCAGATCACGAAAGCGGTCGCGCACGTGCTCTCCTCCGGCACGCTGCCGATGATCATGGGCGGCGACCATTCCATCGGCTATCCTTGCGCGCGAGGCGTGGCGCAGTGCGTCGAAGGAAAGGTCGGGATCATTCACCTGGATCGGCACATCGACACGCAGGAAAAGGACATGGACGAGATCATGCACACTTGTCCGTGGTTCCATGCGACGAACATTCCCAATTGCCCGCCGACCAATTTGGTGCAAGTGGGGATCGGCGGCTGGCAGGTGCCCCGGCCCGGCGTGAAGAAGGGGCGCGAGCTCGGGTCGACAGTCCTGACGATTCAAGACATCGAGCGGCTCGGAATCGACAAGACCGTGGAAATCGCGCTCGAAGTGGCGTGGAAAGGCGCGAGCGCCGTTTATCTTTCCTTCGATGTGGATTCGATCGATGCCGGATTCGTCCCGGGAACCGGGTGGCCGGAGCCGGGCGGCTTTCTGCCTCGCGAAGCTCTGGCGATCCTGCGCGGCGTCGCGAAGGAAGGAATCGCCGCCATGGAAGCCGTGGAGGTTTCGCCGCCTTATGACATTTCGGACATCACCGCGCTGGTGGCGGTGCGCGCGATGGTGGACGTTCTGGCCGCGATGGTGAAGCACGGACGAATCGGCGGAAAGTTGCAGTAGCCCGATGGCCAGCGTCCGAGCCGCCGTCTCGCTGCCAGTCGCGTCCGCGTTCATTGTTGCCACCGACCTGGAGCCGCATCATCCCGTCTGGAAACTCGCCGAATTGCAGTTGCGCGACGTGGCCGCTTCGCTCGCCCCCATCCTTGGATTCCTGCCGGAGCTACGCTTGGCGCGGATGGACGAGTCGATGATCAATGGAATCGAGAGCGCCCGAGAAGTGTTCGTGCTGCCGGCTTCGCTTGACTTGAACGTTCTGGATCGCGAGCGCATCGGGGGGGTTCTGGCGGAAGCTCGGCGGCAGCATCCGGATATTGCGATGCACCACGACGACGTCGATCCTTGCGATTCGCTATTGGTGGAGTGCTTCGCCGATCAGTTATCGAAGGCGCTTGGAACCACCGCGCCACAGCGTGCCGGTCTGGTTCTCGCGGCCAGCGGGCATGGCGACGCCGCCGCTCGAGCGCAGAGTTATCGATTGATGCGCCTCATCTGGGAGCGGCTGGGCCTGGGCGCGGCCGAGGTCGGATTCCTGCGCCACAATCAACCGTTTTTGCCGGCGACTTTCGAGAAATGCGCGGCGACGGCGCTGGAATGGATCGTGCTCCCGCAAGCGCAGTGGCGGACCGACCATCCTCAGTATGCCGAAACGATTCTCGAGAACTTCCGGCGAGCCGTTCCCAACGCGGCCGCCTGGCGCATGGCCGAGCCGCCCGGCAGGCATCCCGCAATTACGGCTTGGCTCGCGCAACGGATCTTGCGGCTGTGGCGGGAGAAACGCGCGCGGGAAGCTGTGCGCGTCGCATCGCCGAAGAGTGAACCAGCTTCGGCGCCGCGCTCGCGGGACGTGGGCGCCGGAATCATCGCTCGTGTTTCGGACCGGCGCGCGATGCCGGATCTCCTGGCTCGTATTCTTCCCGTAGCGAAACCTGAGCGAGTGCTCGTGAAGGTGACCTGGCACGGGTACGCGACCGGCACGTATACCGATCCGGCCGCGCTCGATCTCTTACTGGCCGCGTTGCCGGCCAAAGCGGTGGTGATCGAAGGCCACACCAGCAGCCGCAATCTCGGCGGCGCCGAATTCGATTGGGAAACCGAAGCGCGGGAAAATCGAGCCTGGATTCGCCGGCAAGAAAGCGAATACTTGCGGCGGACGGGGCTCCAAGACGTGCTGGCGCGGCACCGAGCGCAGTATGTGAACATTACCGAAGCGTATTGGGACGGCGAGTGTGCGGCTCCGGAACGGGTCAATCGGGTTCTTACCGAAAAGGGCGTCGCGCTGCATCATCCGGAAATCGCGGAATTCGTGCCGCAAGTCTTGCTCGATCTGGCCGGATGTCCGCTGATCAGTTTCGCGAAATTCAAAGGCTCAACCAGGCTCGGCATATCGAATCTTTTCGGTTTGCTCCCGCCGCCGCTGCGGTCGGCCTGGCACGGCCCCAACATTACTTACTTCGCGCGGGTTTGCTGCGATCTCGCGAAAATGTACGGCGCTCTGTTCACGCTATGCGGAATCAATGAAGCGCTGGAAACGGCGGTGCGCTGGGACCGGCAGGGGTTGTATCGAAGCCGTTGGGGAAACTACGATTTGATCCAAAGCTCCGGCTACATGACGGCGAGTTCCAGCCTGGTTTCGGCCGACATTCTAGCCAGCCGACTGCAAGGCCAGGACGTGACCCGCAGCGCGTTTTTCGATGTGGTTCGGGCCGAACTGGGATGGGACGAAGAGGCCGCGACCGGCGCGGTTCCCCAATCGGCGCAAAGCTTGTTCGCCTAAGGAATCAGGCGGAACGGGCCAAGGTTGTCGCCACCGGAAGGCCGCCCACGTACAAACCGAATTTCGCGACGGCGTCGAATCCCATTCGCCGATACAAATCCACGGCCAGGGGCGTGGCATGCAGCACGATCTTTTTCTTTCCCGAGCGCCGTTGGGCTTGGGCTACAGCATGACGCACGACGGCTTCGGCGAGCCCTCTTCGTTGGAACGCGCGGCGCGTCGCCACCCAACCCAGGAAGAGCGAGTCTTCGTATGGCTGGATCATCGCCGCCGTCACCGCCTCGCCGCCAGTGCAACCTAGATAAATTTGTGCCGGAGGCAACCAGTGCGGTCCCGAATCCACCGTCTCGCGAATCCACTCATCGGGTATCCCGTAGGCGTCCGCGTTGATGTCGGCGAAAGCCAGGCGCGAGGACTGATCGAGCGCCTCCGCGAATTCCAGCCGAGGCAAAGGCCGCGAAGGGGGGCGCAAACGCTCCGCCATCATGCCGACGGCGTCCTCGGTATATTGAAGTCCCCACCCCGCCAGTTGGGCTTCGTTCGCCGAGCTAATCCACGGTTCGTAGAGCACCGCGAGCCACATGCGATTGCGTTCCGAGTAGTATTGAGACGCGAAATCCAGACGCGCTTCGAGGTCCTCGGCGGTCTCGGCCGGAGACGTGAGCATCGCAAGGTTGAGGCCGGGCCAGGAGAGCCCGCCGGTAGCGAGAACAATCCCGTCTCGTTCCGCTACATCCCCATTTCGGCAGCGGCGTGAAAACGAACTCCAGACACCGAGGTAGACCAGGTTCGAATGCAGCCCCGCATCGACTTGTAGATCCACGGCCAAAATCAGCTCCCGAGTACTTATCGGCAAATCAGACTCAGGCCGTGAGATCTACTCCTGCCGCGTGGAAACTACTTCCAGTGGCCTTCCACCAGAACGTAGCCGCCGTGGCGATGTACCCAGCGATGCGCCACCCAATGGGCATGCGGATGTGGCGGCATTCGCCATTCGCCCGGGACCCATATGTAGGCCCTTCCGTCCCAGCGGTGATAACCGCCAATCCACACATAACCTGGACCGGGCGTGGCCACGCGTCGTTCCACGATGGGCGCGGGTGGAGCAACCTTAATGATCACTTCTTGAGCGCTGGCGCCGAGAGCAATCAGGCAACCGAGAGCGGACGTCATCCATATTTTGCGAAACATGTATCCTCCTTCAGGATCTATCGGACGGCCGCCTTCCGGACCGTATACTTCAGCGTTCCAGTGGCCTTTCGCGCGTCCTTCCACTTATTATGAGCCCGCTGCTGCGCCTTCAGTTTCGCGGAAGGGCTCACATGTACTGGAATTAACTAAGTTACTAGCTTTGCAACTCGATAACCGGGTGTGCTTATAATGGCCAAACCAGTCTTCTTTGGAGTAAAAATGAAACTTCTGCCCGCCTGTGCAATATTTTTCTGCTTGCTTTCCACCGGCTACGCTCAGCTTACGCAAGCTCAAAAAGTATCGGATTTCATGGCGCTCGCCGGCCTCTACGACAAGAATTATGGACCGTACGAATGGAAGCTGGAGATTTTTGGATACGATTTGCTGCAGATCCAACCCTGGCTCGCCCAAGTGAACGCGTCCACCGACGATCTGTCCTTCTACGACATCTGCGTGCGGTATGTCGCCAGCCTTAACGATTTTCATGACGAGTTCATCCTTCCGGCCACCTATGAGGCCTACCTGCCCTTTTCAGTCGATATCTACGACGGCAAGGTGCTGATCGACGGCATCGACACAACGGCGCTGCCTCCCCAGACCTACAACTTTCAGATCGGCGACCAGTTGATCTCGGTGGATGGCACCAGCGTTCCGGCATGGATGATCGCCCTGGCGCCGTATGCCGTGAACGGTGAGGGCAATCCCGTGAGCCGCAATCGCCTCACCGCGAACATTATCATCGATCGCTACCAGGGTTGGTACACCTACGCCAACAAGGTTGCGCCCGGGTCTTTGGCGAACATCGTGGTCCAACACCAGGCCGGCGGCACGGATACTTACACCATCCCCTGGGAGTCGGTGGGCACTCCACTCCTCAGCGAAGGCCCTGTGCCGAGCCCAAGCACCTCCGCCGTCGCCGCGCGTGGCGTTTCCGCGCGCAAGGGATTCAATCCCGCGACGCATCACCGCGGGAAAACGAGCAGCAACCCGTGGAAGGCCTGGACAGGCGCGCCGCCGGCTCGCCAGACACCGCCCATGTTCGATTACATGAGGGGGCTGCAACGGCTGCATAATTTCAGCGCCGCGCATCCTGGTCATCCGGTGGCCGGCTCCATCGATCCATTCGGTTCACCTACTCCCATCTTCTATCCTCCCCCAGGCTTTCAGATGCGCCTCGGCGCAGGCCAGACCGACGAATTCTTGAGCGGAACGTTTCCGGTCGGCAAATTGAACATCGGATTCATCCGTATCCCCAGCATGGAACCCAATAGCGAGACCAACGCTCTCCAGCAGTTCCAGACCGAGACCACGTTCTTCCAGCAGAACACCGACGGGCTGGTGATCGACGTGATGAGCAACGGCGGCGGAGACGGTTGCTATACGAACAACCTGCTGCAGTATCTCATTCCCACTCCCTTTCGCAGCTTGGGCTTCGAAGTGCGAGCCACCGAGTTCTGGGTTGAGGTCTTTTCCGATTCCATCGAATCCGCCCAGTTCGACGGCGCGCCCCAGTGGGTCATAGACCTATACACCGCCTACCTCACCGAGGTTCAGCAAGCCCTTATGCAGAACCGCGGACTCACGGGACCGCTGCCGGTGTGCACGCAGAGTTTTACCTATCCGCCTATGACGGACTCCAACGGAAATAACATTGCCTACGCCAAGCCCATCGTATTGTTGACGGACAACTTTACAGGTTCCGCCGCCGAGATATTCGGCGCCACGTTGCAGGACGCGAAACGCGCCACAGTGTTCGGCGTTCGCACCAGCGGTGGCGGCGGCAACGTGACCGAATACGACTTCAACGTGACGCCTTACTCGGAAGGCAGCGCGCGTGTTACGCAATCGCTCATAACGCGCGCCCAATCCATCTCGACGCCCGGCTTCCCTTCGGCGCCCTACATCGAAAACATCGGCGTTTATCCCGACGTCGCGGCCGACTACCAGACTCTCGACGATCTCCTGAACGGCGGCGCGCCCTTCGTCAGCGGATTCTCCACCGCGATCTCGAACTTGATCTCGCTGGGCCATCCGTAGGACATGCTTTAGCTTGTCCAGGTATATAATCGGAGTTTCGCTCGATGATCCCTGTCACCGAAGAACGTCTGCCCAACCGTTGGGTGATCGCGGCCGCCGCGGTCATCATGCAAGTTTGCTTGGGATCGGTTTATAGCTGGAGCGTCTTCGTGAAGCCCCTGGTGGCGAGCGAACATTGGAGCCTCACCCGCACCTCCGCCACCTTCACCATCGCCATGTCGTTTCTCGGCCTCGGCACTGTCATCGGTGGATGGTGGCAGGATCGCAAGGGACCTCGAATCGTCTCCACCGCCGCCGGCCTCTCCTACGGAAGCGGCTTCTTAGTCGCGGCCTGGGGCGTTACGAATCATTCGCTCCTCCAGATTTACTTGGGCTACGGATTGTTGTGCGGGCTAGGCATGGGCATGGGTTACATCTGCCCGGTTGCCACCATCACGAAATGGTTTCCAGACCGCCGCGGATTGATGACCGGCGCCGCCGTGATGGGCTTCGGCGCGGGCGCGCTGGTGATGAGCCCCATCGCGGCACGCATGATTATTTCGAGCGGCGTTCCCGCTACGTTCGTCACGTTCGGCATCGTCTACATGATCGTGGTGGTGGCCGCGGCGCAGTTCTACAAAATCCCCGCGCATGGCTGGTGCCCCGCAGGCTGGGAGCCCCGGTCGGCCGTCTCGAAAGCGGCGGTGAAGATTGACTACTCGCCGGCGCAGGCCATGCGAACCCCGCGCTTCTGGCTGCTGATGCTGATGATCTCGCTCAACACCTCGGCCGGAATCATGATCATCAGCCAAGCCTCGCCGCTCGCCCAGCAGCAAGTCGGACTCAGCGTCGTCGCCGCATCCACGATAGTGGGAATCATCTCCATCTTCAACGCCGCCGGGCGCGTTTTTTGGGCCTGGGTCTCCGATCTCATCGGACGCTGGCAAGTATATTTCATCCTTTTCGCGATTCAGATTTTCCTGTTCTTCGGTCTGCCCAAGGTCCACGAGGCGACGTTGTTCACCGTCGTGGTCTGCGCGATTGCGTTATGCTACGGCGGCGGATTCGGCGTGATGCCCGCGTTCACGGCCGACTTTTTTGGATCCAAATACGTCGGCGGAATCTACGGATGGATTCTGCTGGGCTGGGGACTGGCCGCCATTCCCTCGCCGCTCTTGATAGCGCACGTTCGCGAGACCACCGGAACTTACGAATACGCCATCTTCGTCATCGGATTCGTCATGCTGATTTCGCTGGTGTTTCCGTTGCTCGCGCGCCGAGAGGCTCAGCGTTTGGCCGCGCAAGCTCAGCGGGAAGGCGCAATCAAACCGGCCGCTGTCCCGGCAACTTAATTAATGCTTCGGAACCGACTCGAGCAGCGCGTAACTGCTCAGCCCCTCCGGTAGCGTAACAGTATAAATCGGCCGCCAGTTCCGATCCAGCGCGCCGATGTAGTGCGAGTCCCGCGAATTCGGCCCCGTCAGCACCACGTACCATCCGTAACGCGGATACCACAGCACGCGAAAATTTCCGGCCTCGCCGTTCGCTTGCCAGTCGTCGCGCGCCGGCCGTCCCAGCAAACTAACCACGGATTGGTAATCGTCCGCCGCCGTCAGATCCAGGTTCTGCTGCGCCAGCGGCGCGTAAAAGGCGCGCGAAGCGTTCATCCCGCCGCGGTAAAGCGTGATGGCGAGGACGCAGCCCACCACTCCCAGCGCCACGCCCGCCACCACCAGTTTTCCGACGCGCGAATTGGGATTCTGCTCCAGCCTAATCCCCACCACTGGCGCGGGCGATCCGGAGCCGCGCGAGAGCCCGATACGTGGGGAGTCGTTCACCGCGAGCGGCATTTCGATAACGCGCTTCTGTACCGGCCAAACCGCGCCCTCCCGATATTCCAACTCTTTCAGCAATCCGACAATCAGCACCGGCGCATCCACTCGCGAGATCTCGCCTATGTACTGCCGCGGGATCGCGATCGATTCGTTGGTCCCGGTGTTTCGAACCAATACTTCCGACCAAGTGGCGCTGTGATAGACCCATTCATTGTGCTGGATTTTGAGAATCGCGGGATAAAAAGAGAACGGTAGCCTTCCGAGTTGCGCGACCGGCGGAGGAACAAGCGGCGCCGACATACCTTTATCTTATAACCGGCGTGCAGCAACCCGAAGGCGGGGTGGGTTTGCGATCATGAAATTGACGGCGATGGAAAATGTGGACTAACGTATCCCTATGACGATTCATCTCAATCCGAAAGTCAGAAAGTGGGTGCCGGCCAACCATGCCGACATCGAAGCGAAAATTGAAGAAGGCTACGCTTCCGCCCAGCGCGGGGAATTAATCGATGGCGATCAGATCCAGGCCAGAATGGAACAAAGGAAACGCGCCTGGCGATCTGATCAATCCAAGGCATGAGGCTTTTTCGGTTCACGCTGTAGGCTGAAGCCGACCTCTTCGAGGTGCTGCCCCGTTCCGACAACGAACAAGCTCGACGGCGCTAGTAATTCCCCGCCCTCAATTCTGAGGCTTGGGCTTGCGGTGGAAAAACTTCTGGTGAATGTCGGGCCAGAACTCCGGCAGGATATTCCCCAGAGCCGTTGCCACCAGACTAGTGCCGAATCGCGATCCCACTTCGGATGCGTTCACGCTGCTCCCGGGATAATAGGCGTTCGATAGCGCGATACCCAGGCTCATGCCCCCGATCCCGGAGTAATTGAACCTGTTGTTTCCCGCATCGGTCCGCGTGACGAAAACGCGGCTCACCGAATAATAGAGCCGATCCCAGAAGCCGAACGCCGGACCTTTCCGAAAATAGCGCGGGTCTTCGTGCAGCAACGAAGCCAGCACCGCATCCGAGAAGAAATTCTGTGTGGCGATATCCGCGACGGCCGCCCCGAAGCGTTCCCCGTAAGGGCCGGCGCCTACACCGTACCTGGGACTATCATTGTCAACCTGAGACAGCGCCGCGCCCGCGAACGCCGCCCCGGCGACGAACGGATCAAATGTTTCCTTCGCAAACAGCGCGAATTTCTGTTTGACGGTGAGCGGTACAAATGGCTGGTTCGGATCGTTGACGGTTAGGAAGTTGGGAATTACGCCAAGGATCCGCTGGTTGTCGGCCGTCGGAGACGGCGAGGCAGGCTGCAGAGCCGCGCTATTCGCGTCGTTGGAAGCCTGTTCCTGCGCAAGCAGGACCGGAAGAAAGAACCAAAAACCGAGCACCAGCGCAACTTTTCTACACTTGTGGTGTCGAGCTGCTTGCCGCATTCTCCTCCAGGCCCCCGCCCGCTACGATCCGATCTACATACTGACGTTTCGTAGGACGATACTCGTTACACAATAGCAATTACCGGACGTGTAAAGAATCTTGTCACTCCGCCTGACCGAAGCTCTCACCCTCTCCGTCCGTCCCCGCTCGCCGGGTCGCATAGAATAGGGAAATGCCGGGAGAGGAAAAGCCAGCGGCGAGCTTCGAGAGCGGACTTAAGGAATTGGAAGCAATCGTTAAGGAAATGGAGTCGAGTGAGCTGCCGCTCGAGCGCGCGATCGAGCTGTTCGAGAAAGGAATGCGCCTGAGCGAGACTTGTCGCAAGCAATTGGAAGAAGCCGAAACGCGCATCGAGATCCTGGTCCGAAAGGGCGACAAGGTTCAGCCCGAGCCCTTTCGACCTGACAAAGCATGACGCTCGTCGATTACGTCGCCGAGCAGCAGCTACGAATCGACCAGGCGCTCGGCCGATGGGTCCCGGCCGAGTCGGCGTCGCCCGAGTCCATTCACAAGGCCATGCGGTACAGCCTATTCGCGGGCGGCAAACGGATTCGCCCCATTCTATGCGTGGCCGCGGCCGAAGCGGTTTCTGGTTCTCCCGGCGGAATCGAATCGGCCGCGTGCACGCTCGAACTGGTCCATACCTACTCGCTCATTCACGACGACCTGCCCGCCCTCGATAACGACGACCTGCGGCGCGGCGTCCCCACCTGTCACAAAGTTTTCGGCGAAGCGATCGCGATTCTGGCCGGCGACGCTCTCCTGACGCTCGCTTTTCAAGTGCTCGCGCAACTGACCATCGATGTGCAGCGGAAGATCCGCCTCATCGAGGAATTGGCTCTGGCCGCCGGCACCGTTGGAGGCATGATCGGCGGACAAGTGAACGATCTCGAAGGTGAAGGCAAGCCTCCCGACGCGACGTTGCTCGCGGCGATTCACCGTGCCAAGACGGGTGCGCTCCTCAGAGCCAGCCTCCGCATGGGCGGTATCTATGCCGGCGCGGATGCGCACCAATTAGCCGCGCTTTCCTCATTCGGCGAGCACGTAGGCCTGGCGTTTCAGATCGTCGATGACTTGCTGGATGTCGAGCAACCCTCCGAGGCGCTCGGCAAGACCGCCGGCAAGGACGCGCAACAACAAAAAATTACATTCCCGGCCGTCTACGGGCTACCGCGATCGCGCGAGATGGCGGAACAAGAACGGCTCGCGGCTCACCGGGCATTGCAGCCATTCGACCAGCGGGCGGAACGGCTGCGCGAGCTGGCCGATTGGATCGTTCAGCGGAAAGCCTAGCGGTTGTGACGGCCAAACGTATGCTCGATTTTTGTCTTTACGTTTTAATCGCCGTCGCATGCGGGTTCGCTATCTATTGGAGCGCGCTTCACATCCACAAGCCTGGCTCGGAGGTCTTCGGAAAGTGGGCTGGGCTTGCCATGAACACGTTAATCGTTATTGGGTACACCATCCGAGACCATAGAGTACCCCGCAGCCTCCTCTCCTTTTGGGCCCTGATTTCAGCACTTCTCTTGGTTCATCTGCTCTTTTTTATCCTTCTCTTGAGAGCGGTTGAACAATGGAGACTTGCCTGGTGGATTCTTGCGACGCCGATGGAATACATTCTAATTGGCCTCATCGTTATGCGGGTTCGACTCCACGAGGGTGGAATCCGTCAGCGTCAGTCACCTTGAAAAGTTTCTAACAAGTACAGCGGCACGAACGGCTTCTTGCGGAAGCACTATTTATGGAACGCCGGAGACTCGATCAACTGCTCGTCGACCGCGGCTTGGTGGAATCGCGCGAAAAGGCGCGCGCGCTGATATTGGCCGGACAGGTTCTCGTCAATGGTCAAAAGGCGAACAAGGCCGGCCACGCCGTCGCCGCCGACAGCACAGTCGAATTGCTCCAGAAACCGCGCTACGTCGGGCGCGGCGGCCTGAAACTGGAAGCCGCCTTGCATCATTTCGCGATCTCCGTCGCGGGAAAAGTCTGCCTGGATGTGGGCTCTTCCACCGGCGGATTCACCGACTGCCTGCTGCAGCACGAAGCCGCTCGCGTCTATGCCATCGATGTCGGAACCGGCCAGCTCGATTGGCGGCTGCGCAATGACCCGCGCGTCGTGGTTCGCGAGCAAATGAACGCCCGCTACCTGACTCGCGACCAAGTGCCGGAGCAAGTCGATCTGGCGGTCTGCGACGTGAGCTTCATCTCCGTAACGATGATTCTCCCCGCGCTCGCCAGCCTGCTTGCGTCCAACGCGGAAATGGTTATTCTGGTAAAGCCCCAGTTCGAACTGGAGAAGCACCAAGTGGGCAAGGGAGGCATTATCCGCGATCCCCAGTTGCACGCGCAAGCCTGCCGGCGCGTCGAGCAAGCGGTCCAACGAATCGGTTTCCGAACCGAAACCATGCCGTCTCCCATCCTCGGCGCCGAGGGCAATCAGGAGTTCCTCTTATATGCCAGACATTAGGGTGGTCGGCATCATCGCCAAGCCCGGAATTCCGCACGCGCAGGCTATTGTCCCGGAACTGGTGGCATGGCTGGCAGCCCGAAACGTGCAGGCTCGCTTGGATCAAGAAGCCGCTCGTTATGCGGGTCTCGCCCAGGGGCTTCCGCGGGCCGAGGTTCCCGAGGGCACGCAATTGGTGATCGTCCTCGGAGGCGACGGTACGTTGCTCTCCGCGGCTCGGGCGGTCGCCGGCCGGGAAATTCCGCTGCTGCCGGTGAACCTGGGCGGGCTCGGATTTCTAACCGCGATCACGCTCGATCAACTCTATGACGAGCTGGAACGCGCTTTCCGCGGCGAGCAACGCTTAGCGCCGCGCCGGATGCTCCACGGCGACCTGGTCCGCCGCGGCCGCATCATTCAATCCTACGAAGCGCTCAACGATCTGGTGATCAACAAAACGCAGATCGCCCGCATGATCGATTTGGAAACCTTCGTCGATTCGCAGTACGTCAGCACCTTCAAGGCGGACGGATTGATCATCGCCACGCCCACCGGATCCACGGCCTACTCGCTTTCGGCGGGCGGACCGATCCTGTTTCCGGCCGTCGCCGCGCTCTGCATCACGCCGGTTTGTCCGCACATGCTCACCAACCGCCCGGTGCTGGTTCCCGATACCAGCGTGATCGAAATCGTCTGCCACGCCTCGGACAACGAAGCATTCCTCACTGTGGATGGACAAGTGGGCGAGCCGCTGATGCATGAAGATCGCGTCATCTGCAAGAGTTCGGCGCATCGGATTCACTTGGTCCGGCCGCCCAAAATGTTCTTCTTCGACGTCCTTCGTCAAAAACTGAAATGGGGAGAGCGCTGAAGCCGGTGGGGCGGACGCCCTCGTCCGCGCCGGCCCCCCATGTCCCGGCTCCGCCAACTAAGCGTGGACCGGCTGCGGCACGCCCGCTTTCGCGTACCACGGTTTCGCGGTTTTGATGGCCGCATTCACGGCGTTGATGTTCTTCACCCCCTGGTCCTCGAGCCAGTCCTCCAGCGCCTTGACGCCTTGCTTCCCGTAAATCGGAATGCCATCCTTCCACGTAGCCCGGCCACACAGCACGCCCGAGTAATCCGTTCCCGCTTCCGCCGCCATATTCAACGACTCGACGAATTGCGCGTTTCCCACTCCCGCGCTCAGGTAGATGAACGGCTTCGTCGCCACCTCCGCGCCGCGGCGAAAATGTTCCAACGCCTCCTGCCGCGAATAGGCTTTCTGGCCCTGGTAGACGCTGCTGCCTTCCACAAACTGCGCGTTGATCGGAACCTCAACCTTCAAAACATCCACCTTGTATTGTGGTTTGGTGAATTCCTGCATGCTCCCGGTCACCACTTTGGGCTTGATCTTCGCGAATTCAAGTCCTTTTTCGTCGCCCCCCTTGGGATCGTAGCCGACAAATTCGAGGAAGAACGGGATCTGCAGCGTTTCGCATTCCGCTCCGATGCGCTCGATAAACGCGTGCTTGATGTCGTTCACCTGAGGATCGTCGAAGGGCGTGTAGTACAGCAGAATCTTGACCGCGTTCGCGCCCCAGCCCGCGATGCGCGTGGCGGAGACGTGCGGCAACAAATCCGGAAGCCGGCCGATCTTGGTATTGTCGTAGCCGCTCTCTTCGTACGCCAGCAGCAGGCCGGCGTTGGAGGAACGCGCTTTGGCGGCCGGGAGTCCATATTCGGGATCCAGCAGAATCGCGCTGGCGTGCGGCGTCAAAACCTTCGAAACCGCGATCTTAAACTCGGCCATCATGTCGGACGTCACCTGATCCTCGGAAACGCCCCGCGCACCGGCGATGGATTTCTTCAAGCTGCCGCGCTGATCCATGGCGGCCGCCGCAATAACGCCTCCTTTATTCGAAAGCGCCTGCATGTGTCGCACTTTTCCTTCCGATAGACTCATAAGTCTCCTTCCTCTTGATTTTCGCGCATTGGAAAGCGCAAAGGGTGCATCTGCTTTAGCCTGTGCAGGCCTGTTAGCCGTTAGCGCGCCGACGCCGCCATTTGTTTCAACCGCCGGAAATACGCCTGCGTGCGCCCCACATCCCGCAGGATTTGGGTCTTAAGCGCTTCCGGATTTTCGAACTTCCGTTCCTCGCGCACCCAGCGCAGAAATTCCACCGAAATCTCCTCGGGCGACGGGCCGTCCAGAGCCGCCAGCAAGTAGGTCTCGATCGTCAGACCGTGCCCGTTGAAGGTCGGCCGATAACCGACATTTGTGATGGAAGGCCATTGGAGCCCGGTTTTCGCATCGTGCGTTCGCGTCACGTACACGCCGGTCTTCGGCAGAACCTCCGCCTTCGTCTCAAGATTCAAAGTCGGGACGGTCTGCTTCCTCCCGATGCCTTGCCCCTTCGCCACCGCGCCCCCCAGCGCGTAAGGACGCCCCAGCAGTCTGCACGCCCGGCTAACCTCCCCCGCCTCGATCAAGCGCCGAATCTCGCTGCTCGAAATGGAAAGATTGCGCCACTGGATCGACCGAACGATTTCCGTCTCGAACGCGTACTTGCGCCCCAGTTCCTCCAGCGTTCGAGCGTCGCCCGCCGTTCGATTTCCAAAACGAAAATTGTGGCCCACCAGCACCGCTCGCGCCTGGAGCTTCCCGGCGAGAATCTCGCGCACGAAATCCTCCGGAGTAAGGCTGGCGATTTCTGTGGTGAACGGCAGAATAAGCACGCGCTCGATGCCGCACTGCTGTAGAAGCCTGGCGCGCTCTTCCACCGTCGTCAGCAAATGCGGTGCGCGCTCCGGCGCCACTAATTTCGTCGGATGCGGGTCGAACGTCAGCGCGGTCGGCCTCCAGCGGTTCCCCGCGGCAACCGCCGCCACCCTTTGCAGGATTTCCCGGTGACCCAAGTGAACCCCGTCGAAATTTCCGATGGTGATCGCCGACGGGCCAAAATCGCGCGGCAGTTCGGCCAGGCTCCGATAAATCATTGTGGACCCTCGAGCGCGATTTCCAATCCGTCAAAAGCCAGCCGAACATGCGGAGGCAAAAGCTCCTCGGTGCGCGCGTGCGAAAGATCGTGGCAGATGTGCGTGAAAAAAGCGCGGCGCGGCGCGAGTTTCTCCACCGTTTCGAGCGACCGTTCCACGGTGGAATGCGTGGGATGAGGACGGTGCCGCAGCGCGTCCAGGAATAGCACGTCCAAACCCTTCAGCAATTCCATCGATTCTTCCGGAATGTCGCTGTGATCGGTCAGATAGGCGGCTTGTCCGAAGCGGAAGCCATGCACCGTGCCTCTGCCGTGGCACAACCGAATCGGGGTAAATTCCAGGCCGAACAAGTCCAGCGGCGCGCCGTCGAAAACGTGCGTGATCAGCCGCGGAACGGACGACTCCGATTTGTGATTCGAGAAAACGTAGTGAAAACAGCGCCGGATATTGTCGATGTGTTCCGCCGATCCGTAGATCGGAATCGAGCCGCCCTGTCTGAAGTTCAGAGGGCGCACGTCGTCCAGCCCCATGATGTGGTCGGCGTGAGAATGCGTGAACAAAATCGCATCCACGCGTTCGATATGCGCGCGTAGAGCCTGCTGGCGGAAATCGGGAGTCGTGTCGATGAGTACGCCGTGCTCCCCGTACTTCACGTAAATCGAGGGGCGCAGCCGTTTGTCGCGCGAGTCCTCCGACGTGCACACCGCGCAATGACAGCCGATGGTGGGAACCCCAACGCTGGTGCCGGACCCCAGCACCGTGATGCTCACGGATTCCGCGGCCATCTACGCGCCAGCCTGCCGTTCCGTCTCGGCCGGATCTGACGGCGTCTCGGGAATCGCGCTTTTCTTTTTCTGATGCTGCTCCATCACCTGCACGAATCGAAAGCGCAATTCGGTGAGCGAGTTCTCGACCAGCCGCTGCTCCTCGATCGAAATATTGCCGCGCGTTTTCTCCTGGAGCATTGCCAGCAGATCGATACTGTGCCGCGCAATCGGGAAATTGGGTTCCGGCTGATCTTTATCTTCGCCGAAGTGCATCAACCCGAGCTGGATTTCGGTCTGGGTCTTCAGCGAGAGAATCAGGAACTCGAACGTGGCGGGCGGAAGCGGATACTCCTGATCGCTCATGGCACAACCATTTTACCTCGCTTCAAGCCTCGCGCCGATTCTTGCTACGATAACCTCCAGTTGTTCCGTCACACGAGCGCTATGGTTTCTGTGTCGCCAAAAAAGATTTCCACCGGGGTGGTGCACGAAGTTCCCGCGGATTTGAAAAAAGCGCTTATATCCGACCCGCAAGCGTTAACGACATGGGAAGATATTACCCCGCTCGCGCGCAACGAGTGGATATGTTGGATTGAGTCCGCTAAAAAAGCGGAAACCAGAAGCCGCCGGATCGAGTGGGGCTGTTCCAGCCTTAGGGATGGAAAACGACGCCCCTGTTGCTGGCCCGGATGCGCCCACCGCTAATTCCAGCAGCGCCTTGTCAGAGTGCGCTGATCGTAACGTAATATCCGTCCGGATCTCGGAGCGAGAACTCCTTGGTTTGAGTGTTCGGATTCACGTGTGGCTCCTCTTCGAGCCGAGTGACCAGAGAGCGTGCCCTTTGAAGTGCAAGATCGAAATCATCGACACGGAAGAACAACAGGAGCCCGTTGCCCGGTGTCGCGTGAGCTGGGCTCATCAATGAGGGATGCCCGTGGGCGCCCCACTCGTGGAGGCAGAGCAACACGGTTCCATCTGAATCGAGGATTTGCCCAAAGTAATCGTGGGCAGGTTGCGTAGCCGGCTGACCGAACAGCGCCTGGTACCATTTGAAACTGCCCGGCACGTCGCCTACCCCTATGATCGTCCACGTGCGCTTCATGCTTCCCCCATATCCCGGACAGACGAAACAGGTCAGCCTCGCCGCGCTGACTCGATGGCGGCAATGTCGATTTTCTTCATCGTCATCATTGCCTCGAAGGCACGCTTTGACTCACCGCCACCAGCCGCAAGCGCATCGATCAGCGCGCGCGGGGTGATCTGCCAAGAAAGGCCCCAGCGGTCCTTGCACCAGCCGCACTGGCTCTCCGTGCCGCCATTGCCGACGATCGCGTTCCAGTAACGATCCGTCTCTTCCTGATTGTCCGTCGCGATCTGGAAGGAAAAGGCCTCGGTGTGCCTGAACCCCGGGCCGCCGTTGAGACCGAGACAGGGAACGCCCAGGACGGTGAATTCCACCGTCAGCACATCGCCTTTCTTGCCCCCCGGGTAGTCACCGGGAGCCTCGTGAGCAGCGGTTACTTTACTATCCGGAAAGGTGTCGGCGTAGAACCGCGCCGCCGCATGCGCGTCCTTGTCGAACCAGAGGCAGATCGTGTTCTTATGCTTCATGTTCTTGCGCTCCTTATTATGGTTTCCGGCTGGAAGGTCGCCCGCTTTTCTTGTGCGGCGCGCTCAACTCGGCAAGTAATGCGTCCAGCCGCTCGAAGGATGTCTCCCAGAACCGCCGGTAGTGCTCCAGCCATCGGCTGGCCTCCGCGAGCGGTTTTGCCACCAGCCGGCTCGGCCGCCGCTGCGCGTCGCGGGCGCGCGAAATGATGCCGGCCCGCTCCAGAACCCTCAGATGCTTCGAGATCGCGGGCTGACTCATTGCGAACGGCTCGGCCAGCTCGCTCACCGACGCCTCGCCCGTCGCGAGCCGGGCGATGATGGCGCGCCGAGTGGGATCCGCCAGCGCCGCGAAGGTGGCATCCAGCCGGCCCTGCGCCTTTAGTGAATAACCACTAGGTTCCATAACCACACGGTATTATATACCGAGGAGAAAGTCGAGCTTTTCCGGCGGCTTGTGCAAACCCGCCGATCGCCTTCACGCTGGCTGACCGAATATTTCTCCACCCGCCGCAATCACTTACGCCATCCCCGTGCCATCGCTGGCCCTCGCCGGCCTTAACCTTGTCCTGATGGACCCTGCATGGACAGGAGCGACGCAGATCTCGCAATGCAAAATTTATGAAACGAACCCAAATCCCGAATACGAACAGCACACGCGGGCGCTATTCTGCGGCGCGAAACATCGTCCAAGGACGCGAATCCAGATCGCGCAGGACGTCCTTCTCCCATGTGAAGTCCGGATGATTCTTCAAATGCTCAGCGGCCTTGAAATCCAGCCCGCAAGCGTGTCCCATGGCGGCGGTGAACGACATCCGCGCCACCATCGTCCCGTCCGCGGCTTTGTTTTGCACCGTGCCGGCCGGAGCGAACCTCGGCTGCGACGGTATGGACCCGCGCGCGGAAAGATCGATATGCCCGCACAGCGTCCGCTCGCTCGGCGCGATCTCCTGCGCGAAAGTATCGTAATGATCCGCCAGAAAACCTTGCGCGGCACCGATATCGATCTTGCCCTTGTTCTCCGCCATCAACTGCCGCCAGCGAACGCGCCGCGCGTTTTCGCTGACGCTCTGGTCCGACACCGGAAACTCGGGCGCTTCGTCCCGGATCAAGTCCGGATTTGCCGGGAAATTCGAGCCGACAAAAAATCCGTCCTTGGTGCGATCCAGCGTCACGTGCTTGAGCCCCAATTCCAGGTTGGCGATTTCGTTATTCTTACTGTCGGCGATCAGCCACGCATCGGCATAGCCTCCGTTGTTTCCGTCTTTCATGATGCGCGCGAAATCGTCGATCGAAGCCGAGTATTGCATGGCCTTGCGCGCGCGGACGAACTCCGGAACGCCGTTCGGATCGAAGCCGGTAAAGTAACCGATGGTCGTCTCGGTGATGGCGATGCCCGCGCTGTTGAGCCCGAAATCGTCGCCGCTATGGATCAGGCCCGGCATTCCGTCCATCAGAATGCGATAGCCCTTCGCCGGCGCGATGTCGAAGATCGCGTTCCACCGCGAGCCTTCCTTGTATTCGGTCCAGTTGTTGTGCGCGATAACGATCTTGCCATCCTTGGTATACCTGCCGGTGGCGGCAAATGCGCTGCAATGCTCGCCCGCCGGCCGGCGAAGGGCGGAGAGCTTGTGCTCCCGGTCGTACCAATTCGTATAATAGGGTGACAATTCCAGCCAGGCGTTCAGCGCCACCATGTCCCACAGGTCGAGCGCAACGCCCCGCGCTTTCAACCCCTCCGCGACGCCTTTCAGCTCCTCGCGATACTGCGCCTCGATGCGCGGCCACAACACTCTCTCGGCGGCGTTCCGAAAAAAAGCGTAATCCTTTCCCGAATCGTGCGTCAGGCTCACAACGATCACCCGATGCGTATCCTCGATCTCGGGCGCCAGCAGAAATCCGTGCTGGTATCCGATCTCCGCCGGAGTTCCTTCCAGGTGAACGAAGATCCAGCCGTTCTGATCGGGCCGGCGAAACGCCTTCTTCAGCCGCGGATCACCCTGAGGCTGGCGTGCCGCCGGCGCGATACCCAGTCCCACGGCAACCAGAAGAATCCATCCAAGCCTTTTGGCCATGATTTTCCGAGGATAGCAACATTCAGGACCGTAACCTTTCGATAGAAGCCCGGTAGTTGAGGACAGCGGCGCGGCTAACCGGATTGCGTCCGCGCAGTCTAAGGAATGTTTAGGGGGGGCGAGGATGAAAAACGATTTGAGGTTCGCGCTTCGAACCTTAAGAAGATCGCCGGTTTTCGCCGCCGTGGCCGTCCTCTCGCTGGCCCTGGGTATCGGAGCGAACACCGCCATCTTCACGCTGCTGGATCAGGTCCTTCTTCGCCTTCTGCCCGTCAAAAACCCCAGTCAATTGGTTCTGCTTACTATGCGAGGGTTTCATTACGGCAGCAATTGGGGAGGCAACGCGATTTCCTATCCGATGTATCACGATTTCAGCGACCACAATACTGTGTTCAGCGGCATGTTCTGCCGCTTTCCCTACCAGGTGGCGCTGGGCTTCAACGGGCATACGGAACGCGTCGGCGGCGAACTGGTTTCCGGCACTTATTTCCCCGTGCTGGGCGTCGGCGCTGCTCTGGGCCGGACCTTCACTCCCGACGATGACCGGATTCCCAACGGCCATCCCCTGTTAGTGCTGAGCTACGCGTTCTGGAGAAGCCGATTCGCGGGCGACCCTTCCATCCTTGGGAAAACGGTGCTCGTGAACGGGCACAACTTCAAGGTGATCGGCGTCGCGCAGCCGGGATTCGACGGCGTCGAACTGGGTCGCATCGCCCAAGTCTTCGTGCCAATCATGATGGTCACCGAGACCATACCGATGTCCAACGCGGACTTCATGAAGAATCGGCGCCAGCGTTGGGTGAATGCTTTCGGCCGTCTTAAACCGGGGGTTAAGGAGCGGCAGGCCGAAGCCTCGCTCCAACCGTTCTTCCACGGAATGTTGGAAATGGAAGTGAAGGAAGCGGCTTTTAACAACGCTACGGCTGAGGTTCGCGAGAAGTTTCTCAAGAACGTCATCCGGGTCCTACCTGGCTCGCAAGGGCGTTCGTATTTGCGGCAACAGCTCCGCACACCTCTATGGGTTTTGATGGCGCTTACCGGCGGCGTCCTGCTCATCGCCTGCGCGAACGTCGCGGGCCTTCTAATCGCTCGCGCTACTTCGCGCCAGAAGGAAATAGCGATACGCTTGGCGATGGGCGCCGGACGCATTCGAATCATCCGGCAACTCCTGGTCGAAAGCCTGCTCCTGGCCGGAGCGGGAGGCGTCTTGGGCTTAGCCCTGGCCCTTTGGACGGACCGCGTGTTGCTAGCCTTCGTGCCGTCGGACACCGCGTCTCTGAAGCTGTCCGCTACGCCGGACTGGCGGATTCTGCTATTTACCAGCGCCGTTGCGCTGCTCACCGGTCTCATTTTCGGCTTCGCTCCAGCGCTCCAAAGTACCAAGCCGGATGTGGCCCCGACCCTGAAGGACACCGTGGGCGGAATCGTGGGCGGCGGCGCGGGCGTCCGTCTTAGGAAAGGGCTGGTCGCCGCTCAGGTCACGCTTTCTTTGTTGCTGCTAGTCGGCGCGGGTCTGTTTATTCGCAGCCTGCGCAACCTGCGCGATCTCGGCCCTGGTTTTTCGTCCGACAATCTGGTCGCCTTTAACGTCGACCCCTCCTTGAACGGGTACAGCTCCGATCGCGCCAAGATTTTCTATCGGCAATTAACGGATGCCATCAATGCCGTTCCCGGAGTGCGCTCGGTGGGGCTGGCTTCCCTCCGGATTCTCGAAGACGACGAATGGGACCAGTGGGTCACCGTGGAAGGCTATCATCCCGCAGCGGCCCAGACGCCCGATCCTTTCATGAATTCCGTCGGACCGGGGTACTTCGCAACGATGGGCGTGCCGATCTTGTGCGGCCGCGATTTCACGCCCAAGGATTCCGAGTCCCAGCAGCATGGCGAAAAGCCGGACGACACCTCCCCGCGCGTAGTCATCGTCAATGAAAAATTCGCGAAGAGATTCTTTGGATCGGGTGTCAAAGCGCTGGGCCGGCGCGTCGGGTTCGGCATTGATCCCAACACCAAAACCGACATGCAGATTGTCGGCGTCGTCAAAGACATCAAGTACACGAACCTGCGCGACGAGATTCCCATCCAGATGTTCGAGCCGTACATGGCGGATCGTGACGTGAGTGGCATGACCATGTATGTCCGCACCAGCATGAACCCGGAGCAGTTTTTCTCGGCCGTACGCGGCAAGGTACGCGAGTTGGACGCCAATCTCCCGCTCTATAGCATGCGAACCATGGAAAATCAGATTTCCAACTCGCTTCTGGTGGAACGCCTCATTGCAACCTTGTCCACCGTCTTCGGATGTCTGGCGACGCTGCTGGCCACTATCGGTCTCTATGGAGTAATGGCGTACACGGTTGCGCGCCGCACTCGCGAAATCGGGATTCGCATGGCGCTGGGAGCTTTTCAAAAGCACGTGATTTGGATGGTGATGCGCGAAGTGCTGGCGCTGGTGGCGATCGGGATCGTGGCGGGCCTGGCGGCGTCGGTGGTCTTGACGCGCCTGGTACAAACGCAACTCTTCGGCATTGCCGCGTACGATCCGACGACTCTCATCCTCGCGGCGTCCGGCTTGGCAGCGGTCGCTTGCGCCGCCGGATACGTTCCCGCATTGCGCGCCAGCCGCATCGACGCCATGCGGGCGCTGCGTTACGAATGATACGTTCCATCCGCAAACATCAACTGCCCGAATACGGACACCTATTGCAGCTCGCCAATTCGCGCTTTGAATCACTTACAGTCGCAATCTATTGGCCTTTTATTTGCTATGAAGCGAGCACACGATGATTTTGCTTCAAGATCTTCGCTATGCCCTGCGCCAGCTTTTGAAGTCGCCGGGCTTTGCCTTGACGACGATCCTCACGCTTGCCTTGGGCATCGGGGCAAACACAGCTATTTTTTCGCTTTTCAATGCGCTGGTTTTGCGGCCGCTTCCCGTGACGGACCCGGCTCGCATCGTTAATGTTTACCGAACCGTCGAAAGCGAAGCCCGATACGGCGTGTTTTCGTATCCGGAATACGTCGACTACAGAGATCACAATACCGTGTTTTCCGGACTCGCCGCCTTCACTGGCACTCGCGTGACATTGACTGGGAGTGGCGCAGACCAGACGCTTCAAGCCCTGCTGGTTTCGGGAAACTACTTCTCGGTGCTTGGGATTGCAGCCGCGCCTGGGCGGACGTTCGCGGCGGAGGAAGATCAAACGCCGAACTCACACCCCGTTGTGGTGTTGAGTCACGATCTTTGGGAGCGGCGGTTTCAAGGCGACCCGAACTTGGTGGGACGAACGCTTACTCTCAATTCGGTTTCCTACACTGTGGTGGGAATCGCGCCGAAAACGTTTGGTGGGACCGAGCCCGATCCTCCCGATCTATGGGCGCCGATCATGATGCAGGGCAATGTCCGGCCTGGGGCCAACATTCTCGAGGATCGAGATAACATGTCGTTCCAGGTGGTGGGCCGCCTGAAACCTGGGATTCTCAGGGAACAGGCTCAGGCCGAAATGGCGGTCCTGGCCCAGCGGTTCGCTCAGCCGAAAAACAACAACAACCACCGCGCGAGCGTGACTCTAACCGCGGGCGGGTTTCTGAATCCTCAAGAACTCAATGACGTATTGCCGTTGGCCGTGCTGTTGATGTTCGCGGTCGCGCTTGTCCTGCTGATTGCCTGCGCGAACGTTGCGAATCTATTGCTGGCTCGAGGAGCCGGTCGTCAAAGAGAAATAGGAATCCGGTTGTCTCTGGGGGCAAAGCGAGGCCGGCTGGTGCGCCAATACTTGACCGAGAGCACGCTCCTGGCGCTGGCGGGTGGGATTGGAGGATTGATCCTGGCGTTCTGGATGGCCGACCTGCTGCTCGCTTCGGTACATCCGCCCGGCGCGCACCGGTTTTTGCTCAATGTGGGTCTGGATTTTCGCGTCCTTGGCTACACTCTGCTGCTATCGGTTGTTTCGGGATTGATGTGCGGCGTACTTCCCGCGCTGCGGTCCTCCAAACAGGATCTCTCGGCTGCTGTAAGAGGAGAATCGACCGCGTTCGGCCGGCATGTCGGCAAGTCTCGGCTCCGCGGCGCGCTCGTCGTGTCGCAGGTCGCCGTATCCTTAATCCTGTTGGTTGGCGCCGGCCTGCTGGTACGGGCACTCCAAAAGGCGCAGACCGTAACGCCGGGATTTGAAATGAGCAACATTTATGTCGTCTCGCCGGATTTTCGGCAACATGGCTACGACTCTGCGCGCGCCGGCGAATTTCAGCGCGAACTGACGGAGCGTCTGCAAGCCACGCCTGGAGTCAAGAGCGTCGGCTTGGCGCGAACTGCACCGTTGGGCTCCGACTTCGCGATTACGCGGCTAGCAATTCAAGGCGACAAAACGCCTCCAGGAGCGCGTCCGCCGACCGTAAACTTCAACACCGTTTCCCCCGGATACTTCGAGGCCCTGCGCATACCCATCCTGCGAGGCCGCAATTTCAGTTCTCAGGATCTTCGAGAAGGAGCCAAGGTCGCCGTAATCAGCGAATCGCTGGCGCAGCGCTATTGGCCCGGGGAAGATCCAATCGGCAAACGGTTCAACGGCGGCGGAGCATCGGCGTACCGCGAAGTGATTGGGGTCGCCAAGGATGTGCGGAATGTCTATCTCTGGACCAGCGCTGAGCCTTACCTTTATCTTCCGCTTTCGCGCGCGGACACTTCGGACATGCAGTTCTTCGTGCGCACCGAGGGCGCCGCGGTTCCCCTGATGGGGGCTGTTACTGAGTCCGTGCGAGCGCTCGACAGGACTCTTCCGATTTCCGCGCATCGATTGGACGACAATCTCGCTCTCTGGATCTGGCCGTCCCAAATGGGCG
>Ga0302324_100002504_pt1 | contig 42342 bp, 29 predicted proteins | sample Palsa_T0_1_FD_201949 | JGI IMG/M metagenome (GOLD analysis project Ga0302324, IMG submission 201949) | Peat permafrost microbial communities from Stordalen Mire near Abisko, Sweden - Palsa_T0_1 | ecosystem: Environmental > Terrestrial > Soil > Palsa > Peat permafrost | place: Sweden: Abisko...
CAGCGTGATATCGGTTTGCCGCCCACGATTCAGGCCAGCTTTCAGGGCACGGCAGCGGCTTTCCAGGATTCGCTTTCGAGCGAACCCATCCTGATTCTCACCGCGCTGATCACGGTATACATCGTGCTGGGCATGCTGTACGAAAGCTACATTCACCCCATCACAATTTTGTCGACGCTGCCTTCGGCGGGCGTGGGAGCGCTGCTGGCGCTGCTTCTCACCCACAACGAACTCAACGTGATTGGGACGATCGGCATCATCCTTCTGATCGGGCTGGTCAAAAAGAACGCCATTATGATGATCGATGTGGCCCTGGAGGTAGAACGCACGCAGGGCAAGAAGCCGGCCGAAGCCATCTACGAAGCCTGCATTCTGCGCTTCCGTCCCATCATGATGACGACCATGGCGGCTCTGCTGGGTGGGCTGCCGCTGGCCCTGGGCCGGGGAACGGGATCGGAATTGCATCGGCCGCTGGGAATTACGATCGTCGGCGGGCTGGCTGTGAGCCAGGCGCTGACCCTGTTCACCACTCCAGTGGTGTATGTGTATCTCGACCGCTTGCGGCTGTGGCTTCGCGGCGGCGAAGACCACGCCTTGCCGGAAACCGCGGCATCTGGAAGTCCGCGCCCCTCCCTCGCACACTGAACCTTATCCATCGGCGCCAGGTTTGCGTCGAGTCGCGGACCCCGCGGTGACTTAGCGCGATGCAACCTGAGCGCGCAAGGGCAGCATCGCAGCATCAAACCGTGCAGCATCAGACCACGTAGCATCAACGGACGTTGAAAGGCGCATTACCCGGCGCTCGGGCCGGCCAGTCCAATCACTAGCCGCAGGGAATGGCGTGTCCCGGTAATATATGGGTAGAATAGGTCTTCAAAGATTTTTTAGTCTGAAGGGAAACTCTCCGGAGGAACGCTGTGGGTCCACGGCCTGGCGTGGCTAGGTCGAACTCGTGCCTGTCCAAGAGCAAATCGTTTGAACCGCTCGGCAGATGGTTCGTTTTACGGACAACAGATTCGCGCGGAATCCGGCGCAGGGCCTGCCAGCGGTTTCCTTTCTTTTCGCTTTGAAAATTTGCCTTAGGAGTTACGGATGCTAAAGAAAGCAACGGCGCTGTTGGTGGTGAGTTTGAGCGCTGCGTCATGGATCAGCTGTGGAACCGCTGAGAGTCACTACCTTTTCACCACCCTGCCATCCGCCAACCAGATTGCCGTCTTCCGGGAGGACCCCAACTCGGGCGTGTTGACCACGCTATTGAACAGTCCCTTTGACACCGGCCTGGCGCCGGAAGTGATTTTGCTGCATCCTTCCGGAAAGTATCTCTACGTGGCGAATTCGGGAGAGGATGACATCTCGCTGTTCTCCATTGCCCAGTCCACGGGCATCATCACAGAGGTTTCGCGAACGCCCTTGGGCGCCGATGCGCAGACCCCGGTGCTGATGGCGATGGATGCAGCGGGAGGCTACTTGTACGTAGCAAACGCCACTTCCGGAAGCCTCTCCGTTCTGTCATTTGCATCCGACGGAACTCTGAGTGCGCCGACCACAACGTTCTTAGGCGTCAAACCAAGCGGCATGGCGCTTGCGCCCTCCGGCGGCTTCATTTTCATCGGGGCTGCGGTCCCCAACGGGCAAACCGGAAGCGGGCAAATCGAAGTATGGAAACTCACTGCTGGTGTGCCCACCCTGGTCGGGTTATTCCCCACCAACGCCGCCAACAGCACTCCGGGGGGCTTGGTCGTGGATTCAACCGGGACCTACCTCTATTGCGTGAACGGGGCCGGCGGGAATTCGATCTCCGCATTCACGATTGCGCCCACCACGGGAGTCCTTACGCCGTTTTCCGATTCACCGATTGGCGAATCCGGGGTGTCAGCCCCCGTCTCGCTGCTCATCGATCCTTCAGGCAAGTACCTCTACGTAGCCAATCAGGGCTCGAGCAGTTCAGCCAGCGGCAATCTGGCTGCGTATTCCATCGGCTCAGGGGGCGCGCTCACCATTCTTACGCTCTCACCGTTCACCACCGTGAAGCAACCCACGTCTCTTGCCGCGGACCCGAACGGCAATTATCTGATGGTCGGGGGCCAGGGTGGATCGCTCGAGGTGTTCCTTCTGGACCCCGGCAATGGTACGCTCGGAGAAGTAGCCACGTATTCGCCGGGTGGTTTCCCTTCGTCGATCGCTATATTGCAGTGACACGATATCGGAGTTCGGGGTGCTCGGGCTTTTGACAGTGCTGTGACAACTCCGGACTCTGGAGTTGTGAGAATATTTTCGTCGGCACGCGTTTGGCGGGCGCGACCGGAATACCGTTGGGCTGCACGGCCCGTTCTATGCGGCTCTGAATGTGACGCGTCCAGATGTGACGTGTCTAGGTGTAACGTTTCGAGATCGGGCCCAGGGATCGAGAGCCGCACAGCGAGACAGGATTTGCGCGACAGCCCAAATCGCGACAAACCAGATCGAGAGAACCATGAAGATCGCCAGCGCCGCCAGCGCGTTTCCCAAGCATTACTACTCGCAGAAGTTCCTGCTGGAAAAGCTCCAGGAATATTGGGGCTCGCGGCTTAAAAACCCCCTGACCCTTGCGCGCTTGCACCGCAACGTCACCGTAGACGGGCGCTACCTGGCGATGCCCGCGGAGGACTACCACAAACTCACGACCTGGGGACAGGCCAACGATATTTGGATCAAGGTGGCGCAGGAGTTAGGAGAGCAGGCGCTCTGCCGCGCTCTGCATCACGCCGGGCTGGCGCCCGAGCAGTTGGGCGCTCTGTTCTTCACTTCGGTCACGGGGATTTCAAGCCCTTCGATCGACGCGCTGCTCATCAATCGCATGGGCTTGCCGCGCAAGATCCGGCGCGTGCCGATTTTCGGGCTGGGATGCGTCGCTGGCGCTGCGGGAATTTCGCGGGCTGCGGATTATGTGAAGGCATATCCTTCGCAAGCCGCGGCGCTGGTCTCGGTTGAACTTTGCTCGTTGACGTTGCAGCGTGACGATCTTTCTGTGGCGAACTTAATTTCCTCTGGCTTGTTCGCAGATGGCTCCGCGGCAGTAATCGTGACCGGAGATGACCTGGACGCGACTGGACCGGAGATTCTCGCGACCCGGTCAGTCTTCTACCCTGACACGGAACCGATGATGGGCTGGAACGTTTCCGAGAAAGGATTCAAGATCACGCTCTCGCCCGAGGTGCCGACTTTAATCCGCGAGAATTTGGGTCACGACGTCGACGAGTTTCTGGCTGACCATGGGTATCGGCGCGGCGATCTGAATAGCTGGGTGCTGCACACTGGTGGCCCCAAGGTGTTGGAGGCAACGGCCGACGCCCTGGATTTGCGAGATGGCCAGCTCGATCCCTCCTGGGCTTGCCTGCGCAGGGTGGGAAATTTGTCGTCCGCGTCGGTGCTCGTGGTGCTCGAAGATGTCATGCGGAACCGCCGTCCCGAGCCGGGCACGCTGGGCCTGCTCGCGGCGATGGGACCGGGATTCTGTTCAGAGCTTCTGCTTCTGCGGTGGTGAGGTTTCAGTTTGCTGAAGTCTACCGACGTGTTCGTGATCGGCGGAGGGCCGGCGGGCCTGGCCGCAGGAATCGCAGCGCGGCAATGCGGCTTGCGTGTGGTGGTGGCCGATGTCAGCGAGGCGCCGATTGACAAGACCTGCGGCGAGGGACTTATGCCCGATGGTCTGCTCGCACTGCAGGGGCTCGGGATCACGTTGAAGCGTGGCGATGGATATCCCTTCCGCGGAATCCGGTTTCTAAGCTCCGGCGCGTCGGCCGATGCGCTGTTCCCTTCCCGTGGCGTCGGCCTCGCGGTTCGCAGAACCGCGCTGCACCGCATCATGGTCGACCGTGCGGCGGACGAGGGAGTCGATCTGTTGTGGCGGACCGCGGTTACGGGCATTTCGGGAGAAGAAGTGCTGCTGGGAAATCGCACCGTACGCGCCAAGTGGATCGTGGGAGCCGACGGAGCGAATTCACGCGTGCGCCGCTGGGCCGGACTCGATGTACGCGTGCGCACGCCGTTGCGATACGCTTTTCGGCAGCACTATCGCGTGACTCCGTGGAGCGATCACATGGAGATCTACTGGGGCGATCGCAGTCAGGGCTATGCCACGGCCGTGAGCGACGATGAAGTCTGTGTGGCCGTCGCCTCGCGCGATGCGAAGCTGCGCGTGGAACAAGCTCTGATGGCGCTTCCCGAACTGCATGCCCGGCTTCGCGGCACAGAAACCGTCTCCGCGGAACGCGGCGCTCTCACGGCCAACCGCACGCTGAAGCGCGTTTACCGCCGCAATGTCGCGCTGATCGGCGATGCCTCCGGCACCGTGGACGCCATTACGGGACAAGGCCTGGGTCTTTCTTTCAGCCAGGCGGTAGCCCTGGCGCAGTGCCTCCGGTCAGGTGATTTGCAGCCGTACCAGTCCGAGCATTGCCGCCTGGCGGAGCGTCCACTATTGATGGCGCGGCTCATGTTGACGCTCGATGGGCGCCCGCGCCTGCAACGGCGCACGTTGCAAGTTTTTCGCCGCAAGCCGGAAATCTTCGAGAGGTTACTGGCCTTGCACGTAGGCGCATTGTCCCCGCAGAGCCTGGCTCTGGATGGGATCTCGTTCGGATGGGGACTGCTCACTGCCTAACTTCTCGCTGCATACCTTCTCGCTTCGCAACTTCCCGCTTCGTCGCTTCATGCGCACGCCCAACCCCAGGGCTGGCCGAAAAACTCCGCGCCGCAAATTGAGATTGGTTCTGTTCGCGCTGCTTGGGGCGAGCGCCGCGGCTTCCGCTCAACAGTCCACGCTGCAACTCGACCCTGCCAAAACTACCGTCAACATAACGCTGGGCGATGTTCTGCACACCGTTCACGGAACGTTTCGGTTGAAGCAGGGCGTGCTGCAACTCGATCCGGGCGCGGGAACACTAACCGGAGAAATCGTAGTAGATGCAAAGAGCGGAGACACCGGCAGCAAAATGCGGGATGGCAAAATGCATCGCGAAGTCCTGGAGAGCGAACAGTTCCCGGAGATTAAATTTCGTCCCGACCGCGTGGAAGGGCCCGTCAGCCCTAAAGGAAAATCCGTGGTGAAGGTTCACGGAATTTTCACCATTCACGGAGTGGATCGGGAAATCGATGTTCCAGCGGCGGCAGACCTCGCGGAAGATCATTGGACCGCGACTCTCCACTTTACGATCCCGTACGTGAAATGGGGAATGAAGAATCCCAGCGCATTGTTTTTGCGAGTGGACGACTCGGTGCAGATCGATATCGTCGCGGCGGGAACTCTGGTCCCCAAGTGAGCAACCGCGGTTGCCCAGAAACCGCAACGACTTCAGCGGCAAAGCACGCAACGTGAGCGCGAAGAACACAAAGAAATAGAATGAAAAAGAGGGAGTACAGGTTTTCTTTGCGACCTTTGCGAATCCTTCGCGCCCTTTGCGGTTAAGAGCTCTTCGCGTCCATCTATTCAGAAACCGTGCTGAGCCGCAATCCCTTTTCCTTCCACGCACTCATAGGCCCGGCCCGCGGCCAGATTCTTATACTCTTCGGTTCTTCCGCTGGGCCACTGGATGACGACACGATCGATCTGGTCTCGCTTCTCCAGCCCGAACGTGACCGGAAGCTCAGACTGCGACAAGTAACTCGATCCGCTCTTCACCATTCGCGACTGAGTCAAGCCAGCGTGAAAAATCTGCACCGTTGCCCCGATGCCATCGCGGTTCGACTTCGTGCCCACCAGACGGAACCGGATACTCTTGTTCCCCGCCAACTCGTCATTGCGATACAGATATGCCGGCCCGTTATTGGTGGTGAGCAGAAGGTCGAGGTCCCCATCACGGTCGAAATCGGCGCAAGCCAAACCGCGTCCCACTTTCGGCTGACTGAAAGCTCCGCCGAGTTCCGCAGCCACATCGCGGAAGCTGATCTTGCCGCCGTTCGCGCCGCCGTTCAGATACAGTTGCGGTGGCTGCGCATAACCGACATTGCCGCGAATGTTGCGCACGGTCTCGTCGATGTGCCCGTTAGCCACGGCGAGATCGAGCCAGCCATCGAGATTGGCATCGAGGAAAACGCAACCAAAGCCGAGACTGGTTTTAGAAGCTATCCCTACCCCGCTTACCGCGGCAATGTCTTCGAAATTTTTCCCGTTCGACTGGTAGAGCCCGATCATCTCATTGTCGAAGTTGGTGATCGCCACGCCGGGGTGTCCGGAGTTCTCGAAATCGGCGGCGTCCACGCCCATGCCCGCGCGTGCCTTGCCTTCATTGCTGAAGGCAAGGCCGGCTTCCACGGCCGCATCCTTGAATGTTCCGTTGCGCTGGTTGCGATAGAGTTTGTTGGGCTGAGTATCGTTGGCCACCAGCAGATCGGGCCATCCGCTGCGATCATCGTCGAGTATAGCAACGCCGAGCGATTTCGAACTGCTGTCGAAAATCCCGCTGGCGGCAGTGACGTCCTCGAAGGTTCCGTTACCGCGATTGTGAAACAGCCAGCAAGTCTCGCCGCGATACGCCTCCGGCGTGCAGTAAGACTTGTGCTTGCCGTCGAGGCTGCAGAACACATCGTGCCCCGGCGACCACTTCACGTAGTTGCACACAAAAAGATCGAGCAGGCCGTCGCGGTCGTAATCAAACCACAGGGCGGAAGTGCTGAATCCCTCGCGTTTGCCGAGTCCGCTGGCGATGGTCACGTCGACGAACGTCCCCTTGCCCGTATTGCGAAACAAATGGTTCTGGCCCACGCAGGTAACCAGAATGTCGGGAAAGCCGTCGTTGTTGTAGTCGCCTACGGCCACACCCATACCGTAGAGTTCAATGTCGAGCCCGGCGCGCACGGTCACGTCGGTGAACGTGCCGTCTCCGTTGTTGTGGTAGAGCCGCATGGCCGAGCGTTGCGTCTTGTGGTTCGCGGAATCGCTTTTTGGCGATTCGTGGCCCGGCCAGTCCATGCCGTTGATTAGCAAAATGTCCTGCCAGCCATCGCAGTCGTAGTCGAGGAAAGCACAACCCGAACCCAGCGTCTCAGGGAGAAGCTTGCCGCCGTAGGCTCCGCTGTTGTGCCGGAAGTGAATGCCGGCCGGCTCCGTCACATCGACAAAACGAAAGCCCGGAGCGTTACCCGGGCCAGTCTGTCCCAGCGCGCGGACTTCGCCTGGTAGCGCGTGCAGCAGCGGCAAATGCGCGCACGATGCCACACCCGCCATTCCCTGCAGAAAAGACCTGCGATTCACGGGACGTTCACCAGCCCGGCGCGGATGGCGTAAACAACCAGCTCGGCCGTCTTGTGAATTCCCAGCGCATTCATGATGTTGGCGCGATGAACCGCGATCGTGTTCGCGCTCAGGTCAAGCACTGCCGCGATTTCCTTGTTCGATTTACCGTCCACAATCATCTGCAGCACTTCGAGTTCGCGCGGCGTCAGGCTGTCGCGCTCTCCCTTCAGCGGCGAATTCTGCCCGACCTGAGGATCGAAAACGGTTTCTCCCGCAGCCACCTTCCGAATGGCAAATCCCAGTTCCAGATCCAGCGCATTCTTCAGAACATAGCCTTTAGCCCCGGCATCGACGGCCTGCCGCACCCAGGTGCTCTCGCTGTGCATGCTGAGCATCAGCACACCAATCTCCGGTGAATCGTCCAGTATCCTGCGCGTCGCTTCCAACCCGTTCATGCCCGGGAGTGCGCAATCCATCACAATCACTTTCGGATGGAGCTTGCGCGCCAGCTCGATGGCTTTTTCTCCATCGCCGGCCTCGCCCACTACGTCCATGTCCGGTTCGTCTTCGAGCATGCGCCGGAAGCCGCGCCGAACCAGGCTGTGATCATCCACCAACAGTACCGAGATCTTCTTTGCCATGTGACTCCGCCTTCTCCCTTGGAACCATCAAATGAACCAGTGTTCCGCCTTCAGCCGGCCGCGAGATCACCAACTGCCCGCCCATCAGCTCCGAGCGCTCGCGCATCGCCACCAGGCCAATACCCTGCCGGGACAGCCGCTCGGCGAATCCCACTCCGTGATCCTCCACATCCAGTTCGAGCGCTGCAGGCAGAAATCGCAATCGCACCCACGCCTGCTTTGCGCTGGCGTGCCGCGCCACGTTGTTCAGTGCTTCCTGCAGCACTCGGTAAATGTGCACGCCTGCGCCGCCATCCACCGCAAAGGGCTCGCCTTGCTTCTCGTAGGATATGGCAATTCCCGTTTGTCTTTCCACGGTAGGAATATACCAATCGAGCGTGCTCTCGAGGCCTGCCTCATCGAGCATGACAGGATGCAGCGCCTGCGACAAGGTGCGAACCTTGTCAAGAGTGGACTGCGCGATCTCGCGGACTTCCTGCAAATCAGCCCGCAGCGGCGATCCTTCCGGCACCTGGTTTCCGGCCCGACGCAGCATCGATCCAATCGCGGTGAGGATTTGTCCGAACTCATCGTGCAGTTCGCGCGAAATGTAGCGCAGCGTCGACTCCTGCGTGGCGATTAATTTTTGTGCCAGCTCGCTGCGTCGTTCGGAAAGTTCGGTCATGCGGGCAAACAAACGCCGGTTCCAGCGAATCAACGAAAGTCCGGTCAGCAGCACCGCAAACAAAGTCGCCGCAAGAAAAACGTAAACCTGCCGCTGCACGCGATCGTAAATCTGCACGATCCGCTGCCCCGCCTGCTCTTCGTTTTCGGTATTCTGCACCAGCAGCCGCGCCACGGCGGTGCTCAGCGCAGCCTGCCGCGACTGCAGAGACAACTGAATGTCCGCGCGCGCCTCTTTATCTTTGCCATCGTGAGCGAGTGCGAAAACGCGGTCCACGGCGTCCCAGAATTGAGTAAACTCGCTGGAGAGAAACGCGCTCTGCTCGGGCGTGCGGCCGGAGGCCGCCAACCCAGATTGAGTTAACCCAGACTCGATATGCATGGCATCGTCCAGATCAGTGCGAATACGCTGAAACTGCGCCGACCACGCCGTCAACGGATAAGGTTCGTCATTGCTCACCATGTCGCGCATGGCCACGGCCAGCAGGTTCAGGTCATTCTGGATGCGCAACAACTGCAGCGAATCCTTGCGGTTGCGATCGACCAGCTGAGTTTGCAGCTTGCGCAAACCCGCCACCTGCCATGTAATGTAGGCTGAGTAGGCAAGCACCACGGAAAGCGTCACCAGCAGGCCCAGAGCAAGGCCCGGAGTCGGCGACCGGTCCGGCGGAGATGAGCGGAACACGCCCCGAGCATACATCGCCCGGCCCGGAGATGTCACAACGGCGGGCTTCGGGCTTCGGGCTTCGGCAAAAGCGAGTTCGGTCACGCGTGCCGGCCGGGCAGATCAGGATCCTGGGTTTTGCCGAAGCCCGGTCGTTTTGCCGAAGCCCGACTGCCGAAGCCCGAAGCCCGGGTTTTGAAGCCCAGTTGCAGTGCAGAATAAATGAAGCAAATCTGTTTCCAACGGAGTCAAACAGAGGATTGAATTCCGCAGAGGAAGACCCTAAGAAACCCGCGAAATCCCAAAGACTGAAGGCCGTTCTGCCGGAAGTCTGGAAGCTGATGCGCCCCCGGCGTTGGCTGCTGTTGCTGGGCTTCGTGCTGATGGTGATCAATAAGGTCGCCGGATTCGTGCTGCCCTATTCCTCGAAATTCCTGATCGACGATGTCGTTGGCAAGCGTCATTTGTCATTGCTGCCGCCGCTTGTCTTCGCCGTGTTGTTGGCCACGCTTGTGCAGGGCGTGACTTCGTTTTCTCTGACGCAGTTGCTGTCGAAAGCAGCGCAGCGCTTGATTGCCGACCTTCGCGAGCAGGTGCAGTCCCACATCTCCCGTTTGCCGATTTCCTATTACGATGCGAACAAAAGCGGCGCACTGGTGTCGCGCATCATGAGCGACGTGGAAGGCGTACGCAATTTGCTGGGCACCGGACTGGTAGATTTCACGGGAGGCCTGGTTGCAGCCAGCATCGCGCTGGTGTTGCTGCTTCGCATCAGCACTCCTCTTACGCTGATCGCCGTGGGTTCTCTCGGTTGCTTTGCTTTCGCGCTGAACAAGGCCTTCGCGACCATCCGCCCCATCTTCCGCGAGCGCGGCAAAATCAATGCCGAGGTCACGGGACGGCTCACCGAATCGCTGGGCGGCGTCAGGGTCATCAAGGGATATCACGCGGAAGAGCGGGAAGAAAAAACCTTCGCCACCGGCGTGCGCCGCCTGCTCGATAACGTCATGCGCACTCTGACCGCGACCTCGCTGATGAGCCTCTCCGCCAGCGTGCTCATGGGGGTCGTGGGCGCCGCCACCATGTACGTCGGCGGCCACCAGATGGTGGCGAACAAGCTCACCACCGGAAGTTATTTTTCTTACAACATCCTGCTGGGCTTTCTCGTGATCCCCATCATGCAGGTCGTCGCGATCGGCACGCAGCTCACCGAGGCGCTGGCCGGGCTCGAGCGAACGCAGGAAATTATGCGCGAGCGTCCGGAAGATCAGGACCCCAGGCGCTCCGTAAGCTTGAATGACATCGAGGGCACCATCGAGTTTGACGATGTGAGTTTCAGCTACGACGGCTCCCACGAAGTGCTGCACAACATATCGTTTCGCTCGGACCCGGGGACGGTCACCGCGCTGGTCGGTTCGTCAGGATCGGGTAAGTCGACCACCATCGGATTGATCTCGGCATTTTATGTGCCCACGAAAGGCACGGTCCGCGTGGACGGCGTGGATTTGAGCACCGTGCGCCTCGACTCCTTCCGTACGCGGCTCGGAGTTGTGCTTCAGGAATCTTTCCTCTTCGACGGGACAATTCGTGAAAATGTGGCCTTCTCGCGGCCCGCCGCGACCGAGGAAGAGATCATGCGCGCCTGCCAGATCGCGCGCGTCGATGAGTTCGCCGAGTCGTTCCCAGACAAGTACGACACTGTAGTAGGCGAGCGCGGCGTCAAACTTTCGGGCGGCCAGCGTCAGCGCCTCTCGATTGCCCGCGCCATTCTGGCCGAGCCTCGCATTCTGATTCTCGACGAAGCAACTTCCAGCCTCGACTCGGAATCCGAGCAGATGATTCAGCACGGCCTTTCGTATCTCATGCAGGGACGCACCACGTTCGTCATTGCCCACCGGCTCTCCACGATTCGCCGGGCCGACCAGATTCTGGTGATGGAACAAGGGAAGATCGTGGAGCACGGCACACACGCGCAGCTTTACGCCGCGCGCGGCCGATACTATGACCTTTACACGCGTCAGCACGGAGTTGAGGACAACCTGTTCCTGGCTCCGGGCGAAGGTGACGCAGTCACCGTGAATGAAGGCGGCGCAACCGGCAAGAACGGCGGAGGAAAAGCCGACGCCCTGGGCGTGTTGCGAGGAACGATTCGTTAGACCTATGGCCATTGTTCCAGCCAACCCTCCCGCGAACGGCGCGATCCGCACCGAAAATCTCTGCCGCCATTACCCCATGGGCGAAACGTTGATCCGCGCAGTCGACGGAGTTTCTCTCGCGGTGCGCTCCGGAGAATTCGTTGCCTTGCTCGGCAGTTCGGGCTCCGGAAAATCGTCTGTCTTGAATCTCATTGCGGGTCTGGATCGTCCGACCTCGGGAAGTGTAGTGGTGCAAGACAAAGACCTGGCGAAGCTTTCGCGTGAGGAACTCGCCAAGTACCGGCTGCATGTAGTGGGTATGGTTTTCCAGTCATTCAATTTGATCGCCAGCATGACCCTGGCAGAAAATGTGGAACTGCCGCTGCGCTTTGCCGAAGTGGATCGCGACAAACGCGAAGGTCTGGCTCGCGAAGCGCTGCAGCGTGTTGGGTTGAAAGCGCGCACCAACCATCGTCCCAGCGAACTCTCGGGCGGCGAACAACAACGTGCCGCTCTCGCCCGCGCCTTGATCAATCGCCCGCAACTCTTGCTGGCCGATGAACCCACGGGCAACCTCGACAGCCACACCGGAACCGAGATCATGAACTTGCTCCGCGAATTCAACGAAGGATTAGGCATGACGGTAGTTATGGTGACCCACGAGCGCGTTCTCGCCGAACGCTATGCCCGGCGAATGATTGTTCTCGCGGACGGAAAACTGATCGACGACCGGCCGAATGTTCCAGCGTCCGCGTCCTCTGAAACCAATGGAGTACAGCGATGAAAATTCCCGACCTCGCCGAGCTGGCATTGCGCAACCTGCGCGAATCCTTGCTGCGGAATTCGCTGACCACTGTCGGCATTTCTGTAGGCGTGGCGTCTCTGGTCGCGATGCTTTCACTCGGTATTGGATTGCAACAAATGGCCTCACGGCGACTGGGAAAGTCGGGACTCTTCGACACCGTCATCGTCAGCTCCCGCCGCGAAATGCGCGGCATGGGCCGTGAAGAAGAGCGCAATGGACCCGCGCCCGGCGAGAGCCGCGTCCTCGACGAAGCCGCGCGCGTGGAAATCGAGCATCTCCCGAACGTGCTCGAGGCTTACCCCGATATTCGTTTCAATACTGAGCTGCGCTATGAAGACAAACCTCATCTGACAACCATCTCGGCCCTGCCCGCTTCCGCGAAATCGAACGACGCATTTGAAGGAATGCAGGGCAATTATTTTTCTTCCGACAGCGCGCCCGAAGCCATTTTGCAGAAATCGTTCGCCGAGGAATTGCTGGGCAAGACTCCCAAACTTGGAACGCCCGAACCGAATGTCGCCGACCTCGCCGCGCCCCTGCTGGGCAAGGAATTAATCATGCGTTACGCCCAGCGCGAAACCACGCCATCGAATCCGGCTGCCAGTCCCGCGGATGCACTGGCCGGCACCGCCTACTCCGTGGTCTCGCGTGAACAGAAACTCAAAATCGTCGGAGTCTCCGATCTCGACCCCGAAAGCATGCGCGGCCCCACGCGAGCGAAGGTTTTTCTCCCGCTCAAGCTCGCCGAAAGTCTGCACGTGATGCAAGCGACCGATTTGCGTGAAGTCTCGCGCGCGGCCAGCGATCTGCCGGTCTACCAGTCAGTCAGCGTGAAGGTCGCAAAACCCAGCCAGGTGCAGACCGTCGAGGACGCCATCAAGAAAATGGGATTCACCACTTTCTCGATTCTCGACGCCAGCCGCAGCATCCAGACATTTTTCAAAGTGCTGGACGTGTTTCTCGGAATCTTCGGCAGCCTGGCGCTCGCCGTCGCTTCCATCGGCATCGTCAACACGCTGGTCATGGCCATTCTCGAACGCCGCCGCGAAATCGGCATCATGAAAGCAATCGGCGCCAGCGACGGCGACGTGAAGAAACTCTTCTTCGCCGAAGCCGGAGCCATGGGCCTTCTCGGCGGCATGGCCGGAGTCGCGCTGGGCTGGGCCATCGGCAAGGTCATCAACACCGGGACCAACGTCTATCTGCGCAGCCAGTCTTTGCCCGCTGACAATTTCTGGGCGGTGCCGTGGTGGCTCGTGTTGTTCGCGATCGGGTTCGCCGTTTTGGTCAGCCTGATTTCTGGCCTGTATCCCGCGGGACGCGCCGCTCGGCTCGATCCTGTGCAGGCTCTACGCTACGAGTAAACTGAATTCATGCGTCACGTTTTCCCCAAGACTTGCGCCACGCTGACAGTTTTCCTGATGTGCTCTCTCGGGTCTGCGCAGGCACAGGGCCGCATCGACTGCGCCGCCCTGAACAGCAAGATCCTGAAACAGGTAGTCCACTATTGCGTCTATCTCCCGGCCAGTTACAGCGCACCTGCGGCGACTCCCGCAAAAGGTCCCGCGCCTCTTTATCCGGTGCTCTATTTCCTGCACGGTCTCGGCGACAACGAGCAGACCCTGTTCAACAGCGGAGGCATGACCCTGCTCGACGATCTGCACCGCCAGGGCAAGATCGGAGATTTCCTCATCGTCGAGCCCGAAGGCCGGCGCAGTTTCTACATCAACTCAGCCGACGGCTCCGTGCGTTACAGCGATTTCCTGATTCGCGAGTTCATCCCGCAAATCGAGGCCAAGTATCGCATTCGCCCCGGCCGCGAAGCGCGCGCGGTCAGCGGAATCTCCATGGGCGGCTACGGAGCGTTACGCCTGGCATTCGCTCATCCCGAAATGTTCTCGGCGGTGAGCGCGCAGAGCGCTGCTTTGATTACCGAAACTCCGGAACAGCTCGACGAAGCGGCGCAATCCGGCGCTCCCATGGGCGAAGTGTTAACTGCCGTCTTCGGAGATCCCATCGACGTCGGTCACTGGAACGAAAACAACCCGTTCGTCCTCGCAAAAAAACACAGCGCAGGTTTGCGCAAGCTCAGCATTTATTTCAATTGCGGCCAGGATGACAACTTCGGTTTTGAAAAAGGCGCTGCCGCGCTGCACCAGTTACTCCAGAAGGAAGGCATCGCGCACGAATATCATTCCTATCCCGGCGATCACAGCCTCGCCTACTTCATTTCGCATTTTGAAGAAGTCATGCAATTCCACTCGCACGCCTTCGGGCTTGTGCACTAACTATTTGTGCAGTAACCACTGAGTCCCTGTCCCTTCCTGAGAAAACGCCAATGTAAATGATTGGCCTTTCGGCCACCGCACAAAACTGTACTACGGGAATCTATCGCTGCCGCCGCGTGGCGTTGAATATCGAAAGTGCTATGAGACTCCCCCCTCCCATATCGCAGCGCGTACCCGTCCGTCTAATCAACCTCATAACCAAAATTGCAGCAATCAGCCTGCTCGGCGTTCTGCCCATGCACGCCAAGGCAGCCCCCGAACAGCTTACGTGCTCTTCCAGCACGCTGCGCTTCGGCACAGTCGGCGTGGGCGAAACCGAAACCCTGCTGGTAAACCTCAGCAACGCTGGCTCTACGAGTGTGACTCTATCTGAGATAAATCTGAGCAACGCCGAATTCAACGCCTCCGTTGCGTCCTTGCCCACGGTTCTAGCGTCGGGCCAAAGTGTCAGCGTAAGCATAGTCTTTACCCCCACAACTTCCGGCTGGACCAGAGGCACCATCTCTTTCGTGAGCAACGCCTCCAACCCGACCCTCACGCTTGCGGTAAGCGGAACCGGCAATAACGCTCCGCCAGTAACCGCTACTCCGTCGAGTTTGTCATTCGGTTCGCAAACCGTCGGATCAACCTCAACCCTGCCTCTGGTGCTCACCAACACTCGCAAGTCGGCCGTGCCTCTCACCGGGCTGCAGACCACCGGAACAACATTTTCGATCACTGGCCCAGCCCTGCCGCTGTCTCTGCCCGCTGGGCAGAGCGTGACCTTCACCGTCGCCTTTGCGCCGCAATCGGCCGCGATCGATGGCGGAAGTATTTTTGTACAGGGTCCCGCATTGACCGTGCCCCTTACTGGCACCGGAGCTGCAGTCGTTGTCGGTCAACTGACTATCGCGCCGTCCACCCTGAACTTCGGAAACGTCACAGTCGGCAACACTGGAAATCAGACTTTGAACCTGAGCGCTTCCGGAGCAGCCGTAACCATCTCTTCCTCGGCTAGCAGCAGCGGTCAGTTTTCCCTCGCAGGCACTTCGTTCCCCATAACCATCGCTGCCGGGCAAAGCGTTTCCCTCGACGTGGCATTTACTCCACAAAGCAGCTCAACAGCTTCCGCCACGCTATCCTTCGCCAGCAACGCCGCCACTCCCACGGAGGCCGAACCTGTTACCGGCACGGGCGTCACGCCGGTCTACACCGTCGGCTTGTCGTGGACGTCCAGCACTTCCGAAGTCATGGGCTACAACGTATACCGTGGCGCAGCCTCCACCGGCCCGTTCTCAAAGATCAATCCTTCTCTCAACAGCAACACCGCCTATACCGACAGCACCGTAGCTGCGAATCAGACGTATTACTACGTAACCACTGCAGTCAATTCCAGCAACGAAGAGAGCGCACCTTCCACTCCCGCCGAGGCCATCATTCCGTAGGGAGAGATGCGCTGGCTCCAGTCCGGACGACGCAGCCTCGGTCTGCGTCGACCGATTTTCACCGCTCCCCATTGCACCGTCCGCAGAGCAGTTCTGCACTCGATGGTAACCGGATGAACTACCGGGACCTTTCCTCTCAAAGCTCGCACCCTCGACAATGTGGAGATGGCTCCCCCCGCCTGTGGCGTCCATACCCGACCTACCCCCGCACTGCGGACCGTGCTCTTGGCCTTATGGTTCGCCACGTTCCTGCCAGGGATCGCGGGGGCTACCGTGCATCTGGACTGCACCCCGGGGAACCTCGCTTTCGGAAAAGTCGTGGTGGGCCAGCAGAAAACCTTGCCCGCAACGCTTTCCAACACCGGTTCATCGTCGATCAAGCTGTCATCTCTGCAACTGGAGAACCAGCAGTTCGCCGTGAGCGGACTCACTTTCCCGCTCGTCCTGAAGGCTGGCCAAACCGCCCAGTTCAAGGTCGTATTCGCTCCCACATCATCCAGGCCCGAAGCCGGAGACTTGCTGATCAAGAGCCTTTCCGGCGTTTCGCTGACCATCCCCGCTTGGGGCACGGGCGTAAACAGTTGGTCGCTGACCGCCAGTCCCTCCAGCCTGGCCTTCGGCAATGTCGCCCTGGGAACCCTTTCGACGTCGGCCGTCACCCTAACCAACCAAGGCTCCTCGACGATCACGATTTCCCAGGAAATTCATCCTTCCCGCGAGTTCGCGCTGACCGGCCCCACGTTGCCGATTGCTCTGGAAGCCGGACAATCCGCAACCTTTCAAGTTACCTTCGCTCCCAAATGGCGCGGCGAGATGGCGAGCAATTTCTCCGTTTCCAATGTCGGCGACCCTGTTCTCACTGTGCCTCTATCCGGAACCGGAGGAGGAACCAGCGCGGCTCAACTCACCGTCTCGCCAGCAACATTGAGTTTTGGTTCCGTGACCGTGGGCAACACCGGTACTAAACCTGGAACCATCACCGCGGCGGGCGGCAGCGTGACCGTCTCCGCCGCCAGCCTGGGCAGTTCGCTGTTCAGCATCAGTGGGATCACGCTGCCGCTCACCCTCAGCGCCGGCCAGAGCGCATCATTCGACGTGATCTTCACTCCGCAGTCCGGCGGAACGTTCACCTCTACTCTCAATTTTGCCAGCACCGCAGCCGACTCTCCCACCGCCGAAGCCCTCGGCGGCAGCGGCGTCGCGCCCGCCTACTCGGTCAATCTCTCGTGGGACTCGAGTACCTCTCAGGTGACTGGCTACAACGTCTACCGCAGTTCCAGCCTGAGTGGCACCTATTCCCGGCTCAACTCCGCCCCGGATGCAGCAACCGCCTTCACCGACAACACCGTCGCTTCGGGATCCACCTACTACTACGACGTCACCTCCGTAAACTCCAGCGGCGTAGAGAGCAGCCCTTGTACGCCAGTAAAAGTCACGGTGAACTAAAAGCCAAAAGCTGTGCGAGTTTAGGACGGGCAAGCCTGCCCATCTACATTCCACCCCGATTCGAGGCTGCCCCACCCTTCGCGATTTTCGAAGGGTGGGAATCCCAACTGCCAACGCCATGAGATTCTGATTTTGCTCTCACACGCAACAAGGGCCGGAAACAGCCGATACCCTCATCACGCCCGGGTATATGATTTGAAAATAATCGTTCTGCAACCCAGTCCTAAGGGGTTCTCCATGCCCGCTATTCATCTCTCCGTCAATAACCGCGCGTATAGCGTAGACGCCGATCCCCAAACCAGCCTGCTCACCATCCTGCGCGATCATCTCGACCTGACCGGAAGCAAGTATGGCTGCGGCGAAGGCCAATGCGGAGCCTGCACCGTTTTAGTCGACGGAAAAGCGCAGCGATCCTGCATCACCAGGCTCGGCACCGTCAGCCAGAAGCAGATCACCACCATCGAAGGCATCGCCGCCGGGGATCGCCTCCATCCCGTGCAGCAGGCGTTCCTCGACGAGGAAGCCATGCAGTGCGCTTACTGCACGTCAGGAATGATCATGTCGGCCGTGAGTCTGCTCGCCGTAAACCGCCATCCCACGCGCGACGAGATCGTTGATTTCATGGAAGGCAACATCTGCCGCTGCGGAACCTACCCGCGCATTGTCACCGCGATTCAGAAAGCAGCGTCCGTGCTCGCGCAGTCGCCAGCTGCGAAAGGAGCGAGCCGATGACCAGCAAAATGAGCAGCAAGATGAGCAGCAAGATGAGCAATAAGATGAGCAGCAAAGTATCGAGCCAGATTTCTCTCGAGCCGGAACGCTACGAGTTGAAAGCTGCCCCGGTCTACCGTTTCGATCTCGCCCGTCGTGACTTTTTCAAATTTCTCGGTGCTGGATTGCTTGTAGTCTCCGCCCTAAAGCATGTCGCAGCCGCGCAAGAGTCCGGCGGCGCAAGACGGCGCGGCGACGATTCTCTTCCCAAAGAGATCGACGCCTGGCTTCATATTGGCGAAGACGGCACCGTCACTGTCTACACCGGCAAGGTCGAGGTTGGGCAGAACATCCGCACTTCCCTCAGCCAGGCCGTCGCGGAAGAATTGCACGTTCCCATCACCAGGATCGAACTCGTGATGGGCGACACGCAACTCACCCCGTTCGATATGGGAACCTTCGGCAGCCGCACCACTCCCACCATGAATCTGCAGCTGCGCAAAGTCGCCGCCTCAGCCCGCGACCTGCTTATCTCGCTCGCGGCCACCCAGTGGCAAACCGATCCTGCTCATCTCGTCGCCGCCGATGCCAAAGTTACAGACCCGCAAACCAATCGCTCCGTGGAATACGCCGCGCTGCTTAAGGGTCAACAGCTCACGCAGACTCTCCCCGCCCAAGATCCACTGAGTCCGGCGGCGAACTGGAAGGTGGCCGGCCAGTCCGCTCACAAGGTCGATGGACGCGACTTCGTCACCGGTAAGCACCGCTATCCCTCGGACCAGACCCTGCCCAACATGCTGCACGGAAAGCTGCTGCGCCCGCCATCTTTCGGCGCAACTCTGCTTTCGCTCGACACCCAGAAAGCCGAGCAGATGGGCACCCTCGTAGTCCATGACGGCAACTTCGTCGGAGTCGCGGCTCCCAGCGTCGCGTTGGCTTCAGCCGCCGTGGCCGCGATTGATGCGGAGTGGAAATCCGAGCCGCAGCCTTCCAGTAAAGACCTCTTCGATTATCTGAGGAAGAACACAACCGAAGGTGATGACCCCACCGGCGACGGAGATCGCTACGAGACTGGCTCCGTCGACAAAGCCCTTGCGTCTGCGGATCATCATTTGCAGCAGACCTACACCGTTTCCTATATCGCTCACGTTCCGCTCGAGCCCCGCGCGGCACTGGCCAAATGGGATGGTGACAATCTCACGGTCTGGACTGGCACGCAGCGGCCATTCGGCGTGCGCGGCCAACTGGCGGAGGCTTTTCACATCCCCGATGAGAAAGTGCGGGTGCTGATGCCCGACACCGGATCAGGCTACGGCGGCAAGCACACCGGCGAAACCGCGATCGAAGCGGCGCGCTTGGCGCGTGCCGCGAAGCGTCCAGTCAAAGTCGTGTGGACGCGCGAAGAGGAATTCTCCTGGGCGTACTTCCGTCCTGCCGGAGTCATCGATGTAAAAAGCGGAGTGACAGCCGACGGCACCATCACCGCATGGGAATTTCATAACTACAACTCCGGCTCTGCCGGAATTCGCACCTACTACGACATTCCGAATCAGAAAATCGTATTCCACGAATCGAACTCTCCCCTACGCCAGGGATCGTACCGCGCCCTGGCCGCCACCGCCAACCATTTCGCGCGCGAGTCGCACATGGACGAACTGGCTCACACCCTCAAACTCGATCCGCTCGAATTTCGCCTCAGGAATCTAAAAAACGAAAGGCTGCGCGCCGTGTTCCAGGCAGCGGCGAAAAGATTCGGATGGGGAGCGTCGAAACCCACGCCCGGTCAGGGTTTCGGAATGGGTGGGGGCTACGAAAAACTTGGGAACATCGCCACCTTCGCCGAAGTCAACATTGATCGCAAATCCGGCGAAGTGAAAGTCGTGCGCGTGGTTTCCGCATTTGAATGCGGCGCCATCGTCAACCCCGACAACCTGCGCAGCCAGATCGAAGGTTCCAACATTCAAGGTCTCGGCGGAGCGCTTTTCGAAGCCATCGAATTCAACAACGGAAGAATCCTCAACGGCCGGTTGTCACGCTATCGCGTTCCCCGTTTCAGCGACGTTCCCGTCCTCGACACGGTCCTGCTCGACCGTAAAGACCTGCCTTCCGCCGGCGCCGGAGAATGCCCCATGATCGGCCTGGCTCCCGCCATCGCAAACGCCATCTTCGCCGCAACCGCCCAGCGCCTGCGCTCGCTGCCGCTAGTCCCAAATGGTTTGAAGCTGAGCTAGGTTCGGGAGGGGCACCGCTTGAGAGGCTGCGGAAGAACCCACAAATGCATGTAGCACCGTGGAAGAGCGGCGCTTCAGCGCCGCGTAAAGCTCTGAGATCGGCGGGCTTCAGCCCCCGTCGCGCGGGAATATCCCAGAGCGGGCACACCAGTGCCAGCTTCGATAAAAATTCGGTGAGGACAGGGGAGAAAATAAAATAACTTGAGTGCCCGCCCCTGAAAGAGAAGATGAAACGGACGCAGGAATGTCCCACAGCGGCACGGGAATGCCAGGTTAGACAAAAATTGGGAGAGGGCAGGGGAGGAAAATAAAATAACCGGGGGGAGAATGAAGTGCGGCCAGACTTTATTCCGCTGGGCTTAACTTCGGTCGGCGATCGTCCCGGTTTCGCGCTTCCGGGCGAGCATTAAGCCCCCCAGTAACGCTGCACCAGAAACAATCGTATAAGCCAGCCAGTCCCCGCCTTCTGGAACGGCAGTTGCCGGTTTTGGCTTCGGCCACGATGGTGGTGGCGGTGGCGGCGGCGGATTATACCTTCCCCCGCTGGGCTCGGCCCACGTGGGAAAGGATAACGCAACCAACACCGCAGCTAACATCAATGTGTTCTTCACTGATTTTCCTGTCACAGAACAGCAATATTACCGCGTATACAACGCGGCAGTCTCTACGCTACTGCCGCTGGAAACAGCTGTCAAGATGAGAGTTCTTGCCACCGGTTGCAAGCGCTTGCAACGTCCCCGGTGCCGCTCTATAAGTCGTTGCCAGCATTGACTTACGCGGCCTGCGGCGCCCCGCTGGCACAGCTCCCGGTCAACCCAGACTTCGCCCTGCGCCCTCCACATTCAGGCACATGGACGATCTGGCAACTAGGTCGAGCCCTACGCGAAGCAACGAGGTTCGAGAGGGAGGTGAACTGGTTCGTGCGTGGATCCCCGAGGCTCGAACAAAACGAACTATGCGGCCGCTGGCCTCTTTACGATCAGGGGGACCTCTTTTTCGGTCGCGGAGAGAGCGCGAATCTCCGACGCCATGCAGATCAGGAAGCACACCACGGCGGCCTCGAACAGATTGCGCTTCGTGAGGTTCAGCGCCGTGAACATGGCCCTGCCGACCCCGATCTGGAAAAGGCCCGCACACAAAAGAGAAATCCATCCCATGTAATAGGTAATCTTTCCGACTACATGCAGCCGAGCTGATCGATCCATGGTTCTACCCTCCGGTATTTCAACGTTTTTTCTTGGACGCACCCGCCAAATATGCCCATAAATCGGTGCAATTGACAGGCAGCCGGAATTCTACACCCGTTGTCAAGCGTCCAACCCAAAATCTCCCTAAGGCCCTTGGGTGGTGGTCCAATTGGAGTTTCTTCGCGTGCTTTGCGGCTCTTCTTTGCGAACTTTGCGGTTAAAGGTTCTTGTTTTTGTGCGAATCAAAAGACTTTAACCGCAAAGGGCGCGAGGAAAAGCCGCAAAGTACGCGAAGAAATTCAGATTGAGCCATTACTGGCCCTTGTGACACCTTTGAGGAAGCAGCGACTGGAAGGGCTGTCAGGATTCCTGATTCGGCGGGATTCGGGCACAGTCGACGGCCAGGCTCACCAGCCAGCAGCTATTTCCCGGCCGACCCGCGGCAGAGAGGTGGTGAGGTTGGGGCTATCGGCCACTTGCTCGCTCCCGTGGGCGGAATTGCGACTGGCGCCGCGTTTGAGGTGACACTCATAGCGCCGCCGGCGCTGATAGCCCGCACCACGTAGGAGTAACGCCCGCCATTCGCCACCAAGTCGTCGACGCAACTGGTTCCAGGAATTGGGACGTTGTTAATCAGCCCGGGGTTCGGATCCCCAGGCGCGCCGCGATAGATGCAATAACCGAAAGCGGCGGAATGTTTGGGATCTGCGGGCGCGCTGGCTTTCCACGTGAGAGTCACCCGGTGCCCTCCATTCGGCGGCGGCGTGGACGGCACCATGGATGCGTTCAGCGGAGGGCAGGTCGGGTCCGCGCCGGCGGCCCGAGAGCTGCTCGCGACCAGTTGCGCTTGTTTGAGCGCGTCCCTGCGCTTGAGCGCTTGCTCCAGCCGCTGAGTTGGAGAGGGATTTGCGGCAGTTTGGCATCCGGTACAGCTGGTTTGCGCCGCGCCGGCGATCGCGATGACCGCTAAAGCTAAGAAGGCAGGCGAGTTACGCTTGGCGCGCACACACACTGGAAAGCATGATTTCATCCGCCGGAATGCTCGATGCGCCCGGATTTCCTTTATGTTCAAGACTTTAGCCTGGGTTGCGCACGCGAGAAAAAGATGCCCGCTCATTTCGATGCAAAATCCACAATACAAAGAACATGCAGGCGAGGCCAATGGAAAAGAAGACGATTCCCCCTTGGTGATGCAGCTTTCCAGTCAAATACGACTCATCCACACGCGTCCCAAGCATCGCAATCGTGAAAATGCGGAGACCATTTTTGGCCACGGAAACAGGAATGGCCACGGCAATCGCGAGCCATTTTCGCCACCAGGTGCGCAGCAGGAGTTGCGCCAGAATCATCGTTGTGACCAGCAACAGCGAGCTCGAACGGATGCTGCTGCACTCCTTGGCAACCTCCACGGTCAGGCCCGGAATATCGAGCAGTACGCCGTTTTGAGTCACCGGCACGCGGGCCACGGAGAACATGCAATGCGCTGTAAAGGCTGATGCTTGCTGCAGCCAGGCGACAATCTCATCCAGCAGAAACCGCGGCAGGGGCACCAGCAGAAACAAGAAGCCGAGTGGAAACAGCAAAGCTCGCGAAGCTCTTGTACCGAAACAGAGGACGAACGAGCCGGCCCACCATGTGACCAGAGCCAGCATGTTGGCGGTAAGTTGTTGATCTGGCGGGAGAACCACGCGCCATCTTGCGAAGGCCGCGAGCAGAAGAGAACCGCACAGCAGAATCGTCCCGGCGCTGAGACCCGGCGCCATCAACCACCGTTTTGATCCAGATGGAGATGATGCCGATGAAGAGCGCCTCTCTTTCCCAGATTCCAGCCAGATCAGGGCTGCGACAGCCGGGAGAATGAGCAGCAGATGCGTATATTCATCCTCGTGCGTCGCCAACCAGAGCGTTTCTCGCAAGGGGTGCCAGGCTACGATCACGGAGATGGCACACAGAAGGAGGAACGCCGCTTTTGGGGCTCGCTTGATCATCGCGTAGCAGGTGATTCGGGCGAATCCGCACGGGACCGCGCTCGAAATTGCCTGCGACCATTCTATGCGAAAGGCAGCGGGCAGGATTGCTGTTGCGTTCTTGTTTTTGCGTTCCGGCGTTCGCATTCTGACTTTTTGACTTGCGCGGACCGCTCTTACTTCTGCATTCTGACTTTTGACTTCTGACTTGGAATTACTTATGGCCGATGGACCGGCAAATGACGGCGCCCCTGACTTCGACTCCTGGAAAGCAAGCCCGGAATTGCTCGCGCTTGAAGAGGACGAGGTTCATGTCTGGCGGGCCTCTCTTGATTGCGACGGCCGAGTGCTTCATCAATTCGACGAAACACTTGCTCCGGATGAAAAGGCTCGTGCACAGCGTTTCGTTTTCCGGCCGGATCGAAACAGTTATATCGCGGCGCGGGGAATTCTCCGCGAACTGCTTGGGAGATATTTGAAGCGGGCTCCGAGTGAGATCGAATTTGACTACGGCCCTCAGGGCAAACCGGCGCTAAGGAGTGGGTCGCACGAGGGGCCGGTACAGTTCAATCTGTCGCATTCCCACGGCGTGGCGTTGTTTGCGTTTGCCGCTGGACGGCAGGTGGGAGTGGACGTGGAGCTGGTGCGGCCTGATTTCGCGGGTGAGAAGATTGCCGAGCGTTTTTTTTCTTCGCAGGAAGTGATGGAACTACGAAGCTTGCCTGCGGCCGTGCTGGACGAAGGCTTCTTTCTTTGCTGGACACGTAAGGAGGCTTACATCAAGGCGCGGGGCGAAGGACTGCAAATTCCGCTCAAGAGTTTTCACGTTTCACTCACGCCGGGAGAGCCCGCGCGGTTACAGGCGGATGATAGTTCCCGCTGGAGTCTGCGGTCCCTCCGCCTAGGGGGGCGATACGTGGGCGCGGTAGTGGGTGAAGGCAACGGTTGGAAGTTGCGCGGTTGGGAGGTGGAGGCCGTAGACCGGTGAGGCTTGTTTATGGGCCTCAAAAGAAGCAAGAGAAGCGAAGGAAGGCTTTTTACCACAAAGGACACCCTTCGGCTTCGCTCAGGGCAGGCTGCGGTACACGAAGGAAACCCTACCGGCGAAGGACTGGATGTGCTCTCGCAGAAAGAAGCACAAGAAAAAACTAAGGCCGACCGAGTCCGCGGGATTCCCGCGAGAAGACGGCCGGCCTTCGCTTTCCGGATCGTTATTGCTGTGGCGGGGACTGCTGGTCGGGCGCGCCCTGGCCATGGTGCTGTCCCCATTGCCCACGCTGGGCCTGCATCTCGTCCCACTTTTTCTGCTGGTTGGAGTCGAGAAGTCCGCGGATTTGTGTGTCGGTGGTCTTGCGGATGTCCATCATCTTGGCCCGGCGATCATCCTGAGAAAGAGAACTGTCCTGATGCAGGGTCTCCATCTGCGAATGTTCGGACTCGAGCGCGTCTTTCACTTTGGATTGCTGGTCGGTGGTGAGTTTTAGTTTCCTGGTCAGCTCCTGAGTGCGTTGAGCCGGATCCATACCGTGATGCCGGCCGTGCTCCTGTGAGGGTTGCTGATCGCTATTCTGAGGCGGGCTATCCTGGGCCGCGGCGAAAGGCGCGGCGATTGAGATGGCGCCGGCCGCGACGAGAACGAGCAAGCATTGCTTAAGCATAGGGGAATCTCCTTTTCGAGCGAACTTTTTGGAACGAGCTTTTCAGATTGATCGTTTTGATCTTTTTTAAGATTGGTCTGTCTACCTCTATAAACGGAATTATGCGCCCGAAGTTGCGCGAGAAAACAAGATTCGGGCAATCTTTGCATAACTTTACGCAGGGGTGCGTTGGATGTTCCGATTTGAAGTAGCGGCTCAATTTCACAATTGTTTTAGCCCGATGTCATTCGGAGCGCTGGGCGCGCTCCTGCGGGATGACATCGGTCGATGAATCGGTAAGTGCGCAACCTACGGTGCTGAAGTTTCCTTGGCGGATATGGGTTGCTTGAGCTGGGCGGCAAATTGTTTTGTTTGCTCGCCGGAAAGCTGCAACTGGCCATCCAGGACCAATCTCAACTGGCCGGCGCCGGCATCCTGAAATTGCGCCTTCCGGAAGATGGCGGAGTCCTGAGCGACGGGTGGAAGTGTGGATTTGAGGTTTGCGGCATTCTGCATGGCTGGGAAGAGCGCCGCCGCGACTTGCTCGCGCACCGTGTCCCCGAGAGAGCCGGAAAGGAGCGACTCACGGAACACTCCATCGGCATCGACGCGGCCAAACTCGGAGGCAAGATGCAGGCTCGGGTTTGGTTGGGTCGAATTCGGTTCGACCGGATGTTGTGCGATCGCGTTTTGATCGATCTTAGTTTGATCGATCCTTGTTTGTTCGATCTTATTCTGGTCGATCTTCGTTTGGTCGATCTTATCTAGTTCGATCGAGGGAGTGAGCTTGATCTCAACCGTGCCTTCGCTGGAGGCCAGTTCCATGGGGCTTCCGCCTGGGCAAATCCAGCGTTCGAAGTGCAGGCGAAGCACCACGAGGCTGGCGGGATCCAGAGGCGTGAGCGAGGCATGCTGAATCTCAAGGCGCTCACCGCAGCGCGGAGAACGCGTGAGCAGCGAACGGAGAACGCCGGCAATGTTTTGCTGCAGGTCGGAAAAATCAGCGACGATCCGCAGACTGAACTGGTCATGACTGTCTGCCGCGGAGGCGCGGGCCGTAGCGCCTGAAAGCGGAATTGAGATGGAACGGCCGGCGACATCGACCGCTGTTTTCACCGAGGGGAGAATGAAGGAGAGATCCTGACCATCGGAGGGAAGGACGATGCTCATTTCCCTGCCGAGCGCGAGTTGCTGATTTTGAAAGCTGGCAAGAGCGTTGTCGAGATTCGCGGCCGAGGCGGCGACTGGCGCGCTGTCCGCTTTGGCGGCCTGGAGGGCGCGATCGAAGGCGGTTCGCTGTTTGTCGAGATCGGAATCCGCGGTTTCTACTTTCCTGGCGACGTCTTTCAATCCGGACTTTTGGATGGGAGAAAATGAAGCGAGAAGGTTCTGGCTGGCGGTGCGGATTTTTTCGACGGCCTGATCTTCGACGGCGTGATCTTCGACGGTCTGATCGAGCATCGCTGCGGAATCGGACGCTGATGCAGACGGCGCTTTCGGAAGCTTGATGAATGATTGCAGCCGATCTCGGGCGGCCTGGACATCTTTCAAAATGGTGTTGAACGAAGTGGTCTGGTCCGGGGTGGCTTGCACGGCCATCAGGCGTTCGAGGTTGCTGTCGTCATCGTCGCCCAGTCCGGCGTGAGGTTCAACGCAGTCGTGCACACAGATGACGGGTCTTGAGTTGGCTCCAGGCTGGCTGCGCCCGCCTCCGCTGCCGTGCTGGGCCAGCATTCTGGGGGGACTGGCGAGCGATACGATCGCGGCGAGAGATAGAGCGATTGCGGGCACCAATCTGCGGCACGCGAACGCGGCACGCAAATAGACGCCACGGGCCGATACGCCAGGAAGGCGAAGTCCTTTGTGGAACATGAGCCAGACGAGAATGGGTCGGACGAGCACGGGCCAGATCTCCAAGGAATATTCTACGATTGGAACGGGACCGCTGGGGCCGGCAGAAAACAAAAAGTTTGATGCGCGCGGATCGAAATTGGTGACCTGAACCGCCGAATGGCAGGCATTTTGCAGCCATATCGTGGGATATTTCGTGGAGACAAATTTAAAAGAAACGCAACAAAACTTTACAGTTCGCATGTGGGCGGGGCGGTATGATCCGGAAAGACAGCACCGCGTCTGCACGATGCTATGAGGAGTTCCCGTCGTTGGTTGCCGGGCTTTCGAGTTAAGAGGGGCGGGCTGCGCCCTGGGTTTGTGCTGCAAGTTATCTTTTCTTGCTTCTTTTTCTTCGCTGCGTTGAATTCGGATGCGTTGTGGGGGCAAGCGGAGCAAGTTGCCGCTCCAGCGCCTGCGCCGCGCAGCATTCACGGAGTGGTGAAATCGGGCAACATGCCGATTCCCGGAGCAGGAGTTTCCGCCACGAATGCGGCCAGCAACGAACAAGTCACTACTTGGACGGATGTGGATGGCAGTTACGTCTTGCGGATTCCCGCCGACGGGAAATATAGCGTGCGGGTGCAGATGGCGGCGTTTGCGGGAAGCGCGCAGGAAGTGACGCTCGACGCGATGCATGCGGATGTGCAGCAGAACTTTGAACTGGTGTTGCAGTCGCGGGCGCGCGAGGTGCGAAACGAAATCCGTAACGGCGAGGCTCGCGGCAATGAGGCCGGCAATAACGCGGCTCGCAACGGCGGCGAAAATCAACAGCAGCGGGCGAATGGCGGCGGGCGCGGGTTTCAGAGTCTTTCTGTTTCGCAGACGGGACAGGATTCTGGCGGCAGTTCGATCAGTGACGTTGTGCCTTCGGGTATGCCGGTGCCGGGGATCGCTCCTAACAGCGCGACGGAATCTGTTGCGGTTTCGGGCAACACTTCCAATTCGTTCAACGCGATGAGCGCCGACGAAATGCAGCAGCGCTTCAACGATGCCCGGCAGCAGGGCGGAGGATTCGGCGACAGCGGCGGATTTGGCGGCGGAGGTGGCCGCGGAGGGTTCGGCGGCGGAGGGCCGATGGTTTTTGGGCGGCGCGGGTTTGACATCAATCGCCCGCATGGATCGGTCTATTACGGCGTGGGCGATGCGGCGCTGAATGCCTCGCCGTTTTCACTTACCGGCCAGCCCGTGGAAAAGCCGGGATACCTGCAGAATAGTTTCGGCGGATCCGTGGGCGGGCCGTTGAATATTCCGCACATCTACCACGGCGGGACCAAGACTTTTTATTTCGTTAATTTCAACGGCAAGCACGGGGAGAATCCGTTCGATCAGTTTTCGACAGTGCCGACACTGCAGGAGCGGCAGGGAAACTTTTCCGGGGTCGACTACACTTCGGGATTGGACAAAGGACAACAGGTAGAACTTTTCAATCCCGCGACCAACACGCCGTTTCTGGGCAACCAGATTCCGCTGCCGACGTTGTCGCCGTCGGGAGCGTGCATTCCCACGGCTGGGGCGGCGAGCTGTGTCGCGCTGGGATTGTTGAACTATATACCGCTGCCGAACCTGGCGAATGCGGGGACGTTCCAGAATTTTCACTTCGTTACTTCCGCGATCAGCGACAGCGACGATCTGAACGTGCGAGTGAACCACAGCTTTGGCGCGGCTCCGGCTCGTGGGCGCCGCGGCGGTGGGCGCAACGCTCCGCAGAACAGCTTGCAGGTTGGTTTTCATTACCACCAGTCGAGCGCGAACCTGACGAATCCGTTCCCCAGCGTGGGCGGGAGCACGACAGTGCGCAGCTTCGATGTTCCCGTCTCCTATACGCGGAGCATCGGAAAGCTGACCAATATTGTTCGCGCGGACTTTAACCGCAGCCGAACGCACACACAGAACCTGTACGCGTTCAATGACAACATTACGGGTGCGCTGGGAGTTGAGGGAGTGTCGACGAACCCGTTTGACTGGGGGCTGCCGAGTTTGTCGTTCACGGACGTTGGCAGTCTTCAGGACATTACTCCGGCGCTCACGCGCAACCAGACTTACACTTTCACCGACAATATGATCTGGAACCACGGCAAGCACACGTGGCGATGGGGTGCGGATTTCCGGCGGGTGCAGGTGAATACGGAAACGGATAGCAATCCGCGGGGCTCGTTCGTTTTTAGCGGCCTAAATACCTCGCAACTTGTCGGTGGAGACCCTGTGTCCGGGACAGGATACGACTTCGCGGATTTTCTTTTGGGATTGCCGCAGCAGACTTCGGAACAGTTCGGGCAGAACAATCATTTTCGCGGCAACTTCTGGGATGCGTACGCGCAGGATGAATGGAAGATGCGCGGGAATTTAACGCTGAATCTCGGGGTGCGCTACGAATACGTTTCGCCGCTCACGGAAATCAACAATCGGATTGTGAACCTCGACCTTTCTCCCGGTGTGCTGGTGGAGAACCCGGCGCTCGCACTGGCAGTGACGCCGATTCAGCCGGGACAGGCCGGCCCCTACAGTGGTCCGTTGCCGGCCAGCCTGGTGCGTCCCGATCGCAATAACTTCGCTCCGCGAGTGGGTTTTGCGTGGAAGCCGTTTTCGAGAACGGTAGTGCGCGGCGGATATGGCATCAACTACAACACGGGCGCGTATCAGGGCATTGCCCAACAACTTGCGTTCCAGCCGCCGTTCTCCACTACGGCGACGAATGTTCAGGCAGCATTCCCGTCTTTCCCGAACCTGACGCTGCAGAGCGGATTTCCTGCGCCCACGGGCATCACCAATGATTATGCGGTGAATCCGAATTACCGGCTGGGCTACGTGCAGATTCGCAATCTGGATATTCAGCAACAGATTCGTCCCACGATTCTCCTGAACATCGACTACACGGGAACCAAGGGAACCGATCTCGACATTCTGGAGGCGCCCAATCGAACCGCGACCGGGATTCGTATTTCCGGAGTTCAAGCCTTCACTTACGAAAGCTCGGTAGCGGATTCGGAGGCGAACGCAGGAACGGTGCGACTGCGCAAGCGGCTGGCGAGAGGGTTCTCGATCGGCGGCACCTACACATTTTCCAAGTCGCTGGATGATGCATCTTCCATTGGCGCGGGAGCGACGTCGGGCGCAAACACGCCGGGACTGGGCGCGGGCGGCACGGGCGCGGGCGGAGGCGGAGGATCTTCCGGCGGGGGTGCGGCCAACGTGGCGCAGAATCCTTTCAATCTATCGGCAGAGCGCGGGCTTTCCAGTTTCAACCAGACGCAGAAGTTCACCGCGGACTATTTGTGGGAGTTGCCCTTTGGACACGACAAGCATTGGCTCACCGGGAACACGCCGTTGCGCGCCGTTTTCGGCGATTGGCAATGGAGCGGCGATTGGACGTTCGCATCGGGCCTGCCGTTTACGCCACGATTTGTGAACGACGTGAGCGACGTGAATGCGGGAACGAACGGCACGCTGCGGCCAGACCTGGTTCCCGGGCAATCGGTGAGTCTGCCGAATCCCTCGATTGCAGCGTGGTTCAATACTGCGGCATTCGTTGCGCCACCGTCTGGACAATACGGCAATGCGCGGCGCAACAGCATCATTGGGCCGGGCAGCAAAGTGTTTGATATGGCGTTCACAAAGATCTTTCCGATGAAGGAGTCGCGCTTGCTGGAATTTCGAGCGCAGGCCACTAACATTTTCAACATGGTGAATTACTCCTCGATCGATACATCGGTGACTTCGCCCACGTTTGGCCGGGTGACCGCGGCCGGGGCCATGCGAGCGTTTACGATCACGTCACGCTTTCGATTCTGAAGAGGAAGCTGTTTGCGAGGATCTTGTTGAGGGGATGCGTTTCGAGAAGAGTTATGGATATGACGTTCACTTCCAACCGACTCGCCGATAAAGCTGCGGCAGTGCTGCTGACGACTGTGTTGCTGTGTTCGACTTCGCCTTCTCAGCAGCAGTCAGAACTCCGGTTGCGATCGGAATCGGATCTGGTGCTGGTGAACGTGACGGTGCGCGACAAAAGCGGAAACTTCGTGCAGGGATTGAAGCCGGAGAACTTCACGATTCTCGAAGACAACAAACCGCAGAAGGTACTTTCCTTCGATGTGGAGAACGTAGATGCTGTGCCCGCGCTGGATGTGGCGCAAGTGAAGCCGCTGGCAGAAGTTCCTGGGCAGGCGACTCCTGCGCCTTCGGCTGCAGACGTGGCTTCTCAGTTCAAGGACCGGCGATTGATTGTTTTGTTCTTCGATCTTTCCGCAATGGAGCCGGACGAAATCGACCACGCGGTCACCTCGGCCGAGCACTATGTTGATGCGCAAATGGCGCCCGCGGATCTGGTGTCCATTGTTTCGCTGGGAAGTTCGCTGCTGGTGAATCAGGATTTCACGGCGGATCACGCGCTGCTGAAAAAGCAGTTGGAACAATTCAGTTCGGGTAGTGGGCAGGGTTTTGAGGAAGGCACCACTGGCACGACTGAGGGCACGCCCGACACGGGCCAGCCCTTCACCGCCGACGATACGGAATACAACATCTTCAATACCGACCGGCGGTTGGAAGCATTGCGGTCGGTGGCCGAGCGGCTGTCGCACGTGCAGCAGAAAAAATCGCTGATCTATTTTTCCAGCGGCATGGACCGCACCGGGATTGAGAACCAGGCGGAACTGCGCGCGGCCGTGAACGCGGCGGTGCGTTCAAACCTGGCGATTTACACCATGGACATGCGCGGGCTGCAGGCGCTGGTGGCGGGCGGAGAAGCGCAAAACGCCAGCCTGCGCGGAGTTTCGGCGTATTCTGGGCAGGCGACTTTGAACGCGCTGAATTCCAATTTCACGACGCAGGAAACTCTGGTGACGCTGGCCAGCGATACCGGCGGGCGCGCGTTTCTCGATTCCAACGATTTCAGCAAGATTTTCAGGGGCGTGCAGCAGGACACGTCCACGTATTACCTGCTTGGTTATCACAGCACGAACCCCGCGCGCGACGGGCGTTACCGGCGCATCATCGTGAAGAGCAATATCCCGGGAGCGAAGATCGACTACCGCCGCGGCTACTACGCGCCCGCGGATTATCAGCATTCCACAAAGGACGACAAGGAGCGACAGCTTGAGGAGGAACTCGCCTCCGAACTGCCGGCCACGGATTTACCGATTTATCTGGGAGCTTCCTACTTCCGCCTGGAGAACAACAAGTTTTTTGTTCCCATCTCGCTGGTGGTGCCGGGATCGCAGATTCCGTTCGTTCGCAGCAGCGATCGGGACAAGGCCACGCTGGATGTGATTGGCGTGGTGCTCGACAGCGAACACCATCCGTTGAACCGGATTCGCGACACTGTGAAGCTGGCGGTGGACACAGCGACCGAGGTGCAAAAAAAGAATGTGCAGTATGACACCGGAATGAGTTTGCTGAGCGGAAAGTATCATTTGAAATTTGTGGTGCGCGAGAATCAGACGGGGCGCATGGGGTCGTTCGAAGCCGACATTGAAGTGCCGGACTTAAAGGCGCAGCCGTTGAAGATGAGTTCGGTGGTGCTGGCCAGCCAGACGCAAGCGGCGAAGAAAGGCACGAACCTGAACCCATTGGTTCACGATGGTTCCGAGATTATCCCGAACATTACGCATGTATTTGCGGCGACGCAACATCTGTTTCTTTACTATGAGGTCTACGACGCGGCGCGTTTGAGTCTGGCGGATTCCGCGAGGGGCGCGGGGTCTGCGCGCAGTGAAGACGCCAAGCCCGGTATCCGACTTCTGAGCAACGTTGCGTTTTTCCAGGGCAAGGCCAAGGCTTACGAAAGTTCGCTGGTGGAGTTGGACGACATGAATGCGAAAGAACGAAAAGCGGCTGTGTTCCAGCTGGACGTGCCGCTCAGTTCGCTCAAACCCGGGTTCTATACCTGCCAGGTCAATGTGATCGATGATGCCGGCGGACACTTTTTGTTTCCGCGGCTGGCTTTGCTGGTCCGGCAAGAGAGCGCGAGCGTTGCACATTAAGAGAGCGTATTGAGGCCTGTTGTGTTTTTATTTCGCGGGGAGCGCTTCGTTCACATAACGAGCGAGCACGTCGGCGAGACTCTTGATATCTCCCGTGATCATGTCGAGATGGCCGCCGGGTACGCTGTCGCATTCGAACTCACCTGCTAACTGAGCCCACACTGCGGCTGGGTTCGCCGGGTAATAGGAGTCGCTCTCGCTCTTCACGAATTTTATTTTTCCACCGTAAAACTGCGGCCGATAGCGGGCCAGGGCCACGTAGGCCTTTTGCTTGACCCCGAGAGTTGCATGTTCGAACGACAGGCGAGACGCTCCGGAAGGAAGATTGCCAGCGTCGTCGACTCCGCCGACGCGCAAACGATTTTTCAGCCTCCGCGCAACGTATGAGATTCCGGCGTGGACTGAGCGTTTCTGTAAATCGCCGATGCGGCTTCCGACCCGCTGCGCACGGAGCCGCAGGCGCTGGCCCGCCGCCATGTAGCGCGCATCCGGGTAGGCATCCACCAGCGCCAGCAGCGCGACATTTTCGCCGACCTCCTGCAAACTCTGCGCCATTTCCAGCGCCACCAGCCCTCCGAAGGAATAGCCGATCAGGATGTAAGGACCGTGCGGCTGTATATCTCTGAGCGAACGGAGATAGAAGGTGGCCATATCTTCCACGCGATCGAGTGGTTCCTCCAATCCGTCTACACCCTTCGCTTGAATCCCATAGACTGGATGATCAACAGTTGCCATTGCCTGCGCGAGTTCGAAAAACGGCACCGTGCCGGCGAGTCCGTGCACAATGAGAATTGGCGGCTTTTCGCTGCCGGCCTTCACCTCGACGAAGGGCGAGAATCGCGGGAGCGCAGGCTGATCCAAGAGGCGAGCCAACTGTACGATGGTTGGAGCATGGTAAATGGTGGCACTGGGGAGTTCGCGGCCGTACTGCTGCGCGATGGCGGCAAAGAGCATGTCCGCTGTATGAAAACCGCCTCCGACACTGAAGAAATGATCGTTGATGCCGATGGAAGGCCGTTGCAGCACACGTCGCCAAATCGCGGTTAACCGATCAACCGTTGAGGATGCGGGCGTATGACTCACACGGTCCCTAAGCAGACGCGACGCGGTGACCGCAGATTGTTGAGCGGCGGCGGGTACAATCTCATGTAATTTAATTCTTGCAGAAATTGTGGGTTTCGTCATACCCGATTGTTCTGGATGACGATTGGTTCCTGGTAACGAGGCAGCTACGCGGGCTCCTAGATCCCGAAAACCCGGAGATCCGAAAGGACGCAATGTACACGGCCAAGCACATGAAATGGTGGGGGTGGGGAGATGAAGAAGCCGGCTTCAACTCGAAGGCCCATCCGGGTCTGTGGCCTTATGCCAAGGCAGTGCTCGCCGTGGAACAAGACGAAGTAGTTAGGCCGCCCTTGCCGCTCGAAGCCGTGCAGTTGCGCGAAGCGATTCGTCATGACGGCTTTTTGAAGGACGTGCAATTGGCGATGCGCGCTGATCAGATTTGTGATGGCCGGCGCGAGCGCGTAGTTCACGCTTACGGCAAGGGCTTTCGCGATCTGTTTCGTTTGCGGCGAGGGATGGCGGAAGGCGCTCCGGACCTGGTGCTTTATCCCGAGAGCGAGAACGACGTGCTGGCGACCTTGCGGGCGGCGGCTCGGCACGATGTTGTGGTCATCCCGTTCGGAGGCGGTTCGAATATTGCCGGATGCCTGGAGCGCAGCGAAGCCCGCCGCATGGCGGTGTCGCTCGATATGCGACGCATGCGGCGAGTGCTGGCGGTGGATGTGGAGTCGTGCACGGCGCGCATCGAGGCGGGCGTATTTGGTCCCGATCTCGAAGAGCAATTGAATAGCTACGGGCTAACCCTTGGCCACTTTCCGGATTCGTTTCTGCACTCGACGCTCGGCGGCTGGATCGCCACGCGGTCCGCGGGAATGCAGAGCGACAAGTACGGCAAGATCGAGGATATGGTCCTCGCGCTACGGATGGTCACGCCGCTGGGAGTGCTAGGGACGCGCACGGTGCCGAAATCTTCGAACGGCATCGATGTGAATCATCTATGCATCGGCAGCGAAGGAACGCTGGGGGTGATTACGGAAGCGACCATGCGAGTTCATCCGCGGCCTGGGGTGCGCCGCACTCACGGCTATCTATTCATGGAATTCGAAGGCGGCATTGCAGCCATGCACGAATGCGTGCGAAAAGAGTGCACGCCTTCTATGTCGCGGCTCAACGATCCCGACAAGACGGCGCTGTCGCTGGCATTCAAGCCACCATCGTCAGGGCTTTCTCAGGCGGTCGCGAAATGCATGAAGAGTTATCTCAGAGTTAAGGGGTTCGATTTCGGGCGAGCCTGCCTTATGCTCACCACTTTCGAAGGCAGCAGGAGCGGTGTGGCTCGCCAGCACCGCGAGGTAAGCGCCATCTACCGCCGGTTCGGCGCGGTGGATCTTGGCCCCGGCTCGGGGAAGTCGTTCGAGTCGAGCAAATACGATTTCCCTCATATACGCGATTTCCTCATGGATCGCGGCGTCACTTCCGACGTGAGCGAGACTTCGACCACCTGGAAAAATATCGTCCCGCTTTATCGCGCGACGACTGCCTCTCTGGGCGCAGCGATTCACGAAAGTGGAGTGAAACCCTGGGTGGGCTGCCACATCAGCCACACGTATCAGTGTGGAGCGAGCCTGTATTTAACATTCGCATGCAAGCAGCAGGAGGGCCGCGAAATGCAGCAGTATCTGCACGCGAAGCGAACCGTGCAGCAGTCATTCATGGATCATGGCGCCACTCTGTCGCACCACCACGCGGTCGGCACCGAACACCTGCCGTGGTTGACCGATGATATTTCGCCGCTGGGCGTACTGGCTGTGGCCGCGATTAAGGGAGGACTCGACCCCGACAACATCATGAACCCGGGACGTCTGCGGCCGTCCGCGTCCCCTTTTGAGGACTGGACAAGAGTGGGCAGTGACGCAACGATCGCCACGAGGCTGTGAGGCCTCCTTCAGGCTTCGTCAGCCCCTCTTCTCGATGCCAAGTGGCGGAGAACACAACGAGAAAACCGCGAAATATACTGCAAGGACGGAGCCCAACTCCGATCCTGATGACAAGTCCAAGGAACAGGCATTCCTAAGGAATTTGTATTTCGAGGCAGCTTTTCTGTTGGATAATGGCATCTTCATAAACCGGGGCGTATTTCGGCCGATCCCAGAAAATCTGTTGCGAGAGCAATCGAGCATGTCTCCATCTCCTGCCGAAGCAACCATAGAATCTCCCTCTCCGCCGGTGCACGAGAGGGCGCCGGAAGATTCCGGCCCGGGCGGGTCCGGGCTTAAGGGACCCAGGTTTAGCGGCTCACGGTTTAGCGGGTCATGGTTCAAGGGACCGGTGCGCGGCGTGATCGTCGCGGCTGTAATTGCGTTGATTGTCGGAACGCTGGTGCTGGCGGGCAAGAGAGTGGGGGAAAAGCAGTCGAGCGTAAGTGGCGCGCAAGCCTCGAGTATTCCCACACATTCCACTCGAACTTTGCGTGTCCAGGGCACAACCGAGGCTGTGCAATCCCGCGCTATTTTAGCGCCTCTTCTTGCGGGGCAGTCAGTAGTCTCACTCACGATTATCCGGATTGCGCAGGTTGGAACGCGGGTGAAGAGAGGCGATCTGCTGGTGGAGTTTGACCGCCAGGCACAGCTGCGCGACTTCATCGACAAGCAAGCGGACTACGGCAAACTCGTCGACCAGGTGCTGGAAGAGCAAGCCAAAGAGGATGCGGCCCGCGCCAAAGATGAAACCGAGATCAAGCAGGCGGAAGACAATTTGAGCAAGGCTGAACTTGAAATGCAGAAAGTGGAGATCGACTCGCGCATCGACGCGGAAAAAGCGCAGGAGAATCTGGACGAGGCGAAGGCCACGCTGCAACAACTGCGCGAAACCTTCGGCCTGAAACGGAAGGCGGCGCAAGCGGCGATTCGTATTCTGGAGATTCAGCGCGATCGCACGCGGGAAACCATGCTGCACGCACAGGCGAATTCCGAACTCATGCAGATTCACTCGCCGATCGACGGCGTGGTGGTTTTGAACACAATCTGGAAGCAGGGAAAGATAGGAGAGGTGCAGGAGGGCGATCAGGTGCGGCCCGGCGTGCCGTTCATGCAGGTGGTCGATCCTTCCAAGATGGAAGTACGGGCGCCGGTCAATCAGGAGGACTTCCTGAGTTTGCGCGTAGGCCAGACCGCGAAAGTGTATCTCGATGCGTATCCGCAGCTGGTATTTCCAGGCAAGGTGGAAGAAATGGCTCCAATCGGAAGGAACGGCGATTTCTCGTCTAAGCTGCGTAGCTTCGCCGTAGTTTTCTCGATTGCGGGCAATGATGCCAAGCTGATGCCCGACCTTTCTGCGGCGGCCGACGTGGACGTTGCCGGGGGCGGCAGCGCTGCAGGTGGTTCGCAATGACGATGGCGGGAATGACGAACTCCGGAACGACGATCGCCCGAATGAAGCAGCTGTGGATTCGGCGCAAAGTGATAGTCATCGCTGTTGTTCTGTTGGTGGGCAGCGGTGTGGTCTTCGGTGCCGTTCGATATTCAAATCGGTCGCCGGAGGTTCCGACCCTCGATGTGAAGCGCGGGGAGTTCATCGACTCGCTTCAGTTCCGCGGTGAAGTGAAAGCGATGAAGTCGGTGACGATTTCGGCTCCGGCGGAAGCGGGCGATCTGCAGATCATCAAGATCGCGGCAGATGGAACGCAGGTGAAGCAAGGCGAAGCGGTGGTGGAGTTCGACAAGACGAAAACCGAGCAGGATCTGGCGCAACGCCGGTCCACGATGAAATCGGCGCAGGCGGAAATCGACCAGGCCAAAGCGCAGTCGCGTCTTACGGAAGAAGAAGACGTGACCGCGGTGAAGAAAGCGCGATTCGACGTGGAGACGGCAAAGCTGGATGCCAGCAAACAGGAGATCGTCTCGAAAATCGAAGGCGCCGAGGCGAATTTGAAAGTCGCCGACGCTGAACAAAAATTGCACGAGGTAGAAGCAAAGCTGACGGCCGACCGCGCGGTGAATAAAGCGACGATTGAAAGCAAAGTGGAAGCCAGCAAGAAAGCAGACTATGACGTGAAACGCGCGGAGAGCGCCCTGGCCAAGATGACGTTGCCGGCACCGGCGACGGGGATGATCAGCCTGATCTCGACGTGGCGTCCCGGAGGTGAGGCTCCGTTTAAGCCAGGCGACCGGGCATGGGCGGGCGCGCCGATCGCGGAGCTGCCAGACGTCTCCACGCTGCGAGTCTCGGCGCGGGCCGATGAAACGGAACGCGGACGTTTGGCGCTGAACGAAACGGTGAGCGCGCAGCTGGATGCGATTCCCGACCGCCAATTCACCGGCAAGATCGAACAGATCAGCACCATCGCCACCATCGATTTCTCAGCCGGGTGGCCGATTCCCAGGAATTTCAATCTGGTGATCGCGCTGGATCAGGCCGACGCGCGGCTGAAGCCCGGAATGACCGTGCAACTGACGGTGGTGGTAGACCGGGTTCCGGATGCGCTTACGATTCCGGTAGAAGCTTCGTTTCAGAAATCAGGACAGACCGTGGCTTACGTGTGGCAGGGGGCAAAATTTCAGGAGCGCGTGATCGAAGTGAAGCGACGAAGCCGCGACCGCATCCTGGTGGCGAAAGGTTTGAGCGCGGGCGACCGCGTGGCTCTGAAAGATCCGACGGTAAAGGAGTGATCTCGCGCAGATGAAACGCAGCCGCGTCATGCTTTGGGGAGTGTTCGCCGCGATTCTAGTGGGCGCCGTCGCTGTGGTGGCGGCGGCGCGGCGAACGAGCGTGCCTGCGAGCGATGGCGAGATTCCCGTTGGTCAAGTGAAACGCGGAGATATGGAGCTGAAGGTTGTGGTTAGCGGCGAGCTGCGCGCGACCCACACGATCGCGTTGACTGCGCCTCCCGTCGGGGGCGGCGCTCTGCAAATCACACGGCTCTCGCATACCGGCGTCCCGGTGAAGAAGGGCGACATCGTCATTGAGTTTGATCCCAGCGAGCAGCGCTACAAGCTGGAGCAGAACCGATCGGAGTTGCTGCAGGCGGACCAGGAAATCACCAAAGCCAAGGCTGACGCCGCGGTGCTGGAGGCGCAAGACAAAGTTGCGCTGCTCAAAGCTCGCTTCGACGTGCGGCGGGCGGAGCTGGATGTGCAGAAAAATGAACTGGTGAGCGCGATCGATGGCAAGAAAAACCAGCTTGCCCTGGAACAGGCGCAGCGAGTGCTGGCCGAGTTGGAACAGGACATCCAGTCGCATACCGCGTCTGGCGAGGCCACGATTTACCTCGCCCAGGAGAAGCGGAACAAGGCGAAGCTGGCGATGGACCAGGCGCAGCAGAACATCGACAAGATGCGGGTTCCCGCGGCCATCGAAGGATTGGTTTCCATCGAGAAGAATCGTGAGGCGAACGGCGGATTCTATTTTGACGGCATGACTCTGCCCGACTACCGCGAAGGCGACCAGGTTGAGGCCGGCAGTTCCATTGCGGAGGTGATCGACTCGCGGGAAGTGGAGATCGTCTGCAAGATCAACGAACACGACCGCAGCAATATCAAGGCCGGACAGCCGGCAGAAATTGAGTTCGACGCTTTGCCCGGGCAGCTTTTCCACGGAACGGTCAAGACCGTGGGAGGCATGTCGATGAAGCAAGTCTGGGAACAGGATATGGGAGGCAAATTCGACGTTACCATTCAACTTCCAAATTCCGATCCCAGGCTGCGGCCCGGTCTCACCGCCCAAGTGGTGATTCGCGGAGAAGAAAAGAAGAATGCGCTCTACGTTCCGCGACAAGCGCTGTTTCTGAAAGATGGTAAGCGCGTTGTCTATTTGAGGAGTGGGGGCGGATTTGAGCCGCGCGAGGTCAAGATTCAGAACGAAAGCGAGAGCCGGGCTGCTATCGAAGGACTGAATGCAGGCGGTGAAGTTGCGCTGATCGATCCGACTGCACCACGAAAAGCGAGCAGTTCGAGCGCGCCTTCAGCGGGCATCAGCGGAGTGACGCCCTGATGGCGACCATTGCATCACCGGGTCCGGCGCGCGTGCTGCACGGTTACCAGCAATGGATTCCGGATATGCGCCTGGGGCTGCAGAACCTGCTGCTTCACCGTCTGCGCTCGCTGCTGACCATGCTGGGAATGATTTTCGGCGTGGCCGCGGTCGTCTCCATGCTCTCGATCGGCGCCGGAGCGCGACAGAAGGTGATGGCGCTGATCGAGCAGATGGGCGTCCGTAATCTGATTGTGGAAGCGAAGGAGACCACGGAGTGGCAAGCTCATTCCAAGGTTCGCAAGATTTCGCCCGGACTTACTTTTCAGGACTACCGGGTGATTCGTGACGACGTGTACGACATTGCGGCTTCGACGCCGCGCAAGCGGATGACACCTTCGAAGACCATCCCGAAAGCGCAGGAAGATGTGCCGGCCGTCTACGGCGTGAACCCGAGTTACACCACGATTGGCGGCCTTCAGTTGCTGGAGGGCAGATTTTTTGACGACGACGAAGAGAAGCGGGGTGCGGCAGTCTGCGTGTTGGGAGCGGCTGCGAGGTCGAGCCTGTTTGGAGCCGCCGATCCGATCGATCAGTACGTCAAGGTGAACGAGCAGTGGTTTCGCGTGATCGGAGTAGCGAGTCCTCAACTCAGCTCGCGGACGGAAGTGGCAGGAGTTCCCACGCAGGATCTCAACAACATTATTTATGTCCCGCTGAGTGCGGCGATTCTTCGCCTGGAAGACAGCTACAGCGACGTGCGCGACGAAATTGATGGAATCTATCTCAACCTGCGAGAAGGAGCCGATGTGCCTGCGGTGGCACAGGTGGTGAGAGCAATTCTGGATTCGTCGCACCACGCAGCGGGCGACTTCAGCGTGATTGTGCCGGCTGAACTGCTCGCCGAACAGAAACGCACGGAACGCCTTTTCAGCATCGTGATGGTCGCGATTGCGTCCATCTCGCTGCTGGTCGGTGGAATCGGAATTATGAACATCATGCTGGCCAGCATTCTGGAACGCACCCGGGAGATCGGCGTGCGGCGCGCGGTGGGGGCTCGGCAGTCCGATATCGTGCGCCAGTTCGTGGTTGAGGCCATGATGATCTCGTTTGTCGGCGGAAGCCTGGGAATCGTGTTCGGCTTCGTGATGTCGCGACTGATCGCGTTGCTGGCCGGCTGGTCAACTATCGTGACTGTGAGTTCCATCCTTTTGGCATTTGTGGTTTCCATCACTGTAGGCCTGGTGTTTGGGATTTATCCCGCGGTGAAGGCCGCGCGCCTGGATCCGGTGGAAGCTATTCGCTACGAATGAATCAACGGGCCCGCGAACAAACTATCCTCGCGTGAATTTTCTGTCCGCAGCTCTGGAGGAAGAAGAAATGAAGCTTCGTTCCATTGTGTGTCCTGCCATGCTGTGTCCGATCCTGCTGTGCGCTGTTTTGTTGTGCCTGGCCGCGAGCGCCCTGCCCGCGCAAACCATTCGCGAACGCGAGACGTTTCGCGGGCTGACGAACCCGCAAGCAGTCGCGGACACGCTGCCGGGTCCGAAGTATATGCGGGAGCACGTGGTCGATGGCAAGTTGCGCCTCACGCTGCAGGATGCCGTGGTTCTGACGCTGGCCAACAACAGCAACGTGAGGCTGCAGGAGTTGAACATTGAAAATTCCAAGTATTCTCTGCTGGGTGCACATTCGCCGTTTGACCCTTACGTACAAGGCAGCTTCAGCTCGCAGGGGCAGCTTTCGCAGGCGTATACGCAGCTTACCGGAGCGCCGGCGCTGGGGACGTTGAGCAGCTTAAACCAGGTCACGCAGCTCAACTACAACCAGACATTCGAGACCGGAACTAATGTTCAAGTCAATTTCAACGCAACCAAATACTCTTCCAACAGCACTTACAACTTCTTCAATCCCTCCCTTTCTTCCTTTCTTGGCTTTCAGTTCACACAGCCCTTGTTGCGCAACCGCTGGTTGTTCGCAAATCGGGCGCCTCTGGTGATCGCGCGCCGCAATGTGCGAGCGTCGCGCGCCACGTTTGAGGCTCAGGTCAGCGTCACCATTCAGCAAATCGTCGGGCAATATTGGAATGTGGTGCAGGCGCGCGGCAACCTGGAAGTGGCACAAAAATCCCTCGATGCGGCCGAGGCTACCTACAAGCATGACAAGCGCGCACTGGAACTGGGAGCGCTCCCGCCGCTGGATATTTATCGGTCGGAATCGCAGGTGGCAGGACGGCGCGTGCAGGTGATCCAGAGCGAGTACGCGCTGCGGCAGGCTGAGGATGGGTTTCGTCAGACCGTGGGCGCGGATCTTGATCCTTACTTTCGAGCGCTCGATCTCGATCTGACGGAACCGCCGGAACCCGAAGGAGAACTGCGCAGCATCGATGCGGCGGGTGCCCTGCAACAGGCAATGGGAAAGCGCCCGGAA
>Ga0302324_100002506_pt1 | contig 42331 bp, 33 predicted proteins | sample Palsa_T0_1_FD_201949 | JGI IMG/M metagenome (GOLD analysis project Ga0302324, IMG submission 201949) | Peat permafrost microbial communities from Stordalen Mire near Abisko, Sweden - Palsa_T0_1 | ecosystem: Environmental > Terrestrial > Soil > Palsa > Peat permafrost | place: Sweden: Abisko...
CTTCGCGAGTCGCACCAGGGCTGGGGGTGGACCACCTGGCCGGAGGGCCAGCGGGACCGAGACGACCGCGCGATCGACCGCGTTCGCACGGCCGACGCCCGTAGCTTGCTGGAGGTCGCCTACGTGCAGTGGATGCTGCACGAGCAGTGGGAAGCGGCTCGCGCACGCATGCGCGAGGTTGGCGTCGAGCTCATGGGGGATCTGCCCTTCGTCGTATGCGCGGAGAGCGCGGACGTATGGTCCCACGCGTCTCAGTTCCAGCTCCACATGTCGCTCGGAGCTCCCCCCGACGCCTATTCCGCCGACGGCCAGGACTGGGGACTTCCGGCGTACGACTGGCTCTCCATGGAAGCCGACGATTTCGCCTGGATCCGCGCGCGCACGCGCCACGCCGCGCGCCTCTACGATCGCTTCCGCCTCGATCACGTGGTGGGATTCTTCCGCCAGTGGGTCAAGAGAAAGGACAGCGGCGGTCGCGGACACTTCGATCCGGAGGGTGCGGACGCGCAGAACGCACGGGGACGGCGCGTCCTCGGGGCGATGCTGGAGGAGCTGGCCCAGGGCAATCCCATCGACCCGCCGCGCGCGCTGGCGGAAGACCTGGGAGTCATACCGCCGTTCGTGCGCGTAGCGCTGCGCGAGCTGGGCATGCCGGGGTACCACGTGCTCCCCTGGGAGAAGGACGACAACGGGATCTTTCGCGATCCCGGCGCCTTCCCCGTGGAGAGCATCGTCTCCTTCAGCACGCACGACACAGCCCCCATCGTGTCCTGGTGGGACGACTTGCCGGAGGAGGATCGCGTCGTTCTCGGCGAGCGCGCCGGCCTGGTGAAAGGAATGGACGAGCGGGCGCGAACGCTCGCGCTGCTGAAGTACCTTTACGGATCGAGCTCGAACCTGGCGCTGGTCCTCGGGCAAGAGCTCCTGGGGCTGCGCGATCGCATCAACACGCCGGGTACGGTGGGTGCGCAGAACTGGTCCTGGCGACTCCCACGGCCCATCGAGGACCTGGAAGCCGACCCGGCGGTGACCTCGCGGCTCGACGCCGTTCGCGTTCTCGTCGACGGCTCCGGCCGCTCGCCCGCATGATCCTCACGAACGCCGGCATGCACATCGAACATGGTGCCTTTCACCCGCTGGGCGCCACATGGGACGGGAAGGGCGTCAACTTCGCCCTGTTCAGCGAGCACGCCACGGGGGTCGATCTGTGCCTCTTCGACGCGGACGGGCACGAGACGCAGGTCCCCGTCCCCTGGCGCACCATTCACGTCTGGCATCTCTACCTGCCGGGCCTGGGGCCCGGGCAGCGGTACGGCTGGCGGGTGCACGGGTCGTTCGACCTGAAAAGGGGACACCGCTTCAACGCCAACAAGCTGCTCATCGATCCCTACGCGTACGCCCTCGACGGTGCGATCGACTCGCGGGGTCCCGTCTACGGCTACCCCCGCGACCGTCTGGCCGACGACCGCGTCCTCGACGAGCGCGACGACGTCCGTTTCATGGCCCGATCGACGGTCATCGACCGCACCTTCGACTGGAGCGGGGACCGGCCGCCGCTGGTGCCCTGGCGGGACACGGTGGTGTACGAACTGCACGTCCGCGGGTTCACCGAGCTGCACCCGCTCGTCCCCGAGGCCCATCGTGGTACGTACCTCGGGGTGGCGTCGGAACCCGCCATCCGCCATCTCCAGTCCCTTGGGGTGACCACGGTGGAGCTCATGCCCGTGCACGAGCACCTCGACGAGCCCGCCGTCTCCGCGCGCGGCCTGACCAATTACTGGGGCTACAGCACGCTGGCCTTCTTCGCGCCCGACCGCCGCTTCGCCACGCGCGGAGGCGACGCCGTGCGTGAGTTCAAGGAGATGGTCAAGCGCCTGCACGCGGCGGGCATCGAGGTGGTCCTCGACGTGGTCTACAACCACTCCTGCGAGGGCGACCAGCTCGGTCCGACGGTGCTCTTTCGCGGCATCGACAATCGCGTGTACTACCGCCTCCATCCGTCGGACCTCAGCGAGTACGTCGACTTCACGGGCTGCGGCAACACGCTCGACGCCACCCACCCGCAGGTGCTCAAGCTCGTCACCGACAGTCTTCGCTACTGGGTGGAAGAGATGCACGTCGACGGCTTTCGCTTCGACCTCGCCCCGGCGCTGGCGCGGGCCAGCGACGGGGACGTCGATCGCATCAGCGCCTTCTTCGCGGTGGTGCACCAGGATCCGGTGCTGTCGCGCATCAAGCTCATCGCCGAGCCGTGGGACGTCGGCGCGGGGGGCTACCAGGTCGGCAACTTTCCCATTCTCTGGACCGAATGGAATGGGCGCTTCCGCGACACGGTGCGCGCGTTCTGGCGCGGCGATCGAACGGCGCTGGCGGACCTGGGCTACCGGCTGACCGGCTCGAGCGACCTCTTCGCCGACGACGGGCGGCACCCTCACGCCAGCATCAACCTGGTGACCGCGCACGACGGCTTCACCCTGCGCGATCTGGTGAGCTACGAGAAAAAGCACAACGAAGAGAACGGCGAGAACAACCGCGACGGGCTGGACGACAACGGAAGCCAGAACTGCGGCGTGGAGGGGGAGACCGACGACGCGCGCGTCGTGGCGCAGCGCCGCACCATCGCCCGCAGCATGATGACCACGCTCTTTCTCTCCCAGGGCGTCCCCATGGTCACCATGGGCGACGAGATGTGGCGCACGCAGCGCGGCAACAACAACCCCTATTGCCACGACTCGGAGCTCACCTGGGTGGACTGGCGCCCGGACGACGACAAGCGCGCCATGCTCGAGCATGTGCGAGCGCTGGCGACCCTCCGCAAGGAGCACAATGTCTTTCGCCGGCGCGACTTTCTGGACGGGACCCGCGTCCAGCGCAGCCGGGGCAAGGACATCACCTGGCTCCGCTGGAGCGGCGGCGAGATGACCGCGAAGGACTGGTCCGAGCCGGAGCGCGCGGCCATCGCCTTCCGCCTCGACGGGGACGCCATCGACGGCCGACCGGGGGTCGAAACGGTGCGCGACGACTCTCTCCTGGTCGTCATGAACGCCGAGCGCACCAGCTTGCCGTTCACCGCGCCGTCGCGGGAGCTGGGCGAGGGGTGGCGTGTGGTGCTCGACACCAGCGAGGCACCGCACCTGGGGCAAGTCCTGGTTGCGTCGGGGGCCATGGAAATCCCCGCCGGGAGCGTCCTCGTCCTGGTGGCGATCGCTATGCCCGGATCGCCTTGAGGGGCGAGGTGCGCGCGGCGCGTGCTGCTGGAAACAGACCGCCCAGCAGGCCCATTCCGCCGGCGAAGAGGATGGCGGTGAGCAGCACCCGCGGCGTGGGGTCGAAGGAGAACACGATCTCGGACCAGCTGGCGGGGTTGACCATGGACGGGTGCACCAGCGCCATCGACATGGATGCCACCGCCCCGACGACCCCGCCGACCACCGCGAGCAGCACCGCCTCCAGCAAGAACGCCGTGAGGATGCTGGTGCGCGAGAAGCCGAGCGCGCGGAGAGTGCCGATCTCTCTCTGGCGATTGGCGACCGCTCCGTACATGGTGATCATGGCCCCGATCATCGCACCCACGGCGAAGAACACGGACACCACCGTGCCGAGCGCGCCCACGAAGAGCGCGGCGCCCTCCGACTGCTTCTCGTAGAACACCGACTCGCGCAAGGCCTGCAGCCCCAGACGCTTGTCGTTCTCCACCCCCGCGCGGAAGGCGTCGAACTTCGCCGGTGACTCCAGGCGCACGCGCACACTCGACACGATCCCTTGCCGTCCGTAGGCCTGCCGCAGGAGATCGCGGTCCACCCACACCTCCGATTCGTACGCCGAGCCCTCGGCCTCGAAGACCCCCACCACCTTCACCGGACGGTTCTTCTTGATGTCGAAGCTCTGATCGAGATCGACTCCGCGGATGCGACCGCGGATGCGTGCTCCGACGATGGCCTCGTCCGTCCCCGGGCGAGGCGGGCGGCCGTCGACGATGTGGACCTCCGGGCGGAACTGCATCACGCGGTCGGTGACGCCGCGGATGGTCACGTTGGTCACGCCCTTGGCCCCGAGTTTTTCCATGGCGCCGACCACCACGATCTCGGCCACCCCGAGGGGCTGACCGTGCTCGTCGGCCTTGACCCCGGGCGCCGCCAGGATGAGCGGCACGCTGGACTCGTCGATCACGCTCCCGAGCTCGGCATCGCTGCCCATGCGAAGGACGATGGCGTTGTCGGGCTTGCCGGAAGTGGCCATGGTCTTCTTGATTCCGGCGTTGAGCATCATCGACGACGCGAGCACGAAGACGACCAGCGCGATGCCCGAAGCGGACGCGATGGTGGTGGCCTTACGGACGGCCAGGCTGCGCAAGCTGTAGTTGAAAGGAATCACGCAACCCTCCGCACCGCGTCGACGACGCGGATCTTCGACGCACGCCAGGCCGGTAGCGCGGAAGCGGCCGCCCCCAGCAGCGCCGCCAGCACCAGGCCCAGCACCATGTTCGCCGTCTCCAGCCGGAAATAGGGAAAGAAGCCTCCCATGTTCTCCTCCACGAAGCGACTGAAGCCCAGGTTGATGAGCGGCCAGGCCAGCAGGAGCCCCAGCACGCCCCCCAGCAAACCCGTCGCCAGCGACTCGCCGACGATCCACAGCGTGATGTGCCGGGGAAAGAAGCCAATGGCCCGGAGGACGCCGTATTCCCCGGTCCGCTCGCGCACGCCCATGGCGATGGTGTTGCCGAGGATGAGCATCATGATGGCGAGAATCACCGCCGACATGACATCCATGGCGGTGAGGATGGACGAGAACATGGCCAGAAACGAGGCGTTGAAGCTTCGTTCGTCCTGCGAGAGCGTCGGCGTGTCGCGGTCCTCGAAGAGCTTGTCCAGGCCCACGCCGATGTCGGCGACGTGGCCCGGCTCGTCCACGCGGCTGACGATCCAGCCCACGTTGTCGCGTCGCTGCGGCGGGAGCGCGTCGTTGACGTAATCCCAGTGGAAGAGGAGCGTCGAGCGGTCCACCGAGCGTGCGCTCGCTTCGTAGATTCCGTCGACGTTGAGCTGCCAGTCTCCCGGGTAGATGCCGCTCTGCAAGATGATCTTGTCCCCCACCTTCCAGCCCATCTTGCGCGCCAGCACGTCCCCCACGATGGCGCCCTGCTTGTCGTGCTTCCAGGTATCCATCGCGTCGGGGGGGACCTTCATCTCGTCGTACACGGTGAAGTACGTGGCCGGGTCGACGGCGAGCGTCGCGAAGAACTCGCGATCGTGCTTGGGGTCCTTGGCCCCGAACCAGCTCGCCCACGTCGCCGTCTTGACGTGCGGGGCGTTGCGCACGTCGTCGACGTAGCGCTTGGGCAGGGACATGACGAAGGTCACCTTGTGGCGCGTGACCACCCGGTCTTTCGCCGCAAACTCGGCGCCGCTGGCCCAAGCCCAGATGACCGTGCGCAGGAGCAGGAACGCGACGATGGCGATGCCGACGCCGAGCGCCGTGAGAAAGACCCGGAATTTGTTGCGCGCCAGGTTGCGCAGCGCCAGGCCGCTCAGCGTCATGACACCAGCTTTCCCTTGTCGAGACGGCGGATGATCTTGGCGCGCTCGGCCGCCGCCGGGTCATGCGTGACCATGAGGATGGTCTTTCCGAGCTGCGTGTTCAGCTTGTCGAGCAGACCGAGGATCTCGTCGGCGGCCTTGCGATCGAGATCGCCGGTGGGCTCGTCGGCCACGATGATCTTCGGGTCGTTCACGATGGCGCGAGCGATGGCCACGCGCTGCTCCTGCCCGCCCGAGAGCTGCCGCGGGTAGTGCTGCATCCGGTCCTCGAGGCCCACCACGCGGAGCGCCGTCTGTGCGCGGGTCTTGCGCTCGGCCGCGCCGAGGCTGGTGAGTAGAAGAGGGAGCTCCACGTTCTCCAGCGCGGTGAGCACGGGCAGGAGATTGTACGACTGGAAGACGAAGCCGATGGTGCTGGAACGCCACTTGGCCAGCGCCCCCTCGCCCAATCCTTCGAGGCGCTTTCCAGAGACCTCCACCGTACCGGAGCTGGGTCGATCGAGCCCGGCGATGAGGTTCAGGAGGGTGGTCTTGCCGGAGCCCGACGGACCCATCAAGGCCTCGTAAGAGGCATCGGGAACGTCGAGGTCCAGGTCCTCGAGGACTCGGACTTCTTCGCCGCCACGCGCGTACGTCTTGGTGACGCCCCGCAGCTTCACCATGTCATGGTCACTCATGGGGGGCTCTTCTCCTTGATCGCTTGACCGTCCGAAAGGGTCGCCGGAGGCTGACTCACCAGCCGGGTCCCGGACGCCGGGCCGTCCGTGAGCTCGAAGCCGTCCCCGAAGGGCTTACCCAGCGAAACAGGGGCCATGTGGACGACCCCTTGGTCCAGAACGAAGACGACCTTGGCCCCGGCGCGGTCGGTCACCGCGGAGCCGGGAACGATCTTCTTGGGGGGCTCCTGCAGCGACCTCTCGTCGAGCGGGGCGTCGAGAAAAGATACACGCGCCGCCATCTCCGGCAGGACGGTGTCGTCGCGGTCGAGGAAGTGGACCTTCACCGTGGCCGAAGCCTTGGCGCGATTGAGTTGGGGCGATACCTCCAGCACCTCGCCGCGCCAGCGCCGGTCCGGATAGGCGTCGAGGACGATCTCGCAGGGGCCGCCCTTCCTCACCAGGTGCAGCCGTCCCTCCGGTACGTCGGTCTCCACGACGATGGACGAGAAGTCGGCGATCTTCGCCATGGGCGTGCCGGCCGAGACCACGTCGCCGGTCAGCAGCGGCTTCTCGATCACCGTTCCGTCGACCGGCGCGCGGATGGTGGTGTTGGTGAGGTTCGTCGCCAGCGCTTGGACCTCGGCCTGAGCCGCCGAGACGTCCGCATCGGTGGCATGGACCTGCTCCTCCAGCGACTTCGCGCGTGCTCCCAGGTCGTCCGCCGTGGCCTGGGCGATGGCCCCGGTATCGGCCAGGCGCTTCTCGCGGTCGCGCTGGAGGACGATCTCCGCGAGCTGTGCGCGCGCCGTCGCCGCACGCGCCCGGGCCGCCGCAACACGCGCCTGGGCGCTGGCGACCGCCACACGCTGGTCGCTGGCGTCGAGCTCGTAGAGCACCTGCCCGGCCTTGACCACGCTGCCCTCGCGGATGTTGGCCTTGTCGACCCTTCCCACCAGCTTCGAGGACACGTCGACCTCCACCTGCGGAACCACATAACCAGTCGACGTGAGCTCGACCTGGGCCTGTGCCGGAGAGACCGTCGCCACCTCGGTGACGCCGACCTCGGTCTTGAACACCCGAGCCTCGAGCATGGGAGCGCCGACCCGCCAGGCCGCGAGCGCGGCGCTGCCTGCCAGCCCGAGGGCGACGATCCAGCGCAGCGGTCGACCCGATGGCTTCGGCGGCGTGTGCCGGTCGATGCGAAGCGAGGCCAGGTCGGAGGTGAGTTGGTCGTCGACCATCGCAGCGGGCCCAGCATAGCGATGCCGGTCCGCTGGCGCACGTTGCTCCGGTCGCCGCCCGTCGATCCGTGATGTACTCGGAGAATGCGTGTGCGCGTCGCCCTCGCCCTCGGTCTCTTCCACGTCGCCTGTGGAGGGAGCCCACCCACGGTGGCGCCGACCGCGGCGCACACCTCCGCAGCACCTGCCTCCTCCGTGGTCTCCTACGAGCCCCCGGCGGACGTGTCGCCGGTTCCAACGCCCGTCGGCCTGGGGCTCACCGTGCATCTCGCTCATCCGCGCGCCACGCTGCAGCAGCTCACCCCGCTCGTCGGCTCGCTGGTGTCGCTCTTCACGGGCGGTACGAAGCTCGATCCGGACAGCCTGGTGGCGACGGCGGTTGGCGCCCCGGTGGGAGCGGTGATCGATCTGGACCAGCCCATCGATCTGGCCGTCATCGACGTCGCCGCCCCGGACAAGCCGCCCAAGGTCGCGGCGTCTTCCGCCCTGATCGATCCCGCCGCCGCGCGCAAGCCCCTGGAGAAGTACTTCAAGTGGGGACCCACCCGTGGGGGCGTGGTCTTGCTGCAACCGCGCCAGGCGGCGACCGACGACGGGTCGCCTCGGCCGTGCATGATCGCACCGTCCTTTGGTGCGACCCCGGGCTCCGCGCGCCTGGTCTGCGGGAACGGAGAGAACGCCGTTCACGATCTGGCTCCCTACTTGACTCGCACGATGACGCGTCTGACTTCGCGCGACGACGTTCGAGTGGAGGTCTTCGTCCGCGAGATCCGACCGCCGAGGCCCGGCGTCACCACGGCTCTCACCGGGGGCGGTCCCGCCGTCGTCGACGCGGGTCCGGTGGACCCCACCGACGCGCTCTTCAACCAGCTCACCGATAAGGTCACGAGCGACGTCGGCTCGCTGGTGCTGGAGGCAAGCTTCGATTCGTCCACCGTCGACCTGAGGTTGACCACGAGCTTCGTGGACGCCGCCTCTCCCCTGACACGCGCCTTGGTCGGGGCAGGAGCCTCTTCGGCGCCTGCTCCGGCGGCGTTCGATCGTTTGCCGAGCGGAGCGATGTTCGCATGGTACGGACGTGGCGCGACGGCCGCGGACCTCGCGCCCCTGCGCAGGAGCGTGTTCGACGGAGCCCATGGCATTCTCGAGGACGATGGATACACGTCCGCGGTCAGTGCCACCCTGCTCGCCCCCCTGGAGCGCTTGCTCCTGACCGGTGGCCCCTGGGTCGTGGCCACGGGGATGGACCTCGACGCGGCGCGGGCTGCTCTCGATGCCTACGTCGGTGCCGGCAAGACGACCGAGGCGGCGCGTGCGACCGCGCGCCGGGCGATGCAAAGCTGGGCCGTCGCCGCGGTCGAAGAGCCGGCGCAAAGCTGGATCGACGGCATGCGCGAGATCGTGAAGAGCGATCCGATCGAGCCCACCGGCAAGCCGCGACGGGCGCGCGATCCACAGAAAGAGCGCACGCGGCTGAGCCTTGCCCCCGTCCCCGTCACGCTGCAGCTTCCGGCCGGTACACTGCAGATCGAGGCGCGCGTGACCCAGAACCCCGCCTGGACCGCCGCGCAGAGGAAGGCAAAGCAGAAGATCGACGATCCGGTCGTCCCGCATACCGTGCACGTCTTCGTCGTGCCGGACGGAGCGCGAACCTGGTTCGCGGCCGCCGAGGATCCTGCGGTCGCGGCGCGCGAGGTGCGAGGCTCGCTTTCGGGGGCGCCGGATGCGGGTACGCTGAAGGGACGGCGGGACCTCGAGGGGTTCCGTTCCATGCCGGCCAGCACGGCCGGTTTCGTGTCCGTTGCCGGCGTGGCGACGTGGCTTCTCGGCAACGCGTCCGACCAAGGTTTGCACAGGGCGCGCGAGTCGTTGACGGGGCTGGCGGCGCTGACCGACGGTGGGATGACGCCGGTCCCCCTGGCGCTGGCGGCAACTCCCGGCACGGGAGGCGCTGCGAGCGGCGGGGATGTGCGCCTGCGTATCCTCTATCCGATCCGCCTGGGCCTCGAGGTGGCGACCTCACCGCACTCCATCTTCTAGCCGTTCTCCAGTCACCAGCGGACGTAAAACTCGCCGCCCACGGATCCGATGAGGATGGACGGCACCCCTTCTTGCGCGCGTCGCTCGACGCCGAGCGAGCCGCGGAGCCCGTAGTCGCGCGTGACCAGCCAGTCTGCCGCGGCGGTGACGACGTGCGAGCGCAGGGTAAAGAGCTGGACGAAGGTGGGGTCGCGATCGAGCTGAACGCCATAGGTGTAATAGAGGAGCAAGCGGAGGCGCGGCGTCACCTTCCAGCCCGCGTGCGCTCCCCAGGTGTCGGCAAACCCTCCGGTGCCGGTGGGGCCCACCCCGACGTGCACGATCCACGCGTGCGCCGCCAGCTCGATCTCGTCGGTCGCCTCGTAGGCGAGCGTGGGGTTGAGGATGTGCACGGACACCCCGCCGGAGAAGGCCCAGTAGGCATAGTCGAACACGCCGGCGAGTCGGCCGTAGAGCGGAAACGCGACCTCGGCGGCGACCTCGGCGCGCGGCAAAACGACGCCAGGGTTGCCGAAGCCTGCTTCGATCGCCGTGGTAAACCCGATGGCCGGATGATAGGCGACGCGGAGCGAGCGTTCGCCGTCCACGATGGGCTGCGAGAGGCCGCCGCCGGTCCAGTCGACCAGGTGCGAGTCGAGGGCGAACTCGACCTTGTGCCAGCGTTCCAGCACCTGCGCGTCGAGCATGTAGATGTTCGGATAGCCTCCCGGGAACGCGTCGATTCGAGCCCCCAGGGTGGCCTGCCCGACGAAGAGGTCGTCCCGTAGCGCCCGGACCTCGGCGTCCGCGGGCACGCGCCGCTCGAGGTCCGACACCAGGGCCATGGCCTCCGAATCGTCCGATCCCCAGTGAAGGAGGCGCGCGCGACGGAGCAGAAGCGCGGCCGAGTCGTGCTCCAGGAAGAGCCCGTCATCGAGGAGGCGTCCCGCCTCTTCCCAGCGCTTCTGCCACATGAAGAGGTCGACCAGTCCCACGCGGACGTCGCTGTCTTCCGGATGCGACGAGAGCGCCTCTCGAAACTCCTGCTCGGCGAGGGGCCAGCACCCATCCCAGGCGTCCACCCGGGCGAGTCCGGCGCGCGCCTCCGCGTTCGATGGCGCGCGCGCCAGGACCCACAGATAGAGCGCGCGCGCGTCAGGGTAGCGCTTCGCGTAGGCGAGCTTCTGCGCCTCGCGAAGGACGGGAATGGGCCGGGGCGTGGTCGGCTGGGCGGAGCTGACCGGGCAGTCGGCGGCGCCGGCGAGGCGCGGGGTAAGACGCGCCTGAATGAGGACCTGAGTGAGAAATAGCGCGCACCCGAAAAGGGCGGCGAAAGCGAGGCGAGCCGCGCGAGCCAAGGTGGAACGGAGTGAAAGGGACGCGCTCCTTCGTTGCGAGAAAGGCGGACGGAAGATAGGATCAGGGGTTGGCACGTCCTCGCTCGCTAGCCGACGCATGCGCTGGTTCCAGGGAATCCTCACGGTGTTCGACGCGGCGGTGGTCGCGTACGTCCTGGTCTTCTTCACACTGAACGTGGGGTTCCTGGTCCTCAGCTTGCGCCAGGTCGGGCGCGACCTGCGCGACGAGCAAGTGCGGCCCGCGGTCGAGCGGGAGCGCGCCAAGTTCTCCCCCGTAATCACCCTCCTCGTGCCCGCGTACAACGAGGAGGTCACGATCGTCGAGAGTATCAATTCGCTCTTGAGGCTAAACTATCCGGCGTTCGAAATCGTGATCTGCAACGACGGCTCCAAGGACAAGACGGTGGAGGTGCTCCTCAAGCATTTCCACTTCGTTCGCCGGGACCTCGAGTACGACGACCACCTTCACGCGGCGAAGATCCTGGCCTTCTACGAGGTGCGCGGGGCGCTCCCCCCGGGGCTTCGCCGACTCGTCCTCATCGACAAGGAAAACGGTGGCAAGGCGGACGCGCTCAACGCGGCGATCAACATCGCCCAGGGCGATTACGTGACCAGCATGGACGCCGACAGCCTGCTCGTTCCCGACGCCCTCTTGCTCGCCTCGCGCCCCATCGCCGAAGACCCCGAGGGCATCGTCGCCGTGGGTGCCCAGGTGGGCATCTCCAACGGCTCGCTGGTGGAAGGGGGTCGCGTGGTGGAGATGCGCCTCCCCAAGAAGTGGATCGCACGCTTCCAGATCGTCGAGTACATGCGTTCGTTCACGCAAGGTCGCGTGGCCTTCGCGGCCTGCCGATCCCTCCTGGTGCTCTCCGGCGTCTTCGCGCTCATGCGCCGCGACCTGGTCATTGCCATCGGGGGCTTTCTCACCAAGGGAATGCGTTCGCGAATCGGCCTCGAATATTGCGGCGCGGGCGCGCACACGGTCTGCGAGGACATGGAGATCGTCGTCCGCATGCACCGCTATCTGCTGGACAAGCGACTGCCTGGGAAAGTCGCCATCCTGCCTTTCCCGACGGCATGGACCGAGGCGCCGGAGAACTATCGCGATCTCGGCAAGCAGCGCTCGCGCTGGTACCGTGGGCTGCTCGAGGTGCTCAGCTACCACCGAGCGGTCATGTTTCGCCCCCGCTTCCGCCGCATCGGCCTCTTCGCGCTTCCGTATCAGCTGGTGTTCGAAGCCTTCGCGCCGGTGGTGGAATGTGGTGGGTACCTGGTCCTGCTGGTGACCATGGCGCTGGGGCTGCTGTCCATCGGAGCGTTCGCGCTTTTCATGGCCTTGGCGGCGGCCATCAACCTGTTCCTCAGCACCCTCTCCGTTCTCCTGTGCGTCCACTCGGAGCGCGGGGCGCGCACGCACACGGGGCACATCGCTCTCTTTGCCTATCCCCGCCTGGGTGACGTGGTACTTCTGCTGGTGGCGGGGTTCGTCTCCAACTTCGGATATCGGCAGTACCTGGTGGCCTGGCAGGTCAAGGGGCTGTGGGATTTCGCGAAGGGCAGAAAGAGCTGGGACAAGTTCGCGCGCAAGGGCTTCGCCCAGGCGGGCGCGTGAGCGCTCTCGAGAAGGCGCTGGTCGCGGTGATCACCGCCGGCGCCGCGTGGGTGGGACCCCACCTCGAGGCGCTCCGCCTGGCGGGTGCACGGGTGCGTGTCTGCGCGCCGGACGGCACGCTCTGGTCCATCCTCACGGCGCTGGATTACGACGCCATCCTCGTGGCCGACGTCGATGCGGGGGTCAAAGGCCTGGGCCGTGCGCTGGGCGAGGACGCAAAGCTCCGGACGGTGCCCGCGGTCGTGCTCCTCGGACCCGGGGCCTCTCGCGAGCGTGACATCGATCTGCTGGCTATCGACGCCGACGACCCGGAGAAGACGGTCACCGCGGTCGAGGCGCTGGTGCAGGGGCACGCGTCGCGTCGCTGGGAGGCGGCGCCCGCCGGGAGGCCGGGAAGCCTTCGCCCCGGGAGCCTTCGTCCCGGGAGTCTTCCCCCGCCGGACAGCCCGGCGCGGCGGGAGCTCGAACTGGGATTCCACGACCTGCGTGTCCTGCTCGGCATCATCGTGGGATACGGCGCCAACCTGCGCGATGGAGCGGACGGTGCGCTGACCGAGGCGCAGCGCGACCACGTCCTCAAGATGATCGAAGCGGCCGCAGACGCGACGGTGCTTCTGGAGCAGACCATGGCCGCGAGCCGGACCGCCGCCCTGAGCGTGCCGGCGATGCAGCCGCTCGGGACGCAGCGCTTGTACGTCGACGTCACCGCCCTGGCCCAGTCGGTGGTGCGGATGTTCGCACGGGCCGCCGCGCAACGGGGGATCGACCTGGGTTGCTCCAGTACCCAGCCCATCCAGCTGTGGGGTAACGGAGTCCACCTCAAGCAGGTGGTGGCCAACCTGGTCGTCAACGCCCTGAAGTTCGCGGGGCCCGGTGGTCGCGTTTGCGTGGCCACGCGCGTGGGCGCCGGGGCCCAGGCCGAGGTCATCGTCAGCGACACCGGACCGGGGGTTCCGCTGGAGGACCGCGAGCGTATCTTCGACCATGGCGTGCGTCTCGAGCGCGACGTCGGCATCGGTGGCACGGGGATCGGGCTCGCCGTGGTCCGCGAACTCGTGGTGGTGCATCACGGAGGCACCGTCCGGGTCGACGACGCAGAAGGCGGCGGCGCGGAGTTCGTCGTGTCCTTGCCGCTCGACCGGCGCTCTCGCGCACGGGAGGGCGGCGCGGCGAGCCGGGAATTGCCCAGCGACGGCCGTCTCCGCGCGGGGGACCCGCGATGAAGCAGGAGGCCCACGTGCTCCTGGTCGACGACAACCTCGCCGGGATCGAGATTCTCGACGCCCGGTTGAAGGCCCTCGGGTACCGCACGACTCTTGCTCACAACGGCGAGGTCGCGCTCCAGTGCATCGGCAGCGATCCCCCGAACATCGTGGTCCTCGACGTCACCATGCCCGAGATGAACGGCTACCAGACCTGCCGGGAGATCAAGCGTCACGACCGCGATATCCCGGTCATCATCTTGACGGCGAAGAACGATCCGGCCGATCGGTTCTGGGCGTTTCAGTCGGGTGCGGACGAATTTCTCAACAAGCCGATCGATCCCGCCGTGGTCGTCGCGCGGATCACGGCCCTCCTCGCCAAGCGATGACCCTCACCGGCTTCGCGCTGCGCCTCGCGCTGGGTCTGACGCTGGTCGCGGTCCTGGCGGCGGCGCTGGTCATCGGGCGAGAGGCCATACGACGCGAACGAACGCGAGCCGCGGTACGGCGGCTCGATGCGGCGCGGCTGGTGCTGGACGCCGCGACCCCAGGGCAGGTGGCGGAGCTGACCGCGACGCTACGGAAGACCTTCGACCTCTTGACCATCGAGCGGGCCGTCGAGAAGCTCCTGGGTGACGAGACGCGCCGTGCCCTCGGGCTGGAGCTCTTTCGTGAGCTGGGGCTGGTCGAACGGCACGCTACGCGTCTGCGCGAGGCGCGCGCCTGGGCGGAGCGGACGAACGCAGCGCAGGTGCTCGGCCGGGCGGGCTGCCCCGAGGCGATTCCACCGCTCGTCCTTGCCTTGCGCGATCCCCACGAGGACGGGACGGTGAAGACCGCAGCGGCCGAGGCCCTCGCCAAGCTCCGCGACCCCCGCGCGGTGCCGTTCCTGGTCCGCGAGCTCTACGAGGTCGACGAGAGCGCGTCGCGACCCATCGCCGAGGCGCTCGTCCGCTTCGGAGAAGTCGCCGTCCCCGAGCTCCTCGGCCTGCTCGTCGACGAGGCGCACCCTTCGGGACGGGTATGGGCGGCGCGTATTCTCGGCCACGTGGGGGCGGCGGACGCCGTCGAGCCGCTGGTCGCGCTGCTGCACGCGCGAAACGACCTGCTGCGCATCGCCGCCGCCGCTGCGCTCGGGCAGATCCAGGACCGTCGTGCCCTCCAGCCCCTCGTCCAGGCCACGCTGCGCGATCCAGCTCCCCAGGTGCGTGCCCAGGCGGCGGGCGCCGTTGCGCGTATCGAAGCCGAAGGCGCGGTCGACGTCCTGGTCGCGGCGCTCGCCGATCCCGATTACGTCACTCGGCTGCGCGCCCTGGAGGCCTTCGAGAACATCCAGCTGAAGGACACCTCGCCGCTGGTGCGAGCGCTGCGCGATCCGAAGAACGAGGTACGGCGCCGTGCCGCGCTGGCGCTCGAGCGCGTGGGCTATCTGGATCGCGTCGTCGAGGAGATGGCGTCGACCGACGCGGGAGTGTCGCGCGACGCCTACTTCAAGCTGCTGGAGCTCGGGCGCGCGGGACTGATCGACGCGGTTGTGTCCTTCGTGAATCACCCGTCGTTTCAGGTCCGTGCGCTGGCCGCCCGCGCGGCGGGCGATCTGGGCGCGAACAGCGGAGCGCGTATCTTGCTGGCGGCGCTCGACGATCCCGATTGGCCGGTGCGGGCCGCGGTGGTCGATACCATCGGGAGGCTGCGCCTCGAGGGCGGGGTCGGGCCGCTGGTCGCTCGGTTGGCCGACGTGGCGGAGGCCGTGCGCGAGGCCGCGGCGGAAGCCGTGGAGGCGTTTCCCGCGTCCGCGCTGGCACCGCACACCCGGGAGATTGCCGAGGCCTACGCGCGCGGTACGGTTCCGACCCGGCGTCACATGGTGATCGTGGCCTCGCGCATCGAGGGTGACGTCGCCGCAGAGCTCCTGGTGCGCGCGTCCACCGATCCGAGCGAAGCCGTACGACTCCAGACCGTGCGCGTGATGGGAGAGCAGCACGGTGCGGAGCGCTTCCTCCCCCAGCTCGTGGACCGCATCACCGATGCGTCGCTCGAGGTTCGCACCGCCGCCGTCGCCGCGCTGGGGGCCGCGGTGACGCCCGACGCTTTCGAGGCCCTCCTCCGATCCCTCCCCGGCGCGTCGCCGGGGCTGCGCGACCGGATCGCCGAGGCGCTGGCTCGAGGCGGACGCGTCCACCTGTTTCGCCGCCTGGACGAGCTCTCGCACGTCGAGGACGCCGACGTGCGAGTGGGTATTGCATGGACGCTCGGGCGGATCGGGGAGCCGGCCGTCTTACCCTACCTGGTTGGGCTCCTCCACGCGTCGGAGCCGGCCGTCCGCGCCAGCGCGGCGGGCGCGCTGGCCAAGGTCGACGCCCCCGGCACGGTGGACGCGCTGCTGGAGGCCTGCGAGGATCGGGACCCGCGCACGCGCGCGGCCGTGGTCAACGCGCTGGGCAAGCGGGGCGTGGGAGATCCCCGGGTCGCGGCGCGCGTCCGCGCTCGTCTGGAAGACCCTGATGCGTTCGTGCGAAACCGCGCGGCGCTGGTGCTTGCGACGGTGGCGGGCCCGGAGGCCGAGGCGGCGCTGACCGATCCAGCCACCGAGCGGCTCGTCGATCCCGCGGCTCGCCTGGTGGCCCTGGCCGTCTCCGGAAGCGAAGAGGCGCTGGGACGCGCGCTGGACCTGATGACATCGCCGGACGCGCTCCGGGCCGCCGTCGCCTTTCTGGCGCACGAAGACCCCCAGCTGCGGGAGGTCTTCTCGAGGCGCCTGCAGCTGCCCGATCCTGCCTCGATCCCCCAGGGCCTCCACGATCCGGGCGCGGTTCCGCACTACGACACCGTGCTACGTACCAGCCTGAACATCGAAAGCCGGCGCGTCGCCGTGGAGGCCCTGGCACGCGTGCCCAGCGCGCTGGCGGTGGAGGTGCTCGCGGACGTGCTGCGCAGCGATCCGGCCGAGGAGATCCGGCTCCGGACCGCGCGCGCGCTCGCGCCGCTGGCCAGCGACGACCGGGCCCGCGCGGCCCTGGTTCGCGCGGTCGACGACCCGAGCGCCGATGTGGCCATCGTGGCCATCCGGGCGCTGCGCCAGAGTCGGGATCCGCGCGCTCAGAGGGCGCTGTTCCAGCGCCTGGCTGCCTCGAGCGACGCCGTCCGTCAAGCCGCCGAAGAATCGCTGGCGGAGATGCACCGCGGCGACGTGATGCCGCTGCTGGACCGCATCATGGGGGTGGACCGCGCCGATGTCCTGGTGGCCGGGATCCACGTGCTCGAGCGCATCGTCGATCCCGCGACCCTGCCGCTCCTCGAATACCTGCTCGCCTCCAGGCACGAGGAGGTGCGCTCGGCGACGCTGGCGGCGCTGGCCAGGCTGCCCTCCGACGCGCGGACCGAGCGGGCGATCGACGCCACATTGGACGACCCCAGCGAGCGCGTGCGTCGTGCGGCCGTCGAGGCCATCGCCTCGTTTGCGGACGCGAACGCCGTCCGCCGGCTGGAGCGCGTGCGCTTCGACCCGTCTCCGTCACTGCGCATCGAGCTCGCCCGCTGGCTGACCTCGACGCCGGAGGAGCCGTCGTACGGAGCGCTGCGGGCGCTCGTCGACGACGTCGTTCCGGCAGTACGCGCCGCGGCGCTGGCCACCCTGCTCGAGCGCGCGCAGCCTCGAGGGCTGAAGCTCTTTCTGGAGCGCTGGAAAAAGGGCCTGGTCGACCTGCGTGACGAACCGCGCGCCGAGGCGATCACCGTACGTCTGTCGCTCATCCTCGCGGCGAGCGCCGACCACGAGGCGAGGCAAGCAGCGGTCGGGGGCATCGCCGCACTTCGCGCTCCGGGCTTCGAGACGTACCTGGTCCCCGCCCTACGCGATCCCTCGCCCGACGTCCGCGTCGACGCGGTCCGCGCCCTGGCCCGTCACGACGACCCCCAGGTGCGTGCCCGAATCGCCGAGCTGCTCGACGACCCCATCGAGGCCGTCCGAGAGGCGGCGCGGCGCTCGCACCTGCGGATGATCGGTTGAGCGTGATCCGGACCGTCCTCGTTCTCGTCGCGCTGGCCGGATCGTGCCATGCCATGCCCCGGAGCCCGGCGACGATCACTCCCAGCGCCCGGTCGAGCGGGGTCGACTTCTTGCAATCGGTGATTCGCCCCTGGCCCTCCGCCGCGGCCCTGACACGCCTGGCCGTCGTCACCCCGTCGGATACGCGTGTGTCCATCTACGACAACGCTCTCCTCGCGCTCGTCCTCGACCGGCTCGGTCGCCACGACGACGCCGGGCGCATCCTCGAGTCGCTGGCGGCGTTGCAGCGCGACGACGGCGGCATTCCATTCAGCTTTTCCATCGAGCGAGCCGACCAGGCGCCGCCCTACGTGCGGAGCGGCGCACTGGCGTGGGTCGGGTACGCGGCAGTCGAGTACCTCGATGGTGCGCCGGGTGGCCCCGCGCGGGACGACATCGTCCGCATGGCCCATCGGATCGCCTCCTATCTCACGGCGCACCAGGTGGAAATTCCCGGCGATCCGCGCGACGGACTGGTCACCGGAGGAGAGGGAGACTTCGTCTACGACCTGCAAACCGGCCACGCGGAGGAGACCTTCGTCCCCGGCGCCATCGAGTGGGCCTCGGTCGAGCACAACGTCGACGCATTCTTCTTCCTTCGAGACATGGGGCGGGTGACTGAACAGACGGCATACACCGAGGGTGCGCAGCGCGTCCGGCGCGCGCTGCTCACACGCGCCTGGGACGGGCAGGCTGGGCAACTCCGGCGAGGCTTGCAGGCCAAGGGCGACGATCGCACGCTGGCCCTGGATTGCGCGTCCTGGGGCTCGCTGTTTCTCGTCGCGGCGGGCGATCGGACGCGCGCCGAGACGGCGTGGGTTACGGCCGATACGCGCTTTGCCTCACGCGATCCGCGGACGGGCATCGGTGGACACCGTCCCTACGCGAATGGCCCGGTGTTCGAGGACCCCTCGATGGCCGCTTACTACGCCAGGATCGGAACTCCCGCCGACTGGTCCGCGCTCCAGGCGGTCTGGCCGGAGGGCAGCGCGGGCGTTGCGCTTGCGGCCGTACGTCTTGGACATCGCCAGCGCGCGGAGGCCATCCTTGCCGAGCTCGAGCGCTTTCGCGATGCCTCCGGTGGGCTGCCCATGATGACGGCGGACGTGCCCTTCGAGTTCGACACCAAGCCGAGCGTCGCCGGAACGGCCTGGGTGGAGCTCGTTCGGCCCGAGATCGAGGAAGGCGCGGCGCCGTTCCTCTGGCGCCCATGATGTTTCAGGCCGGTTCTTTGGGCTTGGCGGCTTCCGGTTTGTCGTGTGCAGCGTCGCGTGCGACCTCGGTCGGGTAACTGGCGACCACGGCGGCCTGGAACGCCGTCACCAGGTGGGCGAAGAGCGGCTCCAGCTCCTGGGGCTCCCCACCGTTCGGCAGCGGGACGTTCGTGTTCTCGTGGCCCACGAACCATTCTTCGACGCTGCCCTTCTCGGCACCCAGCTTCCCCGCGCTGAGGAAGAAGTTGACCGCGTGCGCGGGCATCTCCGGAGCCTCGAAGTCGACCGTGTAGGCGAACACGGCGACGCCGTTGGCCTGGAGAATGCCATTCGGGCTGATCTGCGTCTGATCGTCGGATGGCTTCAGCGCCTGGGTCCCGAGCTTCGCACCTTCTCCGAGGTGAGGCTGGAAAGCGCGAATCGTCTTGTCGACCAGCTGGATGCAACCGGCCACGTACTCACGATGCTGGTGCGCGCGGTCCGCGTAGAACGTGCTCAGATCCTGCTCCTTGCTCTCCATGATGGCTTCCTAGCCGCCACCTGAAGGGAGGTCCAGGCGCTCTCACCGTCTGCGCGCGAGCACCGGTTCGAGCAGCGCCTCGAAGATCGGGAAGTAGAACCCCCACAGCACGCTCCCCTCTGCCCCGACAGCGCCGCGTGTGGCGCGTCTCCAGGCCAGCAGGCCGGCGCGCTCGGGATCGCCCATCTCGGTGGCCGTATCGATGAAGTCGCCCGCGAAATACCAGGCGTTCTCGACGCCGTGGAGCACGGCGGGAAAGCGCACACCGAGGCCGTGCTCGCCGAGGCTTCGTGCGCCGGCGTCGGTGGCGGCGACCTCGTACTCGTAGACCACCGCGGCCGTGGTGGCCTCCACGACGTCGAGCCAGTAGACGTACCGCGCTCCCACGGGCCACGTCGCATCGCCTGCAGAGGTCCGTTCGAGGAGGAGGACGTCCGGCTTGAGATCGACGCCGGGGCGCAGGACCACGATGTCCTCGTCTTCCCGCACGAACACCAGCGCCGCACCCTGGTGCTCGAGCGGAGCCCCGTAGCGCCTCATGTAGTCGCGGCGCAGCCACTGCGGCACCTCCTCGTCGTTCCCGAGGTCCTCCCAGTATCGCGCCACCCAGTGCGTCCAGCGGAGGCCGAACAAGGACTCCAGGGTGGCTCTCGGCGCCGCCTCCGTCGGCGAGGCGAAGGTATTGAACTCCGCCACCGTGAGCCCTCCGCGACGGGCATAGGCGTCGATGGCCTGGGCCTCGTCCTGGGTGAGGCCGCCGTAAATCTCGGGGGACCTCTCCAGCGCCGCGACATCGCCGGGGCGGGTGTAGTCGCCCACGTAGACGCCGTAGGTATCGGCGACGAAGAGGCAATCCGCGGCGTCGAGGTCGGCCGGTGTCAGCTCGCGCCCGCGATGATGGATGGGGTCGTAGCCGATGTAGTCGCGCCCCTCCTCGTAGTAGCGGCCCGTCGGCCCGACGATCTTGAGCGCGTGAAGCAGCCAGGGAAGAGCTGCGTGCTCCCGGTAGTTCGCGAAGGGAACGGTCTTGTCGACGATGATCACCCTGGCCCTGCGGTTCGCGCGGGCCAGCCACGCGAGGTGCGGGCCCCCGATCACGGCGACGGCGACAAGGGCCGCCGCGAGGATGCGGAGGGCGCGGACGACCCAGACGCGGAGCCCCTGGTTCACCGGAAGAAGATAAGGGACTCTGGCTGGCTTTGCGCCCCGTTGGGGTATCGTGGCGAGGTGTCCTCACGTGCGCTGCCGACGCCGCGTCGCGTGCCGATGCTCCTGTGCATGGTGATCGCGTCCGCTGCCGCCACCTGCCGATCGCAGGAGCCTCGCCTCCCTGCGACGCCGAGCGCGACCACGGCGAGCTCCGTCTCCGCAGGGACTCCCTCTGCCAGCGCGGCCGCGTGCGCGGCGCTCGCTTGCGATGGCTCCGGAGGCGACACGCCGCCGGTGCACGTTCGCCCGCGCGCGCTGCTGCTCGGCCCCAAGTACGTGTGGACGGACGCGAAGTTCGACGTCGACAACATCGTGGCGGCGCTCGACCAGGCCGGTGTGCCCTACGACGTCCAGCCGGCAAATCGCCCCTGGGAGACCCTGACCTCGAATCTGGCGCAGTACGCGCTCCTGGTCGTTCCCGGATACCTGGAGACCGGTTCGCTGCCGCAGGCCATGCTCGCGGCGCTGGAATCATTCGCCACCCAGGGCGGCGTCGTCGTGGTCATGAAGCCCATCGGGGACGTGGATGAACCCGAGACCCTTCGCCTCACCGGCCTTCTTTCCACCGTTCACCGACCCAACGCCACCGAGATCCGCATCGACGGCCCCGGCGCGCCGGCCCTCTCGGCCATCGACAGCCCCGAAGAGCGGCAGCTGTCGCTGGTCGACGCCGCGCAGCCCGCGCCGATGGACGTGTGGACCTACGAACCCGATCCGGCATCCAAGACCGTCGCCCTGGCCCACGCCTACGCCGGCAACGTCCCCCTCGGGGCCGTGGCGACGCGAAGGCCCCTGGGTCGCGGAGCGATCTACTCGTGGGGACACGACCTCGCCACGTTCGACGGGATGCGCTGCTACGTGAACTGCTTCGAGCCTGCCGGCGACGTGCTCCGTCTCTTCCTCCGCGACGCGCTGCGCGAAGGCGCCGCCGGTCACGTGATCCTCGCCCACATCGTGCCGGGCCCGAGCGACTCCACCTTGATCCTCAGCCACGACGTGGACGCGCCCGACGCTTACAGCGCGGGTCCGTGGGGGGAGCCCGGGGCGCTGCGCATGGCGGCGATGGAAAACGGGCTCGGCGTACGCGCCACGTACAACATCACCACCGACTACGTCGCGGGATACTTTCGCCCCGAGATCTTGCGCGCCTTGTGCGACGAGGGAATGTGCCCGCTGGGGGATCACTCCGTTCGCCACCTCGTCAATTTCGACCGCTTGCCCAGAGGCGACTGCCGCGAGACGCGCGCGACCTACAGGCCGGCAGAGCATCCGACCGTTTGCGGAGAAGTGCGGGTACCGATGGAAATCGTGACGTCGATCACCGGCGAACGCCCGCGGGTCTGGCGCTCCGGGTACCTCCTCGTGAACTCCTTTCTCTTCGACGCGCTGGCGGACAACGGCTTCGAGACCGCCTCCGACTTCGGGGTCGGGGACCTCAAGTACAACTTGCCGGTCGACGCCGCGAGGATCGGGATCTTGCAGCAGACCTTTCACCACCGATCGATCTTCGAGTTCCCGCTGGTGTGCGAAGACGGAATGGGTTCGGCGGCGTTCAAGCGAGTGGAGCTCCAGCAGAGCAACGTGGAGACGTTCGAGGCCGCCTGGGAGAACGCCCTCCTGCGAAACGCCGACAACGGGAGCATCACCACGGCCCTGGTGCACCCCTCGCGTGGGCGCGACGTTCCCGACGACAACCTGCAGGTCAAGATCGACGCAGTCGAGCGCCTCATCCGGAATGCCCGGGCTCGCGGCATCCCGGTCGATACCCTGCAGCACTTCGGCGGTTTCTGGCGCGCGCGGGCCCAGGTAAAGCTCGACGGATCGTACGACAGCGGCACCGGCTACCGGGGGACGCTGAAGGCAGGCGCGCTGCCGGTGAACGATTTCACCCTCGAGTTCGGCGACGCGATCGGCTCGTTCGTCTGCCCAGGGTGCGGCAAGACCGAGATCGTCGGCAAGCGGGTGGTCCTTCGCTCCACGCTGGCCGCCGGTACCGCGGCGAGCTTCGTGGCCGTGCCTTCGCACCTCGCCGGAACCGCCAAGTCTAGTCGATGACGTGTGCCAGCATGGACTGCAACGGCTGAACCAGCTGGAGCGCGGCGTCCAGCGAGGAGCCGTCGGTGTTGCGCTGCGCGGACTCGATGCGGGCGATGCAGGTCTCCAGCAGGGACTGGAGGTGCGCGCAGACGACGCTCCGCGTCGGATCCAGTCGTCCGTAGAGGTCGATGGCGTTGGCGTGGGCCAGGGCCAGGCTGGCCCTCGCCACCACTGCGTCGCCGTTGCCGGCCGCCTCACGCGCGTGCTCCAGGGAGGCCACCAGGTGGCTGCAGCTCGACGGGGGCCCGGCGTTCATGGCGGTAGCCTGCTGCCCCATTCCTTTCAGTACGACCGATGGGCCGGGCACCTTAGGGGGCGCGGCGGTTATTTTCCTGCGGCCCAGGCCAGGAGCTTCGCCGCCTCACCCACGTTGGCGACGCGATCGGGAGGGATCCAGGCACGCTCGGCGTTGAGGGCGGCGTAGCGCACGCGCTCGAGCTCATCGGCGTGGTGCGCGTCGCTGGTGAGCACGAAGGTGACCTGGCTCGAGCGCGCGCGCCTCAACGCCTCGACCGACATGTCGAGTCGGGGCAGGCCTCCGTTGACCTCCAGCGCGGTCCCGGTTCGTTCCGCGGCACCCAGGACGGCGTCGAGGTCGAGCTCGATGGGCGGACGGCCGCCGATCATGCGGGCCGAGAGATGCCCGATCATACGCACCGTGGGGTCGTCCATGGCCGCCGTGATGCGCCGGGTCTGCGCCGCCCGATCGAGGTCGAAGTGCGAATGCACCGACGCCAGGCAGAAGTCGAACCCTCGCCGGAACTCCAGGTCGTAGTCCAGCTCCCCCGCCGGTCCGATGTTCAGCTCCACGCCGTGAAGGAGGGTCATCGAATCGGCGAGCTCTCGCTTCAGCGCCTGGACATGCGCGCGCTGCTCGAGGAAGGCCTCCCGGCCGACGCCGGACAAGGTCCCCTCCGCGTGATCGGTGATGGCCAGCGCGCAGTACCCGCGTGCCTTGGCGGCGAGCACCACGTCCTCCAGCGAGGACCGCCCGTCCCCGGACAGGGACGTGTGCACGTGGAAATCGCCCAGGACGGTCGCGAGTGGGCTTGGCAGGGCCCCCCTCTCGGCGGCCTCGATCTCGCCCGCGTCCTCGCGGAGGACGGGTGGAATCCAGGGCAGCCCCAGCGCCGCGTAGATCTCCTCCTCGGACTCGCAGGCGATGACCTTCGCGCCCTCCTGCTCGGCGAGCGCGTACTCGTTGAGCGTCCAGCCCCGCGTCAGGGCGCGCTGGCGGAGCTTGATGTTGTGGCCCTTGGAACCCGTGAAGTAGAGGCGCGCCGCGCCCAGCTGGTGGGCCGCCACGACGCGCAGATCGATCTGCGTCCCTCGACGGGTGACCACGCTGGTCTTGGCCGGACCACGTGCGAGCACGTGGTCGACGACGCTCATCGACACCAGCGCCTCCATCGCCGGGTCGGGATCCGCCGCGGCGACGACCACGTCGATGTCCCCGATGGTCTCGGAGAAGCGTCGCAGCGAGCCGCAATAGGACGCATGGGTCACGCCGGGGACCTCGCGCAGTCGAGCGACGATCCTCTCCGCCAGCGGGAGCGCCACGGAGATGGGAGTCCGATCGATGGCCCCGTGCTCGTCCAGGCGCGCCAGCGCGTGTGCCAGCTTTTCCTCGGACTTGGCCCCGAAGCCCTTGAGCTCCCGCACCCGGCGGCCCGCGAGCGCCTGGCGGAGATCGTCCACCGATTGCACGTCCAGTGCGGCGCGGAGCTTGTGCACGGCCTTCGGACCGATGCCCTGGATGCGCAGGAGAGCCACCACGCCGGCGGGGTGCTTCACGCGCAGCTCCTCCAGCCGTGCGACCTTCCCGCTCTCCAGCAGCTCGCGCACCTTCGCCGCCGTGCTCTTGCCGATGCCCTGGATCAGCGCGAGCTCCTTGACCGTCAGCTCGCCGAGGTCCGTGCCCTGCGCGGCGATCGATTGCGCCGCGCTCTCGTAAGCGCGCGCGCGAAACGACTGGGGATCGCCCTCGTCGAGGACCGTGAGCTCGGAGAGCTCGCGCAGCATGTCGAGGACGTCTTGTTTCGTGTCGGCCACGACGGTGATGTAGATTATCCGTCCGTGACCAAAGAGGAAGCGGAGGTCCTCTCCATCGACGGCCGGGAAGTCCGGGTGACCCATCCCGGCAAGCCGTACTTTTCGCGGGAAGCGAAGCTCAGCAAGCTGGCCATCGTGCGCTACTACCTGTCGGTGGCGCCGGGAGCTCTCCGCGGCATTCGCGACCGCCCCATTGTCCTCAAGCGCTTCGTGGACGGCGCCGAGGGGCAGGTCTTCTACCAGAAGCGCGCACCCGAGCAGCGTCCGCCCTGGCTTCGCACGGTGACGCTGTCGTTCCCTTCGGGGCGCACCGCCGAGGAGGTGGTGGTGGACGACGCCGCCGGGCTGGCCTGGGCGGTAAACCTCGGCTGCATCGAGCTGCATCCCCACCCGGTGCGCTCGGCCGACCTCGACCACCCCGACGAGCTGCGGGTGGATCTCGACCCCGGGCCGGGCGTGGGCTGGGTGGACGTGCGCCGCGTGGCCATGGAGGTGAAGGCCCTCCTCGAAGAGCACGGGCTCCGCGGCTGGCCCAAGACCAGCGGGTCACGCGGGATGCACGTGAACGTGCGCATCGAGCCGCGCTGGACCTTCACCGAGGTGCGTCGCGCGGCGCTGGCGCTGGCCCGCGAGATCGAGCGACGCGCGCCCGGACTGGCGACCTCGAAGTGGTGGAAGGAGGAGCGGCACGGCGTCTTTCTCGACTACAACCAGAACGCCAAAGATCGCACCACCTGCTCCGCCTACTCGGTTCGCCCGCTGGCGGACGCGCGCGTCTCGGCGCCCCTTACCTGGGACGAGGTGCCGGAGTGCGACGCGGCCGACTTCACCGTGCTCACCATGCCGCAGCGCTTCGCCTCGATCGGCGATCCTCACGCCGGAATCGACGACGCAGCGGGGTCCCTGGAGGCGTTGCTCGCGCTCGCCGCGCGAGACGAGGCCTCGGGGCTCGCCGACGCACCGTGGCCGCCGAACTTCCCCAAGATGGAAGGGGAGGCGCCCCGGGTGGCGCCGTCGCGCGCGAAGACAGCCGCGAAGACGGCCGGCCGAACGGCGGCGAAGAAGCCGCGCGCCAAGATGCCGCTGGTCGTGGTCGCGACCTCTCCGGACAAGGAGGCGGCCCTGGCCGGCCTCGCGCGATGGCGAGCCAGGTATCCCGTGGCCTCCGGGCATCTCAGCGTGGAGGACGTCCTGGTCGACACCATGCGCGGCCGCTCGTCGACCTTCACGCGAATCCGCGTGAACCTCCGCCACGTGCCGGAGGCACAGAGACCGAACCAGGAGACGCCCGACCCGGACGACGATCCCACCCGAGTGTGGCGAGCGCTGCGCAAGAAGGCGACCGCATCGAAAGACGACGCCTGAACCTTTCGACCGGCTCGCTCACTTGCGGAAGTCGAAGATCGCCGCGAGCTCCTGTGGGGGAACCACTTCCAGCTGGGCGAACGTGCAGTCGCGCGGCTGCTTGTCGGCTCGCCATCTCCGGAACTGGGCGGTATGCCGAAAACGGGCCCCTTGCATGTGATCGTAGGCCACCTGGACCACCAGCTCCGGTCGCAAAGGCTCCCACGAGAGATCCTTGCCCTGGCTCCAGCGGCTCTTGCCGCCGGGCATGCGCTGGGGTCCTTCGGCGCCGCCGCCTTCGTGGGTCCCGGCACCGGCCCAGGCCCCCCACGGGTGGGACGCCAGCGCGCCCTCGCGGTAGGGCCCCAGGGTCGAGACGAGCTCGCGCCGCTTGATCATGGTGAAGCTCGCCGACACGCCCACGTGCTGCAGCGCACCGCCGCCGTCGTAGAGGCCCAGGAGCAGCGAGCCGACGGCCGTACCGGCTCCGTCCTTGTGCCAGCGGAAGCCGGCGACCACGCAGTCGCAATCGCGCTCGTGCTTGACTTTGAACATCACGCGCTTGTTCGGCTGGTAGGTCCCCTCCGCGGGCTTGGCCATCACGCCGTCGAGGCCTGCCCCTTCGAAGCGGCGGAACCAGTCCGAGGCCAGGTCGCGATCGGTCGTCGCCGGCGTGAGGTAGACGGGCGAAGTCGCACCGGCGAGGGTGCCCTCGAGCAGCGCTCGCCGCTCGCGGAAAGGGGTGGCCAGGAGGCTTCGATCGCCGACGCAGAGGAGGTCCCAGAGGACGATCGATGCCGGCATTTCGGCGGCGAGCTTCTTCACGCGGGACGCCGCGGGGTGGAGACGAAGCTGGAGCGCTTCGAAGTCGAGGGCCTCGCCCTGGGCGATGACGATCTCGCCGTCGACCACGCACTGCTCGGGTAGCTGCGCTTTCAGCGGGCGCTCGAGCTCCGGGAAGTAACGGTCGAGCGGCTTTTCGTCGCGGCTCTGGATGAGGAGCTCCGCTCCGTCGCGGAAGATCAACGCGCGAAAGCCGTCCCACTTCGGCTCGAACAACCACCCATCGCCTCGAGGCAGATCGCCGCGGCTCTTGGCCAGCATCGGCAAAAGGGGAGGCGAGACGGCGAGCTTCACGACACCCCCACCGGCTTCGCGAGCTCGGCATTCTCCAGGTCCATTCCGTTGGAATAGACCATCTCGCGCCGTCGTACGGCCGAGAACGGCTCGCTGGAGACGGAGCCCGAGGCTCAGTTCGTCAGGTCGAAGGCACCGGCGCCGGGTATCGAGCGGGCGGGCTCGGGGTAGAGTGAAGGGTCCATGGACGCGGGCGAGCCTTCCATCGATGCGCTGCTCGCCGCCGCAGGGGTGCAGTTTGCCGAGGCCTTGCCCGACAAGGTCAGCGCCCTCCAAGGCTCGATCGCACGCGGCGCGTGGGCGGAGGCGCGTCGTGCGGCGCACAAGCTCCGCGGCTCGGCGGCCACCTACGGTCACGCGGAGCTCGCAGCGTCGGCGGCGGCCATCGAGGAGGCCTTGCTCGGGGCAGGGGACATGCCGCTGGAAGAGAGCCGCGAACACATCGACCGGCAGCTCTCGCTGGCCCACGCGGAAGCAGCTCGCGCCGCTCGCGAGGCTCGATGAAGGACGCTGTCCCGCCCCCGGGGCCCCCCCCATCGGCGTTGCAGCACGCGCGGCCGGTCCTGGCCTTGGGCGAGCTCGTGGCCGACGTCTACGAAGTCCGTGCCCTCCTCGGCAGCGGCGGAATGGGGGAAGTCTACGAGGCACACGACCGCCTCCTCAATCGACGCGTGGCGCTGAAGGTGGTCCGTCCGGGCGTCGACAGCGAGTATCTCCTCGGCGAGGGACGGGCGCTCGCCGCCATTCATCACCCGGGCATCGTCGCCGTTCACACCATGGGCAAGCATCACGGTATCCCGTTCCTCGTCCTCGAGCGGGTGAGCGGCCTCAGCGTCGATCGCTTGCTCACCGAGCGGCGGGCGCGCGGCGAGCGCTTCGGCGTGGGAGAGGCCCTGGAGCTCCTCGTCGCCGTCGCCGACGCCCTGGCGGTGGTTCATCAGGCGGGCCTCGCGCATCGCGACGTCAAGCCGGGCAACGTCATGCTGGCACCCGCCGGGCGCGTCGTGCTGATGGACTTCGGCCTGGTCCTTCCCTACGCCGACCGCGAAGGCCACCGCAGCGTGGCCGGCTCGCTGCAATACATGGCTCCCGAGGCGCTCTCCGGGGACGTCGCCGAGGGCGCGGCGCACCTCGTCGACGTGTACGCGCTGGGCGTGCTGGCGTTCGAGCTCCTGACCGGCGTGGCGCCGTTCGACGGGACGGAGGCCGCCGACCTCTATCGCGCCAAGATCCGACCGCACATGCCGCGTCCGCGCCAGCACCGGACCGACGTCCCGGTGGCGCTCGACGCCCTGGTCTCCCAGCTCCTGGCGCCCGATCCGCATGACCGTCCGCCTGGAGCCGAGGCCGCCTTCTGGCAGCTTCGGGCGTTGCGAGCGCGCTTGGGGCAAGAGGGTGAGCCCCGCCCGTTCTACGTGCTGGTGGTGGACGACGACCCGGACATGCGCGCGGCCCTCACCCTCTACGTACGCGCGGCCGCCCCGGACGCCGACATCGAGTCGACGGGCGATGGCCGCCAGGCCGTCCGGGCGGTCCGACGGCGCGTGCCGGACCTCCTGCTGCTCGATCTGGATCTGCCCGACATCAACGGCCTCGAGGTGTGCATGCTCCTGCGCGGCATGCAGCTCGGCGACGCCTGCATGATCGTCTCGGTGAGCAGCCGGGCGACCCGCGCGGACGTGGAGCTTCTGCAGCAGCTCGGCGTGAAATCGCTCGTCAAAGGCCCAGCGCTCATGACCGAGCTGGTCGAGCTGGTGCAGAGGCGACGCCCGGCACGTTGAGGGGCCGGGAAACCCCCGGGCGGGCCACCCCCGCCTGGCGCGTGCTGCGTTCCCTCGCTAGGACTCTCTGGCAGGGTGCGGACGGGAAGAAACGCAGGGCGCCGAAGGTAGAGGAGTCACGATGGAGAGCGCGTTCTCGCCCCCGCCTGGGCTCATCGTCATCGCCGCCATCCTGGCCGCGCTCTTCGCGGCGGTCCTGCCGACGTGTCTCTACCTTTACGTCGAGCCGCGGGGTCGACTGCAATGGGCGGCGGCAGGGGATAGCGTGGCGACGCGCCGGGCCCCGGGGCTTGTCCGCGCGACGGCATGGCTGAGCTTCCTGGTAGGTCAGCTCGCCGTTCCGTGGCTCCTCGTTCCGGCGGCCTGCGCCGCGCTCGTGTACCTGCAGACCAAGCTCGGGGCCGGGCGGCCCATCGGCCTGGCGGTGACGGTCACCCTGGGCTTCGCTGCGCTGGTCCAGTCCCTCCTCGCACTGCGCCTCGTTCCTCTGGGGGTGCGACTCCTCTCGCGCGACCCACGCACGCTCACCCGGGCGGGGGCCTCGGCGCGCGCCCACGGTCTGGTCAGCGCCGTCATCCTGGGAGGATGCATGGCCCTGGGCTGGGCCATCGCGACCGTTCCGAGCTTCGTGCATCCCTGGCTCCGCGTCGTTCTGGTGTGGGCGGCGCTGCGTCCCGTGATGGCGTACGCTGCATTGTGTCTTTTGCACGCCTGCCTTCTCGGACGATGTACGCGCGCGCTTGCCGGCGAAGTCGACGTGAAATGAGGTGACTGCCATGCGAACCCGTCTCCTTGCCAACGTTGCGGCCGGCCTCGTCGCGGCGCTCGCGCTCCTGGCGCAGGACGCGCCCGCGGCCGACCGGGCGGATCCCGTCGATCCCAGCGTGCCTGTCGATGCGACCGGTGACGGTCCGACGTTCGGCGACGAGACGGTGGGCGCCGACTCCATCCCTGGCGAGATCGCCGTGGACCTGCGCGACGACGCCAGCGCCGGCGACGTGGCCGATCTCGACGCCAAGTTCGGCCTGGTGATGCACCCGAACAGCGGGTGGAGCACGACCCACGACAAGCTCGAAGTGGCCGACGTGGACGTCTCGCGCGAGACGACCGTCCTCGACGGCCTGGCGAGCGATCCGCGCGTCGAGCACGCCGAGCCCATGGCTCTCTACCGAGCCACCTTCGTTCCCGACGACCCGCTTTACGCGAGCAAGCAGTGGCACCTGAAGCGCGTCGGCGCCGAGAGCGCGTGGAGCTACACCTGTGGGCAGGGCATCACCGTCGCCGTCATCGACACCGGTGTGGCCTGCTTCGACAAGGGGCCCTTCACGCGTGGGACCGATCTGGCCGGCACGCGCTGCGAGGGAGGATGGAACTTCGTCGACGACAACGCCGAAGCCGCCGACGACCAGGGCCACGGCACGCACGTGGCGGGGACCATCGCGCAGACCACGCACAATGGCGTGGGCACGGCCGGCCTGGCCTACTGCGCGACGCTGATGCCGGTGAAGGTGCTGTCGAAGCAGGGCTTCGGGACGGTGGCCAACGTCGCCGAGGGGATCCGCTTCGCCGCCGACCACGGCGCGCAGATCATCAACTTGTCCCTCGGGGGGCCGATCAAGAGCCGGATCCTCGAAGACGCCGTCGACCACGCTCTTTCCCGGGGGGTCCTCATCGTCGCGGCCGCTGGCAACAGCGGCAAGAGCGTGGGCTGGCCGGCGGCCTATCCAGGGGTGGTGGCGGTCAGCGCGACCGACGACAAGGACAAGATCGCCTGGTTCTCCTCGCGCGGCCCCCAGGTAGCCATCGCCGCGCCGGGCGTGGCCGTGACCCAGCAGACCGTGTGCAACGGCGGCAAGGACAAGTGCGAGATCTTTGGCACCTTCAACGGGACCAGCATGGCCTCCCCGCACGTCGCTGGCATCGCCGCGATGGTCGAGTCGCTGGGGGTGACCGATCCCGGCGCGGTGCGCGAGGCCCTCACATCCACCGCGCGACCCCAGCCGGAGACGAACCTCTACGGAGCGGGAATCGTCGACGCGGGGGCGGCGGCGTCGCGCGTCTTCTGGCAGCACCTCGCCTGGCGGGGCTTGGCGCTTCTCGGGCTGGGCTGGCTGGTCGCACGACGCATCCGCAAGAACGGCGGCAAGGTCACCCGCACGGCCGGTTCGGTGGCGGGGGCGCTGCTGGCCAGCGTCGGCCTCGCTCCGTTCGGGCCGCTCCTCGGCCTGGCGGGGTATGCCGGAAAGCTGCGCACCGCACTCGACCTGGGCATGCGCCCGCTGGGCGAGTGGGACCTGGTGCTGGCGGGCGCCGGGATGCATCGCTGGCTCTTGCTGGCGAGCGCTCTGCCCGCCATCGGTCTCACCATGCTGGGCTTCGCCAGCTCCCGCGTTCGTCCGTTCATCGGCGGCATCGCGCTGGGGACGGCGGCGCTTCTGGTGCAGCTCGCCTGGTCGGGGGAGGCGGCGTTCGTCGGAGGGCCGATGCTGGCGCGGGTCTGGACGGTGACGAACGCGCTGGTGTGCCTCTGGCTGGCCCGGGCGGCGCTCGACGCGAAGCGGTCATGAATAATCCGGGTTAGACTGACGGCCGATGTCGCTCAAGATCGACCAGGACCATTCCCGTTTCCGGGCCATCGTCCGCGGCAAGATCCGGCAAAACCTGCGCAAGTACATCTCGCAGGGGGAGCTCATCGGGCGGAAGGGCAAGGACGTCGTCTCCATCCCCATCCCGCAGATCGACATCCCGCGCTTTCAGTTCGGCGACAAACAGCGCGGTGGGGCGGGGCAAGGGGAGGGCGAGCCGGGCGACCCCATCGGGGGTGATCAAGAAGAGGAAGGGGAGGGCGGGCGCCAGGCCGGACAGGGAGCCGGCCAGCACGCACTGGAGGTGGACGTCACCCTCGACGAGCTGGCGGCCATCCTGGGCGAGGAGCTGGAGCTCCCGGACATCAAGGACAAGGGCAAGAGCAAGATCATCAACGCGAAGGATCGCTATACCAGCATCCGCCGCGTGGGCCCCGAGTCGCTTCGCAACTTCAAGCGCACCTACCGGGAGGCACTCAAGCGGCAGATCGCCATGGGCACCTACGCGCCCGGCAACCCCGTGGTCGTCCCCATCCCGAGCGACAAGCGCTACCGGAGCTGGAAGACCGAGGCCGAGCCCGTCGCCAACGCGGTCATCATTTACATGATGGACGTCTCCGGCTCGATGGGCGACGAGCAGAAGGAGATCGTGCGCATCGAGAGCTTCTGGCTCGATGCCTGGCTCCAGCGACAATACAAAGGCCTGGAGAGTCGCTACATCATCCACGATGCGGTAGCGCGCGAGGTGGACCGCGACACCTTCTTTCATACCCGCGAGAGCGGCGGGACCATGATCTCCAGCGCGTACAAGCTCTGCTCGCAGCTGGTCGACGATCACTACCCTCCGGACGAGTGGAACATCTACCCGTTCCACTTCTCCGACGGCGACAACTGGTCGATGGACGACACCCTTCTCTGCGTCGATCTCTTGAAGAACAAGCTCCTGCCCCGCGTCAACATGTTCGCGTACGGCCAGGTGGAGAGCCCCTATGGGTCGGGCCAGTTCATCAAGGACTTGCGGGAGCACTTCGGCAAGGACGACCGGGTGGTCACCAGCGAGATCCGCGACAAGGACGCCATCGTCGGGTCCATCAAGGAGTTTCTCGGCAAAGGCGCGTGAGGTGGCATTGCCGAAGAAGGCATCGGCGCCCTCGCGGGTCGCGCTGAAGGCCGAGCTCCTCGCCCTCCTGGGCGCTCATCTGGAGACGCTGGAGCGCGCACACCGCGCGGCCTGCGAAGGGGCGACGCACGAAGAGGCCAAGCCGGAGAACGACAAGGACACGCGCGCGCTCGAGCAGTCCTACCTGGCGCGCGGTCAGGCGGCGCGCATCGACGAGCTGCGCTCCAGCATCGCCGGGGTCTCCGCCCTGGCGCTCCGCGACTTCGCGGATCGGCCGGTGGCGCTGGGTGCGCTGGTGGTCGTCGAGGAGGACGGCGAAGAGTCGACGCTCTTGCTGGCCCCTGGCGGCGGCGGCACACGCCTCGCGGACGGGGCGGTGCAAGTGGTCACGCCGCCATCGCCGCTGGGGCGTGCGCTCCTCGGCAAGCATGCCGGGGATCCGATCGAGCTCGTCGTCGCAGGGAAGACGCGCACCCTGCAGGTCCTGCGAATCGCCTGAAGCGGGGTCTCTCGACGGACTGCCTGCGCCCGCCTGCGCCTCAGCTGTTGCGCACCCCGACGGACCAAACCGGCGCCGGTGACGATCGCCGCGCGGCCACGCTCTGCTCCTCGTCGGCATCCCACGAGACCGGCTGGCCCGTCGATTCGACGACGGACATCCACAGATCGCTGTGCGTGTCGACCTGCTTGCGGAAGCGCGTGGCGAGGGGCATGGGCACGTGCACGAAGCGCCCGTGCCATTGCCCGATGAGAACCTCGGTGTTCCCGGCCATCGCCGCGTGCACCGCATTCCGCGCCATGTTCCAGCAGTACACGCTGTCGGTGGGCGACGCCGGGACGCTACGAATGTGATAGCTCGGGTCCATGTACTTGAGCGTGACGTCGATGCGCTTCTGCCGGAAGTGATCGACGATCCGGTCCTTCAGGACGACGCCAATGTCGCTCAGGCGAAGGTTCCCGCTGGGGTCGGTCATGCGATCCCCGTTCGCCTCGGCGCAGAGCTCTTGGCCGGCGCCCTCGGCGACGACGATGACCGCGTGCTTGCTCCGGGCCAGGCGCCGCTTGAGAAATTCGAATAGACCGAGATCGCCTTCGAGCTGGATGGGGACCTCGGGGATGAGGACGACGTCCACGTCGGTCGAGGCGATGGCCGCCTGGCAAGCGATGAAGCCGGAATGGCGACCCATGAGCTTGACGACGCCCACGCCATTCACCGCCCCGGTGGCCTCCACGTGCGCGCTCCGGATCACCTCGACCGCCGCGGAGAAGGCGGTCTCGAACCCGAAGCTCTGATCGATGAAATGGATGTCGTTGTCGATGGTCTTGGGAATGCCCGCGATGCCGATGTGCAGGCCGCGCCTCTCGACCTCCGCCGCCAGGGTGATCGCTCCGCGAAGCGTCCCGTCGCCGCCGATGACGAAGAGAATGCCGATCCCCAGACGCTCCAGCGTGTTGACCATCTCGAAGGGGTCCTGCCCTCCGCGGGAGGTTCCCAGCGCGGTCCCTCCTTCGTGGTGGATGTCGGCCACCGCAGCCGGAGTCAGCCGCACCGGCTCCTCGCCCAGCCCTTTCACCAGGCCGGCATAACCGTATCGAAACCCGTAGATCTCCTCGACGCCGTAGCCCTGAGTGAGCTCGAGCACCAGGCCGCGAATCACGTTGTTGATGCCCGGACAAAGCCCGCCGCAGGTCACGATGCCGCAGCGCAGACGGCTGGGATCGAAGAAGATGTGATCGCGCGGGCCGGCCAGCTCGAAGGCCGGCGCACGCGAAAGGTTCTCGCAGTACTCGCTGATCTTGGACATGCGGTCGTCGAGCGGCACCCGGTCGGCCTTGCCGACGTAATGAATCGCCGCGCGCGCCAGCCGGTCGTTCAGCGGTGACGGGTGCCGGCAGGCGCCAAGGATTTTCACCTCGACGTCGTCGGCAACCACGCGGTCCGTACGTTCGGGGACGGTGAGGCCGATCGCCATCGACTGAACGGTACGGGGAGACGGTTTCGCCACGATTTCGCCGACGTTGCCGAAGTGCGCCGCGGACTTTCCGGGGTCGCTCACACCGCGTGATACACTCCCGGGATGAGTGAGTTCGCGCTGAAGACGGCGCTGCCGGCCTATCTGCGAGAAGAGCAGAACCGCATCGAAAGGCTGGCCGCCGGCGCGGGGCTGGACTTCTTCCCCACCGTCTTCGAGATCCTCACCTACGACCAGATGAACGAGATCGCGGCGTACGGCGGCTTCCCCAACCGCTACCCGCACTGGCGCTTCGGCATGGAGTACGAGCGCCTGGCCAAGAGCTACGAGTACGGCCTCTCCAAGATCTACGAGATGGTCATCAACAACAACCCGGCCTACGCCTACCTGCTGGAGGGAAACTCCCTGGTCGATCAGAAGCTCGTCATGGCGCACGTGTACGGGCACGTCGACTTCTTCAAGAACAATTACTGCTTCCGTTCGAGCGATCTCGATTCGGGCGGACGCACCGTCGACCCGGTCCGGCGCCCCACCGCCTACGACCCCAAGCGCCGCTGGATCGACAAGATGGCCAACCACGGCTCGCGCATCCGGCGCGTCGTGGCGCGGCAGGGCATCAACAAGGTCGAGGAGTTCCTCGACTACTGCCTCAGCCTGGAGAACCTGGTCGATCTGCACGCGCCCTTCAGCGGGCGGCGCGCCAAGGCGGTGGTGGAGGACGAAGGGGAGATGCGTGCCACCGAGGTCCCGCGCCTTCGCGCGAAGGACTACATGGAGAGCTTCATCAACCCCGAGGAGTATCTCGAGGAGCAGAAGAAGAAGATCGAGGCCGAACGCGGGAGGGCCAAGAAATTCCCCGAGCACGCCGAGCGCGACGTCCTCCTCTTTCTCCTCGAGCACGCGCCGCTCGAGCGCTGGGAGCGCGAGGTCCTCGAGGTGGTGCGGGAGGAGGCCTACTACTTCGCGCCGCAGTGGCAGACCAAGATCATGAACGAGGGCTGGGCGACGTACTGGCACTCCCGTCTCATGACCGAGAAGATCCTCGATGCGAGCGAGATCATCGACTACGCCGATCACGCGGCAGGAGTCCTGGCCACCAGCGGCGGACGCCTCAACCCCTACAAGCTCGGCGTCGAGCTCTACCGCCACATCGAGGAGCGCTGGGACAAGGGGCAGTTCGGCAAGGAGTGGGAGGACTGCGACGACCTCGACGCCAAGAGAAACTGGAACCTTCGCCTCGGCCTGGGCAAAAAGAAGATCTTCGAGGTGCGCGCCCTCTACAACGACGTCACCTTCATCGACGAGTTCCTGACGCCGGACTTCTGCCGCGAGCACAAGCTCTTCAGCTTCGGCTGGTCCAATCGCAACGAGCGCTACGAGATCGAGACTCGGGAATTTCGCGCGGTAAAGGAGAAGCTTCTCTTCCAGCTCACCAACGGCGGCAATCCCTTCATCTACGTGGAAGACGCGAACTACGAGAACCGTGGGGAGCTGCTCCTCCGCCACGACCACCAGGGTCTCGATCTGCGCGTCGACTACTCGAAGGAAGTGATGCGCAGCCTCATCCGCGTCTGGAAACGCCCGGTGAGCGTGATGACCATCGCCGAGGGCAAACCGGTGATGCTCCGCTACGACGGCAAGGAGCACACCACGCGACACACGCGCGCATAGCCCGGTGACCGGAGCGGGCACCGATGGCCGAGTTCATGCGCGACCCCGCCGACTGGCTGCGCAAGCTGACGCCGGACGAGTGGATCCACGCCGGGCTCGGCGAACTCAAGCGCGCCGAGCAAGCCTACGCCGCGGGCAACGCGCGCGGTGGCGTGGCGGGGGTCAAGCGAGCGGCGGGGATGGCGCTCAACGCGGCGCTCATCGTCGAACCGGATGCGTCGTGGGGGCGGGCGTACGTGGAGCACGTCGCGGCGCTGGCCAGGGATCCGGTCGCCCCGGAGGCCGTGCGGAGCGCGTGCAGGAAGGTGCTCGGGGCCGCGCCGCCGGGCCACCAAGTGGTGGTGCTTCGCACCCCTCGGGCCTACGAGGAGGTCCTGGAGGCAGCGCGCGACGTCATCGCGCACGCGTGGGCGGTGGTGAGAAGGAATGAAGCAAAGACGGACTGAGTGGATCCTGTCGCTCGCGCGGGCCGCGTCGCTGGCGTCGCTGGTGCTGCCGGCGTGCGGCGGAGAGGCCGCGGTGGCGACGCGTGCGCCGGCCGCTGCGCCTCCCCTGGCGGCTCCTCCTGCGTCCGTGGTGGCGGATCCGAGGGACGTCGCCGACACGCCCGGGGCGACGGCGTCCAGCATCCCGACGCCCGCTCCCGCGCCCGCGCCCGGGTCGACGGCGAACGTCGACTCGACGGCGAGCGCCCCCTTGCCGCCGCCGCGCCCGACCACCCTGCGTCTGGGCGACGGGGAGCTCGCCGCGGGTGACGAGGCCTGCGAGAAGGGCGACCTCGACGCCGCCCGCAAGCACTACGCGGCCGCGCCGCGGGGAGTTGCATCGACGGTGGGGCTGGCGCGTGTCCGCATCGCGCGCGTTGACGTGCCCCTCGACTACGCGGCGGCCAAGGGCAACGCCGAGGTGGCGGCGGCCGCGGCGGACTTGCTGCGAGCGACCCGGGCCGTTCCCCCCTTCGGTCCGGCCTTCGTCGAGCTGGGGCGGGCACGCCTTCTTCTCGGCGACGCGCCCGGAGCCATCGGGGCGCTGCAGAAAGGCACCCAGCTCCTGCCGGACGAGCCCGAGGCCCACTCGCAGCTGGGGGTCGCCTTGCTGGCGACGGGACATGCCGCCGACGCCGTGCGAGAGCTGGCGCGCGCCGAGCAGCTCGACCCGGGGAGCGCGGCGCGACGCGGCAACCTGGGGACCGCGCTGATGATGGCCGGGCGTACCCGGGAAGCCATCGGCGAATACGAGACGCGCGCGCGCATGGACGACGGCGACGCGCGCGCCCATTCCGATCTCGGTACCGCCCTGCTGGCCACCCAGGATCTGGAGCGCGCCTTGTCGGAGCTGGAGCGCGCGGTAAAGCTCGATCCGCAGCGCCCCAGCGCGCACTCGAACCTGGGTTACGCCCTGCAGCAAGCCGGCAAGATGGCCCCGGCGGTGGCCGAGTACCGGGAGGCGCTGCGTCTCGACCCGAAGCTGGTGAGCGCGTGGATCAACCTGGCCACCGCCCTGGCGCGCGACCCCAAGACACGCCGCGAGGCACGCGCCGATCTGGAGCGCGCACGCCTCCTGTCCCCCGGCGACCCGCGGGTGAAGGCGAACCTCGAAGAGCTGGACGCTCTGGAGAAAGCCGCACCCCCCGGCGCGCCCTGAGCTCATCCGTCCTTGACCTCGCCGAACGCCATCCCTTAGCGTTACGGCCTGCCACGGCGAGCAGTCCTTTTCGCCAAGCGAAGCGCGAAGTCGGCAAGGGTCCGGGGAGTGCGGGAGTGGCACCGCGCACGGATGCGTTAGCGGTGGAGGCATTCCGATGGCATTGGGACGCGTGAAGTGGTTCAACGACGAGAAGGGGTGGGGCTTCATCAAGCAGGACGCGGGGCCCGACGTCTTCGTGCATTACTCCCAGATTCAGGGGGACGGCCGGCGACGCCTCTACGAGGACGAGGTGGTCGAGTTCGAGATCAAGGAAGGCCCGAAGGGACTTCAGGCCGTCAATGTCGCGCGCCAGGCCGGCGCCACCGCCGCCCCCAACTGAGGGAGCCCCTTCTCGCGGCGAGGAAGGGACCGTCGTGGCCTGAGCGCCTCAGGCCGGCTTCGGCACGCCCTCGCGGTGGAACGTGTCCGTGAGGGGAGAATACACGTGCGCCTCCACCTGGGTCGTAGCGTCGCCCAGATCGTACACGTTGAAGCCGGCCATGCGGTCCGCCTCGTGGTGGTGGAGCGACGCGCTGGTCGCCCCCACCTGAAGAAGCTGACCGTCCTCGGTGGGGACGATGCGCTGGACGCGGCGGTGCAGGTGGCCGTGCAGCAGCAGGCCCCCGCCGCCCAGCGGGCGAAGCTGGGCGAGCAGCGCGGGGGCATCGCGCAACCCTTCCACGTAGGTCTTCAGGCGCGACCACGGGTGCACCGCCGGGTGGTGCAGCGCGACGACGATGGTGCGCCTGGCCACCTCGGGGTGGGCCAGTACCCGGGCCAGCGCGGCGAGCTGCTGGCCTCCGAGCTCCCCCGCCGCGACCAGGGGCGGCCGCGGGACGGCGCTGGAGAGGGCCACGAAGGCCACGTTGCCTCGTAGCTTCACCACCGGAAAACGAGCCCCTCCGGTGTCGACCGCGAGCTCCGGGAGATCGCTCACCAGGTACCGTCCCAGGTAGCGCTCGAAGCGCCGCGAGGTGAGCGCCCCGCGCGTGTAGAGATCGTGATTGCCCGGCACGATGGTGACGCACGTGGGATCGAGCCCCAGGTCGCGCTCCAGCAGATCGCGCACCAGCTCGTACTCGCTCTCCAGCGCGAGGTTGGTCAGGTCGCCCGTCACCACGACGTGCTCCACGTCGAGGCGCGCAATCTCCCGCGCGATGGCGCGGACGTAGGTCGAGCGGTGGATGCTCCCGCGCTTCAGGCGGATGTTGATCCAGCCGGTCAGGCGCTTGTTGAGGAAGCGATGCGGGCGCACCCCCTCCAGGGAAAGGAGGTGCAGATCCGAGAAGTGAGCAATCTTCATCGCGCGTCGGCGGCGCAGCGGAATCCGACCGAGGCGGGGCGCAGCGAGGGGCTGGCGTCGCGTGCGGCGGCGCGGAGCCACATGGCGGCATCGAGGTAGGACCCGCCGCGCGTGACGTGGAAGCCGGCCCCGGCGCCGCCCGAGGTGTTGGGACGGGGGTCCACCACCGCGTCCTCCAGGTAGCCGACGGGATGTCCGTGCCCGTCGATCTCCAGGACGTCGGCCACCCACTCGGCCACGTTCCCGGCCATGTCGAGCAGCCCGAGGGGTGTGGCGCCGTCGGGGAGCGAGCCCACCGGGGCCAGGCCCAGGAAGCCATCGGTCCCGTCGGAGTCGTCCGCCGCCCAGGCTCCGTGGTTGGCCAGGTGCGCGTTGTAGAGGTTGCCCCACGGGAACTCGCGCCCCTCCACGCCTCGCGCGGCGTACTCCCACTCCGCCTCGGTGGGCAGCCGCCCGCCGGCCCACGCGCAGAAGGCGGCCGCGTCGTCCCAGCGCACGTGGGTGACCGGCAGGTCCGGCCGCCCGAAGCGGGGGTCGGCGGGCGAGAAGTCGGGGGGCGCACAGGGACCGGCGGAGACGCAGCGCGCATAGGCGCCGACGGTCACCTCGGTGCGGTCGAGATCGAAGGTGGAGAGCGTGACCAGGTGGGCCATCCCCTCGGCGCGCACCATCCCGATGAAATACTCGTTGTCGTGGCATTGCGTCGCGCGCACCTCGCGTTCGCACAGCTCGACGGCGTGGGCCATCTGCACCGGCGTCGAGCCCATCACGAACGTACCGCCGACCACCCGCACCCGGCCCTGCGGCGGCATGCGCACCACCTGCACACCTTGTCCCGGGACGGCGGTGCGCGCCTCGTCCAGGACGCCCCACCACGCGTCCGGGGCTTGCGGGCGATGCGCGCTGGCCCCCGGCGATAGCGAGCAGAAGAAGAGGACCGCCAGGGCTCCCGGAAAGAAGCGGAGGCGGTCCACGTCGTTCACCCGGTCAAGACGCGCAGCGGGTGTTCGATCAGGCGGCGAAGCTCGGCCAGGAAGGCGGCTCCCACGGCGCCGTCGACGACGCGGTGATCGCACGACAGCGTCATGGCCAGTCGCTTGCCGGGTACCACGGCGCCATCGGCGATGACCGGCACGTCCCGCACCTGCCCCACCGCCAGGATGGCCCCCTCGGGCGGATTGATGACCGCCGAAAAGTCGTCGATGCCGAACATGCCCAGGTTGGAGATGGAGAACGTGCCGTCCTGCATCTCCTCGGGCTTGAGCTTGCGCGCGCGCGCTCGCGACGCGAGCTCCCTCACCTCGCGGGCAATGGCGACGACGCTCTTCTGGTCGGCATGACGCACCACCGGCGTCACCAGACCATCGGGGATGGCCACGGCCACGGAGATATCGACCCGCCGGTGCACCAGGATGGCCTCCGGCGTGAAGCTCGCGTTGCACTCCGGGACGCGCACCAGGGCGACGGCGCAGGCCTTGATGAGGAGATCGTTGGGGGAGATCTTCATCGGCGGCGCTTCGTCGCCGCCCTTGGCCGCGCTGGCGGAGGCAAGCTCCCCGTTGATGCGTTCGCGCAACTTCACGAGCTCCGACGCGTCGACGTCGATGGTCAGATAGAAGTGCGGAACCGTCGCCTTCGACTCGGTCAGCCGGCGCGCGATGGTCTTGCGCATCGGCGAGAGCGGACGGATCTCCGGCGGGTCGAGAGCCAGGGCGGCAGCCGCCGGAACCCGCGCCAGGGGGGCCGCCGGCTGGCTGGCGGGGGGCCGCATGGACTCGAGGTCGGCCGGAACGACGCGACCGCCCGGTCCCGTGCCCTGCGCTCCCTGCAGGTCGATGCCCCTCTCGCGCGCCACCTTGCGCACGTAGGGCGAGGCCATCACCCGTCCGCCCGCCGCAGCGCCCGGTCGCACCGAATCCCCCGGATAGGACGTGCGCTCGAGGATGTTGACCACCGGCGGGGTGCGCTGCGCGGGAGGCGCCAGAGTCTCGGCCGGTCGCCGCGTCTCCTCGGGGGTCGCCGCCTCCGTCGCCTTCGGGCCGTCCACGGGCTTCGGTGCTTCTGCCGGCTTCGGCGCCGCGACCGGCGCCGTCGCGGGGGGGCCGGCATTCCCCGCCATGGCCGAGACGTCCTCGCCCGGGGAACCGACAATGGCCACCGGTTGCCCGAGCTTCACCTGGGAGCCGGGCGGGACCAGGATCTTCAGCAGCGTCCCTGCGTCGAAGGCTCGGAACTCCATCGTGGCCTTGTCGGTCTCCACATCGGCCAGGAGGTCGTCGACAAGGACGGGATCGCCCTCCTTCTTGTGCCATGCCGAGAGGACGCCCTCTTCCATGGTGGGCGACAGCTTGGGCATATCGAGGATCTTCGCCATCAGGCTCTCCCGCGGGCCATCAGCCGCTTCACAGTTGCCACCACGCGGTCCGCTTGCGGCATGCACGCCAGCTCGAGCTTGGCGCTGTACGGCATGGGCACGTCGAGCGTCGACACGCGCAGGATGGGCGCGTCCAGCGCGTCGAAGGCCAGGCGCTGCACGCGATCGCTGACCTCGGCCCCGACGCCCCCGTAGGGCCAGCCCTCGTGCACGACCACCATACGATGGGTGCGCTCGACGCTCGCCACCAGCGTCCCCTCGTCGAGCGGTCGCAAGCTGCGGAGATCGATCACCTCGGCCGAGATACCTTCCTTTTCCAAGACCGCCGCCGCCTCCAGCGCCACGTGCGTCGTGCGCGAGTATGCGACGAGCGTCACGTCCTTCCCCGCCCGTACGACCTGCGCCTTCCCGAGCTCGACCACCTGGTCCCCCTCCGGGACCTCGCCCTTCACCGAGTAGAGCGTCTCCGACTCCATCACCAGGACGGGGTTGTCGTCGCGGATGGCCGCCTTGAGAAGGCCCTTGGCGTCGGCCGGGAACGCCGGCGCCACCACCTTGAGCCCCGGGACCGTTGCGTAGAAGTGCTCCA